>Ga0209181_10002473_pt1 | contig 30160 bp, 30 predicted proteins | sample MAT05_FD_187208 | JGI IMG/M metagenome (GOLD analysis project Ga0209181, IMG submission 187208) | Freshwater microbial communities from Lake Fryxell liftoff mats and glacier meltwater in Antarctica - MAT-05 (SPAdes) (version 2) | ecosystem: Environmental > Aquatic > Freshwater > Ice > Liftoff... | reverse complement strand
TCAATTTGCCACAAAACAATTCATTTAAAAAACGTTTTGTGTTGCCTTTGTGAAATTTATCGTGCTGCTCCATCCGGTATCCATCATCCATTAACCCCATTACCCTTTGGTAATTGTGCGCCTTCACCGCATTGCAAAACAAATTTAAAAAACTATCTATTCCAGGGTCGTTTTCTTGGGTTTTATTGGGCAAAGAATGTTGGCCAAAACCAAACAATACCATGGTAGAAAATACAATGAATAATGAACGCATATTTTTAATATCCTCCTAAATTTTTAAATACTTTGATTTGTTCTTTGTTGCTTTCCTCCTGAAAATCTTTCCATTTTCCGGCAAAAAATGCATTCACCCGTTGCAGTACTTTTTCTGTTTCTGTCTCTGCAATTTTTAATGCAGTTTCCGCATTTCCCGCTGGCAAAGAACTACTTTCAATATAGCCCGCAGCGGCACCTAGCTTCTCGTTGAGTCGCGGAGTTACATCATCATAATAGCGAACATCTGCAGCTGGCATGTACAATTCCTTTAATATTTTCAAACTGTCTCTTAGTGGTTTTGCCAGTGCTTCTAATCTTTTACCTGCAGAGTCATTGGCATATTTTAAACCCACTATGGTTGCAATGTTTTTTTCAGCTTCTTTCAATGCTTCAAATGCTTTTTGTGCGCGGTCTACGGCTATTTTTAAACGTGCAAACATTTCCTGCTTTTTCTGTTCCGCAACTGCATCAAAATTCTCATTCGGATTTACAAGTGCATTTACCCAAGTGCTGTCTGCATTTTTTCCTTCTTTGATCACCAATTTGTATTTGCCCGGCACCACAGTGCGACCCACTGGCAATGATCCCTCCAAATCTGGGGAGCTATGAGAAGGATAATAAAATCCATCCGCAATTAACCTCCATGGAAAACGGTAAACACCCCCACTGTCGAAACTGAATTTGTGGGTGCGAATTTTATTGCCTTTTTCGTCATAAACTTCACCAATAAATTTTGTCTTTTCCCATTTGTTCGTATTAGCATTTCTGTTGCCTTTTACAGCCAAAGAAATCATACTTCCATACATTTTATTTTCCCCTTCAAAAAACGCATCCGCCCCAAATCTTTCGCCATTGGGTCTCTGAAAACTGGCAATGTAAGCATCCGACGCATGCAAAATTATAACGGCATCTTGGTTGGCTTTAAATCCAGCAGCCAATTTTCTAAAAGGTGTGATATCATCGAAAATATACATACTGCGGCCAAATGTGGCAATTACCAAATCGTTTTCGCGTTCTTGCAAAACCATGTCCTGCACAGGGCAACTTGGCATACCATAAGTCCATTTTTCCCAACTATTGCCGCCGTTTAAACTCACCCACAATCCGTGGTCGGTTCCTAAAAAAACAAGGTTTTTTTCTACCGGATCTGGCATCACACTTAAACAGTGGCCTTTCACTTGATTCCCATCCGCCATCCGTTTCCAGGTTTGGCCATAATCTGTAGTTTTAAACAAATAAGGAGTCCAATCGTTTTGTCTGTAATTGTTCATTACCACCCAAGCTTCTCCGGCATTGGTTTTTGATACATGAATAAATGGAATCCAAGGATTTTTTGGCATTCCCGCAATTTTCGAATTTAGTAAAGTCCAAGTTTTACCGCCATCTTTTGTTAATTGCAAATTTCCATCATCGGTTCCTACCCAAATTACATTCGTATCAGAAATTGAAGGTTCTATGCAAATAATGCTGCAATAATTTTCTGCATTGGTGGCATCTATGGTAAGACCGCCACTTTTGGATTGGTGCAATTTTGCGGTATCGTGGGTGGTTAAATCTGGAGAAATTATGTTCCAGCTCAAACCATTGTTCCAACTTTTATGCAAATACTGGCTCCCAATGAAAACTGTATTCGGTTTGGCAGGTTGCACCGCAATGGCCGTATTCCAATTGAACCGCAGGTATTCACCGCTGGGATGAACGGGCTGTATTGCTTGGTTTCTACCCGTTTTCAAATCGTACAAATACACATTGCCGCCTTGCCACATGGCGTATCCTTTTTCGTCATTGTTGGGCAAGGGAACCACATCAAATCCATCGCCAAAAAGCAGTTCTTTCCAATCGCTATTGCGAATCCCGCCGTCAATCCATTGGTAACCCGGACCCCGCCAAGAGCCATTGTCTTGTAAACCACCATAAACATGGTACGGTACAGCATTGTCTGTGCGCACATGGTAAAACTGACCTACAGGCAAATTGGCAACATAGCGCCAGGTTTTTCCCCCGTCTTGGCTAATATTCAACCCTCCATCGTTTCCATTGATTTGAAAAAGTGGATTGTCGGGATGAATATAAAAGGCATGGTGATCGGGATGCACGTGCCCCCAATCTAAATAAACATCCCAGTGTTTCCCGCCGTCATCGCTTTTGCTTACCTGGCTCCACAAACTGTAAATGCGGTTTTCATTTTTTGGGTCGCTGTAAATTTCATTGTAATAAAAAGGCCTGTTGCCAATATTGGGAGACGAAGACACTTTATTCCATTTGTATCCTCCATCTTCACTTTTATACAAATCCAAGGTTTTGCTTTCAACAATTGTATATACAACATTTGTATTAGAAGGGGCAATGGTGATGCCAATTCTTCCCAAATTTCCTTCTGGCATGCCATCTGGATTTCCAATTTTCTTCCAATTCTTTCCGCCATCAATGGTCATATACAAACCACTACCAGCGCCACCGCTGTTAAATGTATAGGGCTTTCTGCCGTACTCCCAGATGGCGGCAAACATTTTATCAGGGTTAGAAGGATCCATAACCAGTTCTGCACAGCCACTATTTTCATTCGTAAACAATATCTTTTGCCAAGTTTTACCCCCGTCTTCAGTTTTGTAAACACCCCTGTCTTGCGACGGTCCCCAAGGACTGCCCATGGCCGCGGCAAACAATCGGTTTCCATTTTGTGGGTCGATGCAAATTCTGTGAATGGTTTTGGTATTTTCTAAACCCATGCAAACCCATGTTTTCCCAGCATCCGGACTGCGATAAATGCCTTTTCCGCAATTGTTGCTGTTGCGCGGATTGCCTTCTCCAGTGCCAGCCCAAATGACAGACGGGTTGCTTTGTTGAATGGCTAGTGAACCAATGCTACCCACATCGGCAGCGTCAAAAACAGGAAGCCAAGCCACGCCACCATTGTCGCTTTTCCAAATGCCCCCACTGGCTGTACCTGTATAGATTACATTGGGTTGGTTGCGCACCACTGCAATAGAAGTAACCCTGCCTGACATACCTGCTGGACCAATGGCACGGGGCTTTATATTTTGAAGTATGGATACATTGTTTTGGGCGAAAAGAGAGGAACTGGCAAGAAAAGCCAACGTTATAAGCCTACGCATGTTTCAAAAGTAATGGGTTCACTTTAATTTTACTTAATCTTTCGGCGTAAACAACACAAATAAAGTCAAACTCAACCAATTTAAAAACCCTTATACAGCTACTGGGGCTTTAATTGCGGGCCATGGATCATAACTTTCCAAAGTAAAATCTTCAAACGCAAAATCAAACAAATCTTTCACATTTGGATTGAGTTTCATGGTAGGATATACTCTTTCCTTGCGTGACAATTGCTCTTTCACTTGATCGAAATGATTGGTGTAAATATGTGCATCTCCAAAAGTATGCACAAAATCCCCGCATTCGAGTCCACAAACTTGCGCCATCATCATGGTGAGCAAAGCATAGCTGGCAATATTGAAAGGCACCCCCAAGAACAAATCGGCGCTACGCTGGTAAAGTTGGCAACTCAGTTTTCCATTAGCCACATAAAACTGAAACATAGTATGGCAAGGCATCAGTGCCATTTGATCAATTTCACCAACATTCCAAGCATTCACCAAAATGCGGCGGCTATCCGGATTGGTTTTAAGCAAATGGATTGCTTCGGAAATTTGGTCAATGATTTTTCCATCTTTGGCCTCCCAACTGCGCCATTGTTTGCCGTAAACCGGACCCAAATCTCCATTTTCATCTTCCCATTCATTCCATATCGAAACGCCATGGTCTTTTAACCAAGCGGTATTGGTTTCACCGCGTAAAAACCATAGCAATTCGTAAATTATACTTTTTAAATGTACTTTTTTGGTCGTGACCAAAGGAAATCCCTGTTGCAAATCAAAACGCAATTGACCCCCAAATACACTGACGGTGCCAGTTCCTGTGCGGTCAGACTTGGGATTTCCATTTTCAAAAACATATTTCAGAAACGTCTCGTATTGGTTTGTGAGGGAAGCCATGGTGCAAAATTAAGCATGTTGAGGGATGAGAAATAAACAAATGATGCACGAGCTATCCTTGCGACTAATTTTACAAATTTTTTCCATTTTAGATGAAAACCCTTGGCTCCAATCTGCGCAAATTCTTGCAATTCTTGGCAAATTTTAATACCCTTTTATTAAACCAAATTTCTAAAATGGAACCTTTTACATCAGCCATCAATCCTATTTAATGCAAAGTAAAATACAGATTTCTATGAATACAATCACCGTATTCACTTTTTTTAGGTGAAAACTATAGATTAATTTGGACTATGACAGGGGTTTTCCATTCTTAAAAACCAATAATGCAATGCGGCTTGTTGTTATTTATGGGCCGCAAAGGGTGAATACAATCAACCCAAATGAAGTAAAAATACATATGATGCAGAAAATGCAAGGGACCAAAAATACCCATAATGTGGTATTTCAAACAGGTATATATTCTCTACATTTGAAAAAATGAATTTTATGGCAAAAAAATACTTTAAAGCATCGGCAAGGCAAATTGTTTTTATTTTACTCATTGGATTTTCAAGCGCTGCATTCTCACAAAATACATTTCTTAAATTTGGTGTATTAAAAACCCAATTTAAATCTGAAACTGGTTGGAAAAACAATTACTGGCCCGGCTTTCAAATTTCAATTGCGGGCATCACTTTTACCCAATACAGCGGGGGCAATTTTCGGCTTTTGGAAGACACGAACAACCGCAGATACAGTGGCGGTGGGCGCTACTACAATTTCGGATATACATTCTCCACAAAAAAGAGAATTAAATTTCCAATTCTAAACCGAATGTCATTGTCAGTTACACCCTCCATTGGAGGATTCCGATTCCATGGAATTACCAATTTCCACGTTGGCATTACACCAGGCGCCACATTTCGCATTTATAGAAAACTCAGCGTTTATGGCGACCTTCAAATGGGTAAAAATTTTATGCAACATCCGATAGAACCCTATATGACGCCAGTTTATTCCGGCGCCGAAAAATATTTTAACCGCTTTTTCATGATCCCTTCGTTTGGCATAAAATGGTCAAGTTCTTTTAAAGACATGAAAGGTGAAACTATAGTATCTAAAGATAGATTAACCGCAAATGACGAATACATTAAAACCGAGGGCGGGTATAATTATTACAACCGCACCTATATTCAAAGCCATATTGAATTGCCTTCTTACAATGGTTTATTAAATATTGCAACAAAGGTTTATGCCCCGGGGGCTAATGACTATTCAAACAGAACAATGGCTGCCGGCTTGGGATTGGCTTTTCGCTATGGACTTTTTGCATTTGATATAGATTACGTCGCAGGCAGATTAGGCTACCGGGTTAACGACAAATACGGAAATCCACTTCAACTTCAAAACTATTGGAAATTTAATTATACCTCTTTTGGTCTCGGCATAAATTTATTGGGAATTATTCAACCTGCAGCACCCGCCAGTTTATATCGGGTTATTGTGGGTAGAAAATTTGGGGTTGGTTCATTTGTATCTAAATTCGACGGATGGACCGAAAAACATGCAGCATCAAACAATATAACCAAACAAGACATTCATTTTAAAGGATTAAATATTTGGTATTTAGCATTCGAAATTGGCAGATTCGCGGTGAACATTGACTATTACAAAATGAAAGATCCACTATATCGGAGTCGGGTTTTTAGTGCCTCATATTTTATTCCGATTGTGAAGGCAAATTGATGAAATTTAATAAATAGGAAACCCATTGATTTTAAAAATTAAATTATGTCGTCGATTTTCCTTTTTGCACTTACCTGAATCTTCAAAAGTACCATAAAACTTATCGAATATTGTTGTTCCAAACTGAACAGTTCCAGCATAGCTAGTTCCAGTTAAATCAGCAGGAACCTCACATTTTGCTTCTTAATAGGCAGAAAAAGTTAGCCCTAAAGACATACATAAAAATAAATACTTGTTTCTCATAGTGTTGCGCACATATGAACAATTTAATCAAAAGCAATTGTATTTTGCAATTAATAATTTTTGCTTCCAACAACTATAATGCAAATAAGTCATCTCATTTTTGGATTTTCTTAAACAAATCTACTCATTTCAACTCAGCTACGTGATGATGACAGAATCTGATAGATTTAAGTCAATACTATCTCAACGAATTTAAAAATACACATTCGTTAGATCACACTTACCAACACTCTTCTTGATTTATATCAGCCATCAATCCTATTTATTGTCGAGGAAAATACAGATTTCGATGAATACAATCACCGTATTCACTTTTTTTAGGGAATTACAATGGCCCAAATCAGTTTTTTTGGATGCAATCTGAACCAATACTCGAGCAAAATCTCAAATACCTTATACTTTTACAGTAAATAAACGTTGTGATGCAGAAATTGATTAATTAATTTTTTTAATAAAATGTCCTATCCTATTCAAAGATCAAGTGTTTATGCCCTCTGGCAAGTCTCGGCTGAGGTTCAGTTTTTTTTTTAAAATACTGGTTTGTACCTTTTTCAACCACAGTAAAATGTCTATACAAAGTCATGGTCTTACATGAGAATATTGGTCAATAATTGTTTGCTCCACTTGTCCAGTGCTTACATTCAGGTTTAATATTTGTAAACACGAATCATCCTGATGCGCTTATTGTTCTTCAGTATATTCCTCGCATTGGACAAAATCTTTTGCATAAAAAGCCTGTTGGGTACACTTGGTAGCACAGTTATTTTTCCATTGAATAAAATACTTGCCATATCTAAATTCTTTTACGGAAGATTCACCCGCTGCTAGGTCAAACGTAAACACCGCATCTATTGGCATATAAGAAGCATTAAATGTTTTGGCCATTTCAACACGCAAAGAAGTGGTTCCATTGTTTTTAAAAGTAATTTTGCTTGTTTCATTCGTTTCACAAGCTGGCCAGGCATCTACGCCCTTTTTACAACTTAAAGAAGCAGTGGTAACGACCAGAAACGCAATTGCAATTCCAAATATTTGAACTAAAATTCTGCCACTTGCAGATCCTAAATGTTTGTAAGTTTGTAGGTTTGTTCGTTTGAAATTACTTCTCATTTTACAAATATATAAATAAATCAATAAAAATATCTACAAAATAAAAAAGAAACACCAATCAAAAGCTAAAAACAGAGTTGTAATTCGTATATACCTTGTTTTGAGAATCATAAATAATTGTAAAAACGGGAATAATACTATCTGTATAAACAAAAATACAATAAGGATAAAACCATGAGGCTTTGGAGACATGATATTGTAAAACAATGCCGTCAATATCAAATAAATTAGGGTACTAATACCAAACAATAAAAACTTATCGAAACCAAAATTTTTTCGACTGATATAAATATTTAAATACCCTATAAAAAATACATCCACCAATACAAACACAAACAACTAAATCATCATAAACAATGCGTCCACCATTATTCATTTCCACTCCTTTCCCTGCAACCAGTCCAAAATCATTTTATCAAAGAACAGTGTGCCGATGGCCCTATAATTGCTCTTTGAAAAAGGATTGTTTTCGGAGGCATTTTCTTGGATAACGCCTTTTTCTGGATTGTAATAATTGGAATTGAAAAACACAAATTTATTCCTATTTTTAAACAATAAACCCACATTTTTATCTAGCCCAGCAATATAAATATTTCCAGGTTTTTTTGCGCAACTCAGTCTCTACAAACGATTCAGATTTTGCAGAATAAACAACAACATTGGAATTGCAAAATTTACGAATAAATATTTCAGCAGCTACTTTGGCCCATTCAATTCTTGGAATGTTAAAATCAAGATCGCGGAGTACGGTTGTAACAAAATAACCACAGGCAATATTCCCACATCGTGGCTTTTGGGTAGTTCCGTAAAAATCCCAATGCGTATTTTCCCAGTACGTATTCATCGAGTCTTTCAAACAATTCTCAAGATATTTTTTACAAGAATCTACAACCAATTTTTTATTGGATACTTTATTATAGGATACCAAAAAATATTTTCTTTGATAGTGAACCCTACTTTTAAAATCAGAATATGCCGAATCAGAACAAGGGTCTAGTCCATCTGTGGTTTGGCAATTTTCAAAAGCACCAAATAACAAAGTGCAAAGTGCAAATACCAAAAAAATGGCCAGAGGCTTTTTCACTTTACATAAAACGAATTTTGCGCGTATTTATTCCAATTACAGGCTATTATCTTCATTTTTAATTCTTTCCATCATCGCCCTATGTTTTGGGGTTTGGTGTTTAAGAACCAATTCTGCAGTTTCAAAAACCCAATCTATGCACTGTTCAATTGTCCAGATTTGGAAACGTTGGAACATTTCATAATCAATTTCATAATCAAATCCTTTGATCGCATTTTCTGCTTTGGGAATTATTTTATCCATTTTTAATTTTTGATAAAATCAATAAATCTTTTTGCTCTTGCAGCCGATTTGAAAACACCTTTAAAGATTTGAGGTTTTCAAGGCTCATCATATAAAACATTTCTGGCTTCACACCTACTTTTTGTTTCTTTTGCCACATTGTTTCAAAATCAATTGAAATGTTAAAAAGCAGTTCCAAACTCATTTTACCTAATTGGTTGTGAAATTAATTATACGCAATTAAATTTCTATTTTTCATTAAAACCATTCGCTTCGCTTTTTCAGCAAGCAATTGAATAAAAATGGAAATTAAAGCTTCATAGCCGCACGAATTTACCACTTTCCGAAAATTTAGTAAATTATCAAATTCAAAATCCAGAAGGATCTAATTTCAGCGGTCATCCGTGGAATTCCAAAAATATTAACTGCAAGGCCACCACAAAACAAATAACGGGTGCCAGAAGATGTTATTCGGTATAAAATCTCACTGTATTCCAATGCGTTTCAAAAATGCCAAAATTTAGAATGTAGCCAAAGTAAAAATACAAAATGTTTCCCAAAACATTCCTTTCCATTACAAGCCCTGCAAATTTGCTGTCTGTGTATTACTTTTGCACCCTAATCTTATGGCTGAAGCAGTAAAATTGCCCAAAATGAGTGATACCATGACCGAAGGTGTCATTGTAAAATGGAATTATAAAGTGGGTGATTCCGTAAAAAGTGGAGATATATTGGCAGAGGTTGAAACCGACAAAGCCACTATGGACATGGAGGTGTATGCCAAAGGAACCATTCTTCATTTGGTTGAAGAAGGCAGCACCAATCCTGTGGATGGAGTAATAGCAGTTGTGGGCCAAACCGGAGAGGATTTTGCCACTTTACTTATCAGTGCCCCAGCAAGTTCAAGCCCCACGCCAGAGGCCACAGAGGCTACAGTGGCTACAGTGGCGGCAGAACCTGAAATAGCCGCAGCAGTTGTGACACCAGCCGCTACAATTACTGACGAAAGACTAAAAGCATCTCCCCTCGCTAAAAAAATGGCAGAGGACAAAGGAATAGATATAGCTGATATTAAGGGTACTGGTGAATTTGGCCGCATTGTAAAAAGCGATGTAGAGAATTTCTCACCTGCTGCAGTTGCCAAATCCGCAACGACGGCATCAGTAAATTTTGGACAGGAAAGTTTTGATGAAGTGCCCGTTTCTCAAATGCGCAAAACCATTGCTGGTCGATTAAGCGAAAGCAAATTTACTGCCCCACATTTTTACCTTACCATAGAAATAAACATGGACAAAGCAGTTGCTGCGCGTGAGCAAATGAATACCATCAGCGAAGTAAAAATAAGCATAAACGATTTGGTGATTAAAGCTGCGGCTGTTGCCTTGATCAAACACCCAAAAGTGAATAGCAGCTGGTTGGGAACAAAAATCAGATACAACCACCATGTTCACGTTGGGGTAGCAATGGCTGTAGAAGATGGCTTATTGGTTCCAGTTGTGCGCTTTGCCAATCAAAAATCGTTAAGTCAAATAAGCACGGAAGTAAAGGATTACGGTAAAAAAGCCAAAGAGAAAAAACTACAACCCCAAGACTGGGCTGGCAATACTTTCACCATTAGCAACTTGGGCATGTTTGGCATTGAAGAGTTTACCGCAATTATCAACCCACCCGATGCATGCATCATGGCAGTGGGAACGGTCAAAGACACTGCGGGCGTAGTAAATGGCGAGGTAAAACCTGTTAAAACCATGAAAGTTACCCTTAGTTGCGACCACCGTGTTGTAGATGGAACCATGGGAGCTGGTTTTTTACAAACTTTCCGCGATTTGCTTGAAGAGCCGGTGAAATTGTTGGTGTGAAAATAAAATTCAACAACATTCGCAACCTAGCGGATGCAAGATATGCAGCCGCGACAATGGCTGAATGGATAGGTTTTACAGTCGGATTGCCCGATTCATTGCCCATTGGCAAAATTCAAGAAATTATCGGATGGTGTGCGGGGCCAAAAATGGTATTGGAAGCAGCAGAAGGGATTGGAAGTGATATTTTATATAGCTTTTTGCAAGTTTTGCCTGTAGATGGAATAGAGGTTGAAAAAAGCGATTTCAAGCGTTTGCATTCAGAATTGATAGACGCGCCCGTTTTTTGGATTGTAAAATCTGAAGATACCATAGAGAATACATTTTCCCACACCCTACATTTGGTATCTCAATCCAATTCAATTTGTAGAATACTGCCAAAAACCAGCTTTCCACATGCCATCCTAGATTGTAATCCATTTGGAATCAGTGTAAATTGTGAGGATGCTGATTTAGAAGATTCAGAAAAACTTGAGGTTTGGAATAAGTTTTTTGAGGACCTAGAAATTTTTTAACGAATAGTTTCGTTATTTTGCATAAGACAAAAAGATGAAAAAAATACATTTATTCGCAAGCATAGCTATAATAGCTGCTATGGCTAGCTGCTCAAATGAAACGGCCTATTCTGAAGAAGAGAAAAAGAGCCAAGATAGCCTTGACAACACCACCCAGGAAGATAAATTTAAAGATATGGAAAGCCAAATGGGTGGTGACACAGCTAAACCTAAAATGGGTGGAAAAAACATGCCAATGCAAACTCCAGTGAACAAACAAAATACCGAAAAGTTGGACAAACCAGTAACCTTCGAAGATGAAAATGATCCAAACAAAAGATGAAAGTTGCCGTTGTGGGTGCTACTGGGCTAGTCGGCACTAAAATTTTACAAATTCTTGCGGAAAGGGATTTCCCTGTTACAGAATTGTTGCCCGTTGCTTCAGAGTCCAGTGTGGGTAAGGAAATATTGTACAATGGCAAACCATTTAAGGTAATATCCATGGCCGATGCGATAGCACAAAACCCAGATTTGGCCTTGTTTAGTGCCGGTGGAACTACTAGCAAAGAATTCGCACCAAAATTTGCTGAAATGGGTACATATGTAATAGACAATTCAAGCGCTTGGCGGATGGAACCTAACATTCCTTTAATAGTGCCAGAAGTGAATGCAAATGCCGTTTCTTCCGAAAACCATATTATTGCAAACCCCAATTGCAGCACAATTCAAATGGTAGTGGCGCTTAAACCGCTGCACGACGCTTATTTTATAAAACGAATTGTAGTGAGTACATACCAGAGCATTACTGGAACCGGTCAAAAAGCAGTAGCGCAAATGGCTTCTGAGAGAAATGGCGAGATCGCAACAATGGTATACCCGCACCGCATTGACCAGAATATTTTGCCACACATTGATGTTTTTATGCCCAACGGATACACCAAAGAAGAAATGAAAATGGTGTTGGAAACAAAAAAAATAATGGGTACAGACAAAATTGCGGTAACTGCTACAACTGTAAGAGTTCCAACCATGGGTGGACATAGCGAAAGTTTAAATGTTGAGTTTGAAAACGAATTCGACTTAGAACAAGTGCGTCACATTTTGTCTATGGCACCAGGAGTAGAATTACAAGACGACCCGCAGAACAACATTTACCCAATGCCTATTTGGAGTCATGATAAGGACGCTGTTTTTGTAGGCAGATTGCGCCGCGATGAAAGTCAACTTAAAACGTTAAACATGTGGGTGGTAAGCGACAATTTAAGAAAAGGCGCAGCAACCAATGCTGTGCAAATTGCCGAACTGTTGCTTTCCAAAGGCATCATTAAAGCGTAATATCGAGTTACAAAATAAATGGATACGCTAGAACCATGCTTGTTCTAGGGCCCCAAATCATTTCAATTGTTAAATCAAAAGTTTCATGTTATTTGTATATACAAATAATTGCTTAAATTTGTGCCATGAAAGACAAAGAATCTCCATTTGGCAATTGTTTAATTTTTGCGTCTAATGCGCTTGCCAGAGAAACTGCGCGTTTGGCTGATTTGGCATTTAGTGAGCATGATATGAGTTATTCTCACGCATTTATTATCATGCAAATTGCACAATATCCAGGCATGCCGATAGGCGATTTAAGTCATGGATTAATGCTGTCTCCGTCTACAATTACTAGGCTTTGCCAAAAATTAGAAAAAAATGGATATTTAAAAAAGACCAACAACGGCAGAATTACAAAAATAAATCCTACACCAAAAGCTGAAAAAACAGCAGTGCATCTACATCGAATTTGGGCGGAAGTAACGGATAAATATATAGACCAAATTGGCAAAGAACAGAGCACAAAATTGACCAATAAAATATATAAAGCTGCAAAAAAATTAGATTCAATTTAAACTTTACTTGTACATACAATTAACAAATTAAATATGAAAACAGTTGGAATATTAGGATCAGGAATTGTGGCTAAAACTTTGGCAAATGGTTTTTTAAAATATGGATATGCAGTAAAAATGGGCACCTCAAATCCAGACAAATTATTGGGGTGGCTATCTAGTGCTGGCGAATTTGCTTCAACAGGAAGTTTTGCAGACGCAGCAAGGTACGGCGATATAGTTGTATTGGCAGTAAAAGGCGAATTTGCAATCCATGCAGTCGAAATGGCCGGTGCATTAAATTTGAATGGGAAAACTGTAATTGACACTACCAACCCAATAGACCATACAAAGGCACCAAAAAATGGTGTATTGCCCTATTTTACCTCTATGGATGAAAGTTTACTGGAACGATTGCAAAACAAATACCCTGAAATACATTTCGTAAAATCATTTAATTGTGTTGGAAATGCTTACATGGTTGACCCTAATTTTCCAGACGGAAAACCCACCATGTTTATTTGCGGCAACAACCAAGACTCAAAAATAACTGTGATTGAAATATTAAACCAATTTGGATGGGATTTCGAAGACCTAGGCAAGGCTGAAGCCGCCCGGGCCATTGAGCCATTGTGCATACTTTGGTGCATACCTGGCTTTGTACACAACCGGTGGAATCATGCTTTTAAATTGTTAAAAATGCATTAATACCCGCCATAAATATACCTATTTTCTGGAAATAAATAGGTTTAGATTTGTGTAATTTGTTTCATTACTTCTTACTTAAAAAAGCATCCACTGCTTTCCGTACACTTCCATTTTCAAGCAACAATTCTTTTGCTGAATTAAAATTCAAATTGGTTTTTTCCATTACCATTTTGGTGCCACGGTCTATGAGTTTGTAGTTGGTTAATTGCATATCCACCATTTGATTGCCAACTACATGACCCAATTTTATCATCACCGAAGTGGTAATCATATTTAGCACCATTTTGGTAGCTGTACCCGCTTTCATCCGCGTGCTACCGGTAACAAATTCTGGACCTGTTATAACTTCCACAGGAAAATCACAATTTGCTGCGATAACAGAATCTGGGTTACAAACGATGCAGCCCGTAGAAATGCCTTTTTGTTTGCAACTTTGCAAAGCGGACAACACATACGGGGTTCTGCCGCTGGCCGAAATGCCGACAACAAAATCTTTTTTGTTAATTTGGAAGATTTCAAGGTCTTGTATACCTTGCTCGGTATCATCTTCTGCAAATTCTACAGCCTTGCGCATAGCACTATCTCCGCCAGCCATTATCCCAATCACCATGCCCTGCGACACTCCAAATGTGGGTGGACATTCACTGGCATCAACAACCCCTAGCCTGCCACTGGTGCCAGCTCCCAGGTAAAACAAACGACCTCCGGATTCTAATTTAGCACAAACGGATTCAGACAAAGCTGCAATTGGGTTTAATTGTGCCTGAACCAAATTAGCCAAGGTTTGGTCCTCTTTGTTTATTCCGGATAAAAGATCTAAAAAATTTTGTTTTTCTAAATCCTTAAAATTTGAACCTGATTCAGTATGCATATTTTTAAAAATAAACGATGGTTAATTTTTTTCCAAATAACTGCACCAATCCGCATATAAACCATCGGGCATTACGCGAGGAAACTTACTTTGCCCCCCCATTTTGCCTTGTTTTTCCATCCATCCCATAAACACGGACTCTGGCAATAGGGTAATTTTTAGCTCTTTCAAAACATGGGTTCTTTCAATTTTGTAGTCATCGTTCAATATGCCTAAATTATTATCCAGCAACGATTTTACTTGATCGGAATCAGGTTTTATGCCTGAATAAGCTATATACCAATGATGGCCATATATTCCATTTTCCTTAATTCCTTTTACTGTATATTCTGGAAACAAAACATTTAAACCGTCTGCGGTGCGTGCTAAGCCCTCATTCATATTGTCGACACTTAAATGTTCGCCACAAATACTCAAAAAATGCTTTGTTCTTCCTGTAATTTTAATTTCACAGGCATCTAAATTTGTAAATTTAATGGTATCGCCTACCAAATAACGCCAAGCACCAGAGCTCGTTGAAATTAAAATTGCATATTCATCCTTTTCGTTCACATCCTCTAGGCCTATGGCAACTGCACCCTCTTTGATATCTCCGTTCTCATCAAAATTTTGGCCGTTAAAAGGCACAAACTCGAAGTAGGTTTTATTTCTAAAAACCAAACGCATTCCTTCCGAAGATTCGTGGGTTTGAAAAGCAATAAACCCTTCACTGCATAAATAAGATTCAAAATATTTCACAGGTTTGCCCATCATTGCTTCCAATTGTTTTTTGTATGGAGAAATAGAAACTGCACCCCATAAAATCGCAGAAAAATTCGGCCAAATATCATGGATAGAATTGAGCTGATATTTTTCAACAATTCTTTCAAACAAAACCCGTATCCAAGCTGGCCCTCCAGAAACGGTAACTACATCCCAATCTGGAGCAGCATTTACCATAGCTTCTATTTTTAATTCCCAATCGTGGATTTTGCGAATTTCATCGCCAGGTAGAGCAAACCGGTCTATCCAATGGGGTACATTGCCCGTTGTAATTCCACTTAAATCACCACTATAGCTTGTACCATTGTAATTCAAATCTGTGCTTCCGCTAATCATAAGGTGGTGTTTGGCAAAAAAATCTTTTGGCACATCGGTTTTTACTACTGCAAACAATTGCCTGCGACTCGCCCTTACAATGGCTTTCAACTGGTCTGATGTTACGGGTATACTTTTGCTGCTGCCTTCGCTTGTGCCAGAACTTAACGCAAAATATTCAGCCCTTCCTGGCCAGGTAATATTGCCTTCGCCGTTAAATTCTCTTACCCACCAAGGGTTCATTTTGCTGTAATTGGATATAGGAACCCATTTTTGGAAAGCCCGATCCGTATCATGCGCAATTAGAATTTCATCAAATTGGTATTTTTGTCCAAATTCAGTTTCTCTGGCTTTATAAAGCATCTTTTTAAGTGTTCTATCTTGCCATTTTACTGCTTTGGCTCTGTGGAAAGTAAAAATGTCGGTAATATTTCTACCTCTATGAAACAATTGACCCAAAAAATCCATGGATTTAGACATATGCAGCAAAAATAAGGTTTACACATGGAATCAAGCAGTAAGAATTGAATGAATATAATCGAACGATAAAAAACCCGACCTTTGCAGGAAATGAAAAACAAACCGACCATACTAACCGATGAAATCGGTTTCAAATGGAAGCAAGTGATTGCATTTATAGAAACCCATTTTGAGAAAAAACCAGACTTAAATGCCATTCTTTTCCTTATTGGTGTGCGAGAATTGGGCATATTGCCAGATAAAAAATTCACCAAAGATGAAAAAACACACCTAATGCACATCGCCAATTGCAAAATACTCAGCTATAGTGGGTACTATGAACAAATGGGGTTTGACAATTTGGGTTGGCCTGTTTGGGAAAACAAGTCTCCGATACCTTCAATGAATATTTTTGAACAGGAAAATTTGCTTAGGCAACATATCATTGAATACTTTGAAACCGAAGAAATTGTTATTTTTGATGAATTAAAATCATGAAAAAAATTCATTTAACAGCAATTGGAATATTTGCGGCTTGTATAAGCGCCTGTGGAGGGGCAAAAACAGAAACGGATCTTATGGATAGTCTAAAAGCAGTAGCTGTGGATGAAAAATGGGATCCTATAGCTCCAGATACAGCGGCAATGCGCAAAAAATATACAGTAGTTGAAATTGTTACCAATATGGGAATCATGGAAGTGGCGTTGTTTGATGCAACGCCCAAACACCGTGCAAATTTTCTAAAATTGGTTGAAAAAGGATTTTACTCTGATTTGTTGTTTCACCGGGTAAAAAACGAATTCATGATACAAGGAGGCGATCCAGAATCAAAAAAAGCAGCCAAGGGCAAATCATTAGGCCAAGGTGGCCCCAACTACAATATAGATGCAGAGATGCTTGATAGTTTACACCATTATAAAGGGGCATTATGTGCTGCTCGGTTGGGTGATGAGCAAAATCCACAAAAACAAAGCAGTGGAAGTCAGTTTTACATTATTACAGGTTCCAAATTTGGAACTACGGCACTAAAAAATGCCATAAAAGACCGTGCGATGATAAGCTTCATGGCGAACCCTGACAATTTAAGTTATCAATTGAGGATGCAGACTTACAAACAAAGGAACGACAATGTGGCAATGCAAGTGTTGCTCGAAGATTTAAAAAAAGAAGTAGGTCCACTCACAGATAGTTTATACAAATCTATGCCAAACAGAACACGTCAGATGTATGCTACTTGGGGTGGATTTCCTGCGCTAGACAAGGAATATACGATTTTTGGATTTTTGTTATCGGGATATGATGTTTTGGATAAAATTCAAAAAGTAAAAGTAGATGGCCAAGATAGACCTGTGGATGATGTTAAAATATTGAAGGTCCGAATCATCAAATAAAGGGCAAAATATATTTTTTTTGTAAAAATTAGAAAAGCTTCATACCTTTACCGCCCCGAACTTAAATTTTGGACTAGAGTTGGAGTCAAATTCGACGAATATGCAAAATGACGGTGCGGAATTTAAAAAAGAAAAAGACCCTATGACCATCTACGTTGGAAACCTCAACTTTCAGGCAACAGAAAATGACCTGAACACTCTGTTTGCCGAATTCGGCGAAGTAACATCTGTCCGCATTATGAAAGACAAATTCACTGGTCGTGCCCGTGGTTTTGCTTTTGTAGAACTTTCATCTCCAGAACAGGAGCAAGCCTCAATTGAAGCGCTTCATGAGAAGGAATTCATGACCCGAAATCTTGTTGTAAATCAAGCGAAAGAAAAAACCTAAATTCATAGATTCATGAGAATTGCCTGACTATCAAATTTTTTTTGTAGTTTTAGGTATTCTTGCTATCTTTGCATCACTTTTCCTAGAAAAACTTGGAAGGGGACAAGCCAAAAGCAGTCCCCTTTTTTATTGACAATGAAAAAAATTGGAGACACATTGACAACTTTAATAGCTGAAGAAGCAGAAAGGCTCGAGACATTTATTGTGGGTCAAACCTTTGACGAGTCGGGTTGTTATAGTTTTTTCATTGACAGTGCAGGCCAGTTGAATATGAAAACAATAACGGAAATTACCAGAAATGTTTCGGCCAGAATTGATGAAGCCAACTTTGATGACACCCCGTTCACTTTTGAAGTTTCTTCTCCTGGAGCAGAAAAGCCACTTACCGATATACGACAATTTGCAAAGCATTGCGGCAGAACATTTGAAATTAAATTAAAAGACAGCCTTGTTTTTGAAGGGAAGCTAAAAACCCTAAATGACGATATACTTGAGTTTGAAAAAAAAGAACCAAAAAAAACAAACCAAAAAAAAACAGAAAGTACAGAAATTGTTTCTGTACCCTTTGATCAAATACAATCCGCAATAATAAAACTAGTGTTTAAATAATGATGAAATCCAAAGTAAAAGAGGCAGGAATTAACCTTGTAGAGAGTTTTTCCGAGTTTAAGGAATTCAAAAACATAGACCGCGCAACCATGATGCGTGTGCTTGAAGATGTTTTTCGCAGTATGCTGCGAAGAAAGCATGGAAACGATGCGAGGTTTGATATCATTATCAATACTGAAACTGGAGACATCGAGATGTACCACCTTCGCTTAATTGTTGAAGACGGTGAAGTTGAAGATGAAAGCCTGCATATTAGCATTTCAGATGCACGTATGCTTGAACCTGATTATTCAGTCGGCGAAGATTGTATTCAAGAAACTTTCTTAGACGACTTTGGCAGAAGAAGTATCTTAAACGCAAGACAGGCGCTAATGAGTCGTATCTTAGAACTAGAAAAAGACGAACTTTTCAAAAAATATGCCGACAAACGTGGCGATATTATTACTGGAGAGGTTTATAATGTATGGAAGCGGGAAATGATGGTATTGGACGATGATGGCAACGAATTGATTATGCCAAAAGAAGCCATGATACCTAGCGACATGTTCAAAAAAGGGGATACAGTTCGGGCAGTTGTTCAAGAAGTGAATATGGACAAAGGGTCACCAAGAATTATTATTTCCAGAACTTCCCCCGAATTCTTAGAAAGGTTATTTGAATTGGAAGTTCCAGAAATATTGGATGGTTTAATCACCATAAAACGGGTGGTTAGAGAGCCTGGAGAAAGAGCCAAAGTAGCCGTAGAAAGCTATGATGACCGCATTGATCCAGTTGGCGCTTGTGTTGGCGTCAAAGGAGCAAGGATTCATGGCATTGTGCGCGAATTGCGAAATGAAAATATTGACGTAATTAATTTTACCACCAACAACGCATTGTTTGTGCAACGTGCATTACAACCGGCTGCAATCAGTCGGATGGAGCTTGACGACACAACCAAACGTGCAGATGTTTATTTAGAGAATGACCAAGTTTCTTTGGCTATTGGCAAGGGCGGTCATAACATTAAATTGGCGAGCAAATTGACCGGATATCAAATAGAAGTCTATAGAGTAACCCAAGGTGTGCAAGATGCAGACGACGTGGAATTAGAAGAATTTTTGGATGAGATAGATGAGTGGATTATTCAAGATTTGAAACGGATTGGCTTGGATACAGCCAAATCTGTGTTAAGAGCAAGCAACGAAGATTTAATCAAACGCACACAGCTTGAGGAAGAAACCATAGCTGAGGTGAAGAAGATTCTACAATCAGAATTTGAAGAATAATGCAAATAGGTATGTTTTCAGCGTATGAAAACTGCATATAATGCAGGTGGGCAACCCAAAAGCGATGCCGGGTTGTTTCCAAAGAAATCCTACAATTATTGAGGGGGAATTAGGGCAATTGAATTGCAATGATCTTCCCTCTTTTGGGACTTGGCATTGCAAAAGAATAGAACTAATTTTGAACACAAAATAATGGGAGAATATCGTTTAGCGAAAATAGCAAGCGAACTTAATAGAAGTGCCAAGGATTTGGCTGAATACCTCAATAACAAAGGTTTCAGTATAGAACCCAAGCCTACCACTAAAATTAATGAAGAAATGCATCAAATTTTGGTGCAGGAATTTAGTGCGGACAAAGCAGCCAAAGAGGAGGCAAATAAGTTAAAAACCAATAAGGAAGCTAAACCAATTCCAGCTCCAATGCCCATCAAAGCATTGGTTAGGCCCGAAGTAGTGGTGGAAGCGCCAAAACCAATTGTAGAAATGCCAAAACCGGTGCTAGAAATACCAAAACCGGTGGAAATACCAAAACCGGTAGAAGTGACTGAACCGGCAGAAGTGACTGAATCTAAAGTTGTTGAAACCGTGGTTCCTGTAGAGGAGAAAATCAAGGAAACGGATGTAACGGAAAAAATTGAGTTTAAAAAACAACACATTGAGGGTCCAAAAATTCTTGGTAAAATTGAATTACAAGAAAAACCTGGAAAAGGCAAAAGCAAGCAAAAAGGCAAAGAAGAAGTAAAAGTTGTAATAGCAGAAAAGACTGAAGTTAAGCTTATAGAAAAAAAGACTGAACCCGCACCAGTTATATTAAAAGCAGAAACACCTGTGGCGCCAGCTTTTGTAGAAACACGACCAGTGCCTGAGGAAGAAGCGATTGAACGAGTAGAAACAAAATTCGAGAAGCTTTCTGGTCCGAAAGTTTTAGGTAAAATCGAACTCCCAAAAGGTTCGCCAAAAGGTTTAAAAACTTTGGCAGATGAGGCAAGAGAGGACTTGAGGGAAAAACGCAAACGCAAACGCAAAAAGGTAGATGGAGAGAAAGTTGCGGTTCAAGAAAAAATTAAAGAGGAAGAGAAACAACAACGAGAAATCCGCAAAAAAGAAGAACCAAAACCAGCCATTTCTCAGAAAAAAGTCGGCGAAAAAGTTAGGTCAACCATGGGCAAAATGGGTGGTTCTGGACAGAATAGAGGGTCCAAACAAAAACTCAAATTCCAAAAAAGAGAAAAATCTCAGCGCGATATTGATGATGAGAAAAAACGCCGCGCTTTAGACAGTAAAATTCTTAAAGTAACTGAATTTCTTACGGCAAATGAATTGGCCGTAATGATGAATATTCCGGTTACGCAGGTCATTTCAGCCTGTTTTAAATTGGGCATAATGGTGGCTATTAACCAAAGACTTGATGCACAAACCATTGAAATCGTAGCAGATGAATATGGCTTTACCGTAGAATTTGTAGACGCCGAATCTCAAATGGAGGTTGCAGATGAAGAAGAGGACAATCCTGGCGACTTGCAACCTAGACCCCCTATTGTTACCGTTATGGGGCACGTCGATCATGGTAAAACTTCCTTATTGGATTACATCCGCAAGGAAAATGTAATTGCTGGAGAGGCTGGTGGTATTACACAGCACATTGGTGCGTACGAAGTAACATTAGCAGACGGCAGAGCTATTACCTTTTTAGACACGCCAGGTCACGAAGCTTTTACAGCAATGCGGGCTAGGGGAGCAAAGGTTACGGATTTGGCAATTATTGTAATTGCCGCAGATGATAGTGTGATGCCACAAACCAGAGAGGCAATTGCACATGCACAGGCGGCAGGCGTTCCTATGGTTTTTGCATTCAATAAAATAGACAAGGACGGCGCAAATGCTGAAAAAATAAGAGAAGAGTTATCCGGGATGAACATTCTGGTTGAAGATTGGGGAGGTAAATTTCAATCCCAAGAGATCTCAGCAAAAAAAGGATTAAATGTAGACAAATTATTGGACAAAGTGCTTTTAGAAGCGGAAATGATGGATTTAAAAGCCAACCCCAATAAAAGAGCTAGAGGAACTGTAATAGAAGCAACCCAAGAAAAAGGAAGAGGAATAGTTTGTAGCTTATTGGTACAGAACGGTACTTTGCGGGTAGGCGATTTCTTGGTTGCAGGTCCATATTATGCGAAAATCAGAGCATTGCATAACGAACGTGGCCAAAGGATAGATTTTGCCCCCCCTAGCACCCCTGTAAAAATGTTGGGATTTTCTGAAAGTCCTACTGCTGGAGATACTTGGGTAATCATGGAAGAAGAAAGCACCGCAAAAGAAGTGGCGAACAAACGAATGCAGTTGGTTCGCGAGCAAGGCATACGCACCAAACGACATATTACCCTAGATGAAATTGGCCGCAGATTAGCCGTAGGAAACTTTAAGGAACTAAAATTGATTGTAAAAGGAGACGTGGATGGCTCTGTCGAAGCATTGAGTGACGCTTTGTTAAAACTAAGTACAGAAGAAATTGCCGTAAATGTAATACACAACGGAGTGGGTCAAATTACGGAAAGCGATGTATTGTTAGCCAGCGCTTCGGATGCCATCATACTAGGATTTCAAGTTAGACCAAGCACCAAAGCAAGGCAATTGGCCGAAGCAGAGGATATTGATATACGCACATATTCCATTATTTATAAGGCTATAGAAGAGATAAAAGCAGCCATGGAAGGCATGCTAAGCCCTGAAGTTATTGAAAAGGTAATTGGCAACGTGGAAGTAAGAGATGTATTTAAAATTACCAAAGTTGGCGCCGTTGCTGGATGTTATGTTACCGATGGATTGGTGGAGAGAAAAAGCAAAATTCGCATCATCAGGGATGGCGTTGTAATTCACACTGGCATTTTGGATTCTTTGAAAAGATTTAAAGATGATGTGAAAGAAGTAGCTCGCGGGTACGAATGTGGATTGCAAGTGGTTGGCTACAACGACATTCAGGTTGGCGATTATCTTGAAGTATACAAAGAAGAAGAAGTAAAGCGTAAGCTATAATTTTAATTGGGTTTCATGAAAATTGAAACCTAATTTTTTCTTTTCCTATCTAAACTTTTAGAGTTCTCTAATTCTGAGGTCATTTTGCGCATATTGTCTTGCGCTTTTAACAATTCATCAATGAGTCGTTCCCTTTCATTCCTTAAAGTATAAAGTTCATAGGCAAGTTTAACGGTTTGCACCACTTCATCCTTATCCCATGGCTTTAGCATATACTTAAATATTCTACCGCTATTTAATGCTTCTCTAGCTACCTGAAAATCTTGGTAGCCTGTGAGAATTATTTTTAACGATTTAGGATATTTTGCACTAATTGCCAATAAAAATTCTGAGCCAGCAACACCTGGCATTTTTTGATCGCTAATAATTACATGATACTCTTTTTTACTTAATGCATCTATTGCAAAAGGCAAACTGGTAGTGGCTGTAATATCAAAGTCTCTTCTGAAACTTGCTTCAAAAGCTTTGATATTGGTTTCTTCATCATCGATGTACAATACGATTGGGTTATCCATTTTTTCCGGTTTATTTTATGTAAGTTTATGACAATAAATTCTGCCTAGCCAAAAACTCAAGTTGTTCATTTACTATTTTTAATTCTTCAATATCCTTTTTCTGGTTCAAATTTTCGAGATAGATCTCATAAGCAAGAAAAATACTGCTTTTTAGTAGTTCATTGTTCCATGGTTTTTGAATATATTTGAAAATATTTCCTTTATTTACGGCATCCACCACTATGTTTATATCTGCATATCCGGTGATAAGAATGCGCATCACATTTGGTATTTTCTCTTGGCATATTTCAAAAAATTCTACTCCCGTCATGCCAGGCATCCTTTGGTCAGAAAGGATAACATGCATTGTTTCTGTCTCAAGCAATTTAAGCGCATCGCCCACATTTAAACATACAAAAATTTCAAAATCTCTGCGGAATGTTGCTTTGAAAGCCTCAAGGTTATGAACTTCGTCGTCAACAAATAGTACTTTGATTTTTCCTGTTTCAGCCATTTTTAAAAGTAGTTTTGTACCTTTGTACCGCAAAATAATGCAAAAAAACGAAGAATTTGAAATTTTAAATTATCGCCCTCAATTTTTCCGTTGCGATAACATAGAGGAAATGAAGAAATTCCATTCCTTCTCCACTACAAATAATATTACACAGCTCGATTTATTAGAAGATCAAATTAACGACTTATTGCCATGCTTGTATCCTTCAGACTATTTTGCAAAAACATCTCATAATCTATTACTATCCAAATGGTTAGATGGAAGAAATATTGATTTTATTGGCAATTGGGTTTACTTTTCATGGAAAAATACTGCCGTCAGACTGCTGGAAAAATCGGATTTTATAACGTGTAGAACCAACCGAAATCTTCTTAAAATTGAACCGGCCACCCAGCAAAAACTTGAAGAAAAAAAAATAATTTTTATTGGACTTTCTGTTGGGCAGTCTGCTGCACTCACTTTTGCACAGCAGCGTATAGGTGGCACTTTGTATTTGGCAGATTTCGACACCTTATCACTTACGAACATGAATCGCCTTAGAGCCTCAGTAGCAGACTTGGGATTGAAAAAAACGATCATTGCAGCTAGGATGATTGCGGAATTAGACCCATATTTAGAAGTAATTTGCATACATGACGGCGCCAGTGAGGAAAACTTAATGGCTTTGCTAACCCAAAACGGAAATGGAAAAATTGACCTTGTAGTAGAGGAATGCGATAGCTTGGGTATCAAATTCAGTGTGCGCGAAATTGCCCAGAAATTAGGAATATCGGTGATTATGGAAACCAGCGACCGTGGCATGCTGGATATTGAAAGATTCGATTTAGACAACCAAAGACCCTTATTTCACGGCCTAGTTCCTGGGATAACTGCAGAAAAAATACGATCTATGGGCCCACAAGAAAAGTTTCAAGTTTTGGCCCAAATCGTGGATTATGAAAATATTAGTCCTGGTTTAAAAAAATCTTACGCGGCATTGGGCAGCCAAATTTTAACCTGGCCACAACTTGCTTACGAAGTTAATTTAGGAGGTTCTAGCCTTGCTTATGCAGGTTTTTCCATCCTTGCAGACAAAACCCTAGAATCTGGAAGATATTATGTTGATTTGGAACAAATTCTAGCAAACGGACCATGCAACTTGAATTAACCATGAAAGCTTTCAGGGCGAAAACCAACCTAACCTTGCGTGATAAATACCATCATGGATTAGAACAAGTACTTTTGCATTATGGTGTAACTAAGGTAACTTCTCAAAGCCGCGATTGGTTTGATTCAGAAAATACATGGTTGGTTTTGGTAGAATCAAACGAGGACGGACAAATATTGGGTGGTGCACGTATGCAACTTGCAGAAGACAATTTGCCTTTGCCCATGGAAAAGGCAATAGGATTTAAGGATGCAAGAATTTACGAAATTATAAATGAGTATAAAAAAAATGGTGTGGGTGAGTTTTGTGGATTGTGGAATAGCAGAAAAGTTGCCGGTATGGGATTGGGCAGCATGTACCTTGGGGAAGCCTGTATCTCCATTGCTCCAAAAATAGGATTCAATACCGTCTTAGGACTTTGCGCACCTAGTACAAAACAAAATAGTTTTAAATTGGGTTTTCAAATTGACAATAGATTGGGATTGCAAGGTGAATTTAACTACCCAAAGGAAAATTTAGTTGCAACGGCTCTGTTTATAGAAGACATACATACTTTAGCCACGGCCGACGAAACATCCAGAAAACATATATTTCAATTAAGAGCATTCCCAGAATTGATTACAGACGAATCAACTAAAAGGGGCGATTTAAAATTATTTTATCATTTGTGATTTCGCCAAAATACTTCATATCAATCTTATTCATCCTTTTAGGGATTCATAATTGCCAGGCCGAAGACATCGATATTTCTGCAAATACACGAAGTGTAATCCAACCTAAAAATGTATATTACTCCCTTTATTACAACACAAAAGAGTCGGTTGAAAAAGAAATACCCCTCCCCTTTATTCAAGCCTCATCTGGCATTCATTCTATAAGCATTGACTTAAATTTAAAAACCTCAGAAAACGCCTATTCTATCGAATTCCCATTTTTAAACTGCGAAAAAATAAAGTGTTTTGCAACCAATGAAAAAGGGGATATTGTAGATTTAGCATATAGTAAAAACAACAACAATTTCATTTTTAGCTTAAAAAGTTTAGGGACCGGGAAATTTAGGATTAATTGGAAAATAGAAAGCACTTACAGTATATTCCTTCCCTTAAAAATCACCAACGAAGAAGCCCTTTTAGATACACAGAAGCGAGATATTTTGCTGTATGCCATGTATTTTGGAATTGTAATTATTATGAGTATTTATAACTTATTTATTTATTTTTCTACTAAAAAAATTAGTTACCTTTATTATGTAATATATACCATTTCGTTTGGCAGTGCCCAATTCGCTTTATTGGGGTTTTTCAATGCTTTTATTGCGCCAGATAATTTTATTTTATCAAAACAAGTCGGAGTTGTTTTCTCGGGTATATCAGGTATTTTCGGGGTCTTTTTCTTCAATTCATTCCTTGATTCCAAAAACCATATAAAATTTATTCGGAAATTGTTATTGGGCTTTGCTGTATCCTACAGTGTTGTAATACTGATTGGTATTGCCAAAGTGTTTACACCTGCATTTAACTTATTAAATACAAATGCCATTTCTGTTGGACTTATTAGTCTCGGTGGCTCTGCTTACCTCGCTTTTAAAAAGAATAGACCTGCTCGCTTTTTCGTAATTTCTTGGCTTGCCTTTATGCTTGGGCTGGTGGTGTTTGTATTAACCAATATAGGGGTAGCGCCTTATAACTCTTTTACTAAATTTGTATTACCATTGAGTTCAGTTATTGAAATCACTTTGCTTTCGTTTGCTCTGGCAGATAAAATAAATATTTTATCCAAAGAAAATGAAACATTAATTCGCGAACAAAATATTGTCCTAGAAAGGCAAGTAATTGAACGGACCGCACAATTGGTAGCAACCAATGAGAATTTAAAAGACACCCAAGCGCAATTGGTAAATTCAGAAAAAATGGCAAGCTTAGGCCATTTGACGGCTGGAATTGCCCATGAAATCAACAACCCCATTAATTTTATTTCTGCCAATATTTCACCCCTCAGAAGGGACATTGAAGATTATGAAATTTTTGTACAGAAATTCAATGAGGTAACAGAAGAAAATCAACTGGAAAAGGTAAAGGAAATGCAAACTTTATCCAAAGAATTGGACATGCCTTTTCTTAAAACTGAGATTGAAATGTTGCTTAAAGGAATAGACGAAGGTGCCAGAAGAACAGCAGAAATTGTTAAAAATTTAAAAATATTTTCGCATATTGATAAAGCTGAAAATTCCTATTATTCTTTGAATGATGGAATTCAATCTACTTTGCATCTTTTATCGCACAAATTGGACATTATTAAGGTAGAAACCAATTTGCAAGAATTGCCACCAATACTTTGCTATCCAGGCAAGCTAAATCAAATATTTATGAATATTCTTAGCAATGCCGTAGATGCCCTTTCTGCCGTAAATAATGCAAAAATTACAGTAAATAGTTATTTGCTCAATGACAATATCGTTATTGAATTTTTGGACAATGGACATGGTATTCCTAAAGAAATTCAAAAAGACATTTTCAATCCTTTTTTCACAACAAAAGAAGTGGGCTCTGGCACTGGTCTTGGTCTTTCCATTACAATTTCACTTGTGCATGAACACGGTGGAAATATCACTGTAATAAGTGATTTAGACCAAGGCTGTAAATTCACCATTACAATTCCTGTAAAGTTATAAAATATGAGCAACGAAAATACTTTAAAAGAAAAATTTGCAGCTATGGGTTTAAATCCAGAAATGGCAATGGAAGGGGCAAAAAACCTAGAACCAATTAATTACTGGGAATATGTTCAACTCGACACTTTATTGACACTTCAGCATCCCAAAACTTCTTTTCCAGATGAATATATTTTTATCGTTTACCACCAAATTACCGAATTGGTTTTCAACCTCATGCTGCATGAATTGAAACAAATTTGTTCGGCAGAAAAAATCACAAATGCATTGTTAGAAGAGAAACTGCCACGTTTGTCAAATTATGCAAGAATGCTAATCAATTCATTCGGCATAATGAGCAAAGGGATGGATTACGACCAATACAATATTTTCCGGCACAGTTTGGCGCCTGCTAGTGGTTTCCAAAGCGTACAATACCGCATCATTGAAATCTACAGCACTGAATTGCTCAATTTAGCGCATGGAGCCAAAGCAGAATCAAGCATACGCGAAAAATTCAACCATATTTATTGGCAACATGCAGGCTTAGATCGCGCTACGGGAAAGAAAACTTATACTTTGCAACAATTTGAAGAAAAATATTTGGACCACTTTGTTGCAACCGCAGAAATGCTCACCGGAAATACCCTTGAAGCTAAGTTGTATGCCATGGAGGCGGATAATTCACTTTCTGATAAAGCAAGATCATCCGCTAGAGAATTTGACAATTTATACAATATTAAATGGCCACTCGTCCATTTAGAAACCGCAGAACATTATTTAAATTCTAGGGGTGAAAAAAAAGAAGCGACAGGCGGCAGTGAATGGCAAAAATACCTTCACCCTATGTATCAAAGAAGGATATTTTTTCCAAAATTATGGTCTGATTTTGAAAAAGAAAATTGGGGAAAATAAAATATGAAAAAGTATATATTTTTTGCGTTGACATTCACCGCAATGGCGTCATTTAATATGGGTTGTAAAACCAAAAAACAAACGACAGTATCAGACAATACACCCAAGGAAGATATTGTAGAAATAACCACTTCGTATGGAACCATGTACATGTGGCTGTATAAGCAAACGCCACAGCACAGAGCCAATTTTATAAAGTTGGCGGGTGAGGGATTTTTCGATAGCACCACATTTCACCGCATCATTGCCAATTTTATGATTCAGGGTGGCGACCCAAACAGCAAAGATGCGGATACAACCAATGACGGTTCTGGTGGACCTTCATATACTATCCCTGCTGAATTTAAAGACAGTTTGAAGCATGATTTTGGCTCTGTGGGAGCAGCCAGAACCAACAACCCAGCGAAAGCCAGCAGTGGTTCTCAATTTTATATTGTAGAAAATGCTGCAGGTTATCACAGTTTGGATAAAAACTATACCGTTTTTGGCAAAATAATAGGCGGAATGAATGCTGCAACCACCATCATGGTACTTCCCAAAAACGTGAACAATAGACCTTACAAAGACATAAAAATGTCTATGAAAATTATTGTAAAATCGCAGGCACAATTAAAAAGCGAATTCTATTTTATTCCGCCCACCTGGAATTAAATTTAAACGCCAAACTGACGCAGGTGATGGTCGATATGTTTGTATAGTAGATTGTTCCATTCTTGGGTGGAAAGTTTACCTAAACTCACTTGCGCGCGATCATCATACCAGTTTGCTCCCTTCTCGTGTGCTTCTTTTAGCAACGATTTTAATTTGTTTTTTTCAACTTCAAACTCTTTTTCATCCTTCATAACAAAAGCAGGTGCAGTTGGCAACCCAGGCTTATAAGGAACGGTATTGGTCATCGATTTTTTAAACAACAATTTCACCAATAATTTCATCAGTGCGGGTGGAGCTTGGTTGTTCAATCCCAAAACCTGCAAATAAGGCATGCAACAGTGTGCAAGCATTTGCGAAACATTCATTTTGCCCCACAATGCCGGTGAGCTTGGATTCAATTTATCAATGCGTGAGTGCAATTGTAATGTAGTTTCCGTGGTAAAAATGTTTGGGTATTGAGAAGAATATGTCATGCAACTTTTAAGCAAAAATAGTGTTTAAAATACAATTTATTGAATGCGAATAAAAATCTGTCTTCGGCAAATGAAGGACGCAAAGGTTTGTGGACGGAGATTTTTCTGGTTGAGATTAGGATTAGACATGAGCTATTGGCTTTGAGGTGAATATAAAAATGGCACGCAAAGTCGCAAAGGACGAAAAGTTTTGCGGACGGAGATTTTTCTGGTTGGGATAAAAAACATTTTATTCATGATTTAGCACGATATTTGCATTTTAATACATAGTTCTTTCTTTATGGGGTTGATGAAGGCGAGCCTTGGGGCTGCCTTCAAGCAGGCAAACATAGTTTCGCCTGCTCCGGATTTACAATATTTATATGAATGCCTTTACTTATATTATTTATTCAAACAAGCATGATAAATTTTATGTTGGTTCTACCAATAATTTTGAGGATAGAATTTTGCGCCATAACAAAGGTGGCAGCGTATATACAAGAAAATATATACCCTAGATTCCAGCCTTGGTTATAAAAAAGGAATCTCTGTCGGAAGCCAGAATTCTTGAAAACAAACTTAAAAGACTCAATAAAACGCGAATAAAACAATTTATTGAAAAATACTCAAACGACAATGTTTAGCACGATATTTGCA
>Ga0209181_10002472_pt1 | contig 30161 bp, 14 predicted proteins | sample MAT05_FD_187208 | JGI IMG/M metagenome (GOLD analysis project Ga0209181, IMG submission 187208) | Freshwater microbial communities from Lake Fryxell liftoff mats and glacier meltwater in Antarctica - MAT-05 (SPAdes) (version 2) | ecosystem: Environmental > Aquatic > Freshwater > Ice > Liftoff... | reverse complement strand
AGCGCGCGCGAACGACTAACGCTGGAGGCGAAGCGCTAGATTGCCCATTGGGCTAGGTTATTCGGAGGCGGGACTAGCTGAAGCATGAGCGGCTCTCAAGACTGGGGACGGGGGCGTAAAATTGGTGGCGTTGCGGAGTTTTTCCGCCGGCGCAGTTAGCTCTGAAGTTGCCGAACTGCGCAGCAAAGCGCTTAGCTCCGGCATGTTCGAGATGAGTTTGCTCGACGCGCCAGAGCAGACGCCTTGCCGGGCAATCGACACGACGAAATTCATTCGCAAACGCGTTGAAGATCAATGGCAAGGGCGCTGCGCTGCTCGCGCAGCATGGCTTGGGTCGTGAGGAAGATCGCGCCCATCTGTGATGACCATCAAATCTGATCAATAATTCCTTGACACGCAAGCCTGCATCTTTGTAGTTTACGCGGCTCGGCTGTGGGGCCATAGCTCAGCTGGGAGAGCGCTACAATGGCATTGTAGAGGTCGCCGGTTCGATCCCGGCTGGCTCCACCAAAATCAGAAAAGCTCTAAGATTCATCGACGTCCCCATCGTCTAGAGGCCTAGGACACCGCCCTTTCACGGCAGTAACCGGGGTTCGAATCCCCGTGGGGACGCCAACTTGAAGCAGTTATGAGGCCACCCGCAAGGGTGGCCTTTTTGCTTTGTGGGTTGCGGGGAATGTCGGGCGCACTCGGTGTAGGCTGATCAGCGTACGCGACTGCTTAACCGCCAGCGGCTAAAACGATCCCGGCGGGCATGAGCTTCCATGCACCAAATCTCGCGTCGAATAACCATTGATCCGGAATTCAGCAAATCCGTGCTGCGTGTGTTCAAGCCAATGGGCGCGACACGCGGCCACGCAACCGCCTTATCTGCTTGCGACCGGCATCGATGGTAACCAAAGCGCGCGAATCAAAAATGCACTGAGCAGCACGCCAAGGAACGATCCATAGGACAACGCAGTCGCAAGCACCTGTTTCCACATGCCGCCCCAGATTGGGTCGGCGTTGAGGAAGCCCCATTGGGTCGCAATCACCGAAGCGACGACCGCGAGCAGCAGACTGAGCGCATCGTAGAGGCAGCGAGTCTGCTGCCGACGCGCTCGCGTCGCTGCCCGGCTTGAAATAAATCTCTTAACCTGCCGATCCACTACGAGCGCAACGAAGCCATCCAGTGACTTTATTTGCTTCTGCCGCCGCGATAGCCGCTAGCTGAAGCCCAGCGACGAATCGCGCTGCGGCTCGCGATCAAGACCCGAACCTGCGTAGCATTTGTGGGCCCAAGCTCAAGCGGCAAGTTTTAGCGCGTGATCCGGGCTGCCGAGGTTCGCATCGCAACTCGGGCAATGCACTTGCACGTTGGCACCGATCATCACTTGGTCGAAATCTTCGATGTCCGCGCTCCAATCGCAGGCCGGGCATTGGATGATGGTCGACGTTTGCTCTGGCTGCCCGTGCATTTTTGCGCTCCGCTGTGGACGATGCGCTGCATTTTGTAACGAGTGCCGTGGAAAGACGACGACGAATTGCGTGAACGGCATAGTTCACGGCGTGAAAGGTGAGAATCGCCAACTCGTCGTTAAGAATTCGTTACGGCGCTACGCCGAGTAGCGATCTGGTCGCCAGTCTCGATGTGATCCTGATGCCGCTAACTATTGGCCCGACTTCCGGCGAATGCGTCAGAATCCGCTTGAATCCTCATCACCGAGCCCAAACCTCATCGTCGCATTCAACGCCATGCGCTTCCTACTGGACCGCTATTTGTTGCTGTGCGCGTTGCTGTGCTTGACGCCCGCGCTGCCCGCCGATGCGCTAGGCGATTTGCATTTCGAGAGCGTTGGCACGGCGCAAACCATCCCCGACAACAATGTTACGGCCTTGGTTGAGGATCGAGATGGCTACTTGTGGATCGGCACGCCCAATGGTTTGGTGCGCTACGACGGCTACAATTTTCAGCGATACACGCGCGATCCTAAGGACCTGCAATCGATCAGTGGTGCCTTCATTCGCACACTTTTGGTAGCGCGCGACGGACGCCTGTGGATAGGCACCGATGCCGATGGCGTCTCCATATATGACCCGACGACGCGGAAGTTTGCCCGATTGCGCCACGCCCCAGACGATGCGCATAGCCTAGCTAACGACAATGTCCGCGGCCTGGCCGAGGATGCGGACGGTATCGTTTACATCGGGACGCGAGCAGGTATCAATCGCTACGATCCGCGCACGCAAAAAATGCAGCGTTTGGTGCAGCACCTGGGTCCAGATACCACGCGTGTTGAGGAACGCATTCTCGGCTTGTTAATTGACCGGCGCGGTAATGTTTGGGCAGCCAGTTGGAATGGACTCGGCGTGCTCAAGCCGGGCGCAGCGCAGTTTGAGCGCGTTCAATCGTCGCCAGGTGAAATGCTCGCGGGACAACTGGTGCTGACGCTGTTCGAATTGCGCGATGGACGCATCGGCCTTAGCACCTCGGAAGGAGGCTGCTACCTGCTGGACGCGCAGACCCACGCACTGGTATCGATCGCGCTGGGCGTGGACACGCCTGTGTTCAGCGCTGATGCCACTGTGCTGGCAATGCTGCAGCCGCGCGACAACGAGCTTTGGCTGGGCGGATTCGGTGGTATCGCCATTGTTCACCCCGAAAGCGGCCGCTTGCTGCGCTATCTGCGCACCGATCCGGCGGTCAATTCGAGTCTCGCACATACGCAGGTGCGGACCTTTCTGCAGGATCGCGCAGGCCAGATCTGGATCGGTGGCTATAGCGGCGGCTTGCAGCGGCATGATCCAAACAACGTTGCGGTACGCGTATTGCACCATAGCCCGATGCGCGAGCACACGCTGAGCCACCCCAGCGTCAGTAGCATGCTTGAACTGGATGATGGCCAGATTTGGGTGGGCACGCGCGCCAATGGCATCGATTTTCTGAATCCAAGGCTGGGTGTGGTCGGCGGCCTGCGTCCGCAGCCGGGCAAGCTTGGCGCACTCGGCAATGGCGTCGTCATTGCGCTGGAACAGACGCGCGATGGTTCTATTTGGGCAGGCACGCTCGCGGGCTTATTTCGCATCAATCGCGAGCGTCAGGTGTTTCAGTCCTTTAATGCGGCACAAGGCCTGATTGGCACCACGGTGCGACGCTTGTTACGCGATCCCAATGGGGCACTGTGGATTGGCAGCAATGCCGGATTATCGCGGTGGGATCCGTCGAAACCCTCACATGTGGCGTCGATCCCGACCACGGATGGCGACAGCTTGTCCGCAGAGATCAATGCCATCGCGCGCTCGGGCAAGGGCGATATCTGGGTCGGCAGTAGTGTCGGCCTATATGTTTTGGAGGCTGGCTCCACGCAGCTCAAAGCGGTCGCCACGATCGCAGCGGATGCGTCCGGCGCCATCACCAGCATCGTCGGCTTGTTGATCGATTCGCATGATCAACTGTGGGTGGACACCTCCGAGGGTTTGTTGCGTTTGCAACAGTGGGATGGAAAGACGGCGAGCTTCAAGGAAATCAGTACACCGCTCGGCATCGGCGCGCAGCCCTTCGGCGCCAACCTGCTCGAAGATGCAAAAGGCAGGATCTGGAGCCAGCGTTTCGTCTACGACCCAAAAGACCAGAGCGTGTATGAGTTGGGACTTGCTGACGGCGTAGACATGGGCACCGCGTGGTTTCGCTCCTATGCGAAAACACGCAGCGGCTTGCTGCTGTTCGGCGGCGCTAAGGGATTGCTGATGGTGGATCCCACGCGCTTCGAGCCGTGGGCCTTTGCACCGATCGTTGTGGCCACCAGCGTGAAAGTCGACGGGGTCGAGCACGCACCGGTGTCGTACGCCAAGCGACTAGAATTGGCACCGGGCACGCGCAATTTCAGCGTGGAATTTGCGGCGCTGGATTTCTCCGCCCCGGAGCGCAATCGCTATGCCTATCAACTTCAAGGCTTTGACCCTGAGTTTATCGAGGTCGATGCGCGGCATCGGATGGCTAGCTACACAAATCTCGCGCCCGGCGATTACCGATTAATCGTACGCGGTAGCAGCCGTACTGGCCAGTTTTCGCCGCACGAATTGCATATCGATGTGCGTTCCCTACCCCGCTTTTGGCAGACGCTGTGGTTTGCGGCGACGGCGGCGGCAGTCGCGCTGCTGGCCCTGGTCATCGGTTTTCGTGCGCACAGCGCGCGCATCCGTCGCCATGAGCGCGCGTTACAACAAATGGTCGAAGAGCGCACCGCCGAGCTATTCCTCGCAAAGGAAAAGGCCGAAACCGCATTGACGCAATTGAAGGGCGCGCAACGTCAACTGGTCGTGGCAGAGAAGATGGCCTCGCTCGGACAACTCGTGGCCGGCGTGGCGCACGAGATCAATACGCCGCTCGGCATTGCGCTCACGGCGTCGTCGATGCTGAGCGAGGAAAGCAAAAGCATTCGCCAGAAGTTGCAGGCCAATGTCGATGTCAAGGACGCAATCGACAGCTATTTCGAGCTGGCGGAGCGCGCCAGTGCACTTGTCGACAGCAATCTCGCGCGTGCGGCACATTTGGTTCGTAGCTTTAAGCAGGTATCAGTGGACCGCAGCCTTGATGAGCGTCGGCGATTTGATCTCGGCGAATATTTGAGCGATCTGCGCGAGAGTCTTAAGACGAGTTGGCGGCAGCGGCCGGTGGAATTAGATGTGGATTGCGAGCCCGGGCTGCTACTCGACAGCTATCCCGGCACGCTCGGCCAGGTCATCGATGTGCTCACACAAAACTCGCTACTACACGCTTTCGACATTGATCAGCCGGGTCTGATGCGGCTCACCGCACGACCGGGCAGCGCCAATGATGTGCGCATGATCTTTAGCGACAACGGCAAGGGCATTGCGCTGACCCATTTGCCGCGCGTGTTCGAACCCTTCTTCACGACTCGGCGTTCGCAGGGGAGTACCGGCCTCGGCTTGCATATCGTGTTCAATCTGGTCAGCGCGCGCTTGGGTGGCCATATCGAGGTGCGCAGCACGCCCGGGGTGGAGACACGTTTTATCCTGACGTTTCCGCGCGTGGCTCCTCAGTAGATTTTCGACTCCATCGCCGATATCCCGGTCAGCTCGTCGCGCGGCAGATCGGATCAATGCGTGCCGGATGTTGGATGTCGCCAGCGATCCTCTAAATTACGCCATCTGCCTCGCGAATACGGGGATGCGGCTTGCCTTAAACCATTGAGAAAGCTGAATTTATCTATTCATGGGAATGACGCGAACGGGCTCGTTCTGAGGATCATTCGATCGCGTTCGCGCAGGAAGCGACTGCTTTGGTCGTTTGGATCAATGCACGCGTGCTGGACGGTTTCTCGATTCGATTTAGCCTGCGCCATCCGAACGACCACGTTCAAGCCGGCCACAGCACCTGATTGCGCCAGCCGCGCAGGTCCTCTGGCAGCAATCCATGCCGTGCCCAGTAATCCAGCCCGCGGCGCGGCAGTAAAAAATCCACGCTTAACGATAGCGCCTGCGCAGCGACGACCGCATGTTCGCGTAGATCTCTCGCACGAGTCTTTTCAAGCTCGTTCTGCGTCAGTGACAGCGGGATATTCAGCTCTTCCGCCGTCGGTGCATGTTTCAGAATCTGCTCAATCTTGTGCGCTAGCTTCGCGCTCGGGCGTCCATCAGCCGCGACCGCCGCTTCGAGTGCAGCTAAGTCGGCGCGCTCCAACAGTGCAGCACGCAGCGCCACAGGATTATCCAGTATCCATTTCTTCGGCCGATTGCGTGCCATCGCCTCGCGATCGCGCCAATGCAACAATCGCCACAACCGACCTTGCTGCGCGGGATTCATGCGCTCGGCGCCACGAATCTTAAGGTGCGGGAAAGGATCCAGTGCTTGCCGCGATTTATCGACAGCGCGTTGGCATTCCTCCGCCATCCAGGCCAGCCGACCGAGCGATTGCAAGCGTGCACTCAGTGTTTGGTACAAGGGCGCGAGGTGCAACACGTCCTCAGCCGCATAGCGCAATTGCTCTGTATCCAGCGGCCGTTTGAGCCAATCGGTGCGTGTGGCTTGCTTGTCGAGGCTAATGTCCAATTCTTGTGCGACCAGCTTCTGATAACTCGGTGGCTGCTCGTAGCCACACAAGACAGCGGCAATCTGCGTATCGAATAGTGGCGCAGCCACCGTGCCGAGCGCATGGCTCAGCACTTCCAGATCCTCGCTGGCGCTGTGCACGATCTTGGTCAGCGCAGCGTCACCGACCAAGCTTGATAAGCAGAGCTTAAGATCGCCAATCAAGGGATCGACCAAGGCGATAGAGTGACCGCTGGCAATCTGCACCAGCCCGAGTTCAGCGTGAAATGTTTGCGTGCGGATAAACTCGGTATCCAGCCCCAGCAGCGAGTGCGAGCGTGCATGCTTCGCAAAATGGTCGAGTTCCGGCTGAGTAGCAATCCAGATCGGTGCTGGCGCGGTCGTTGATTCATCCACGGATGTGGCGCTTCCTATTCAAGTTGTACGTCTAGAGATCCCGGATCACACGTGAAAGAACGTCATCGATCGCTGCTAAGCATGGGACTGGCGCTTGCCATCATACTGGGCAGCGCCTGGATCGGGATTTGGCGCGCGCAACGGCAGTACCAACAGGCCGATGCGCCATCACTGGCGCCTCAGGATGCGACAGTTTCGATGTTGCCACCGATGTTGGTCGACCCGGAAGAAAATCTCTATTTCGAGGTGGAGGGCGAGGATCTTTCACAAATGTCGCTGGCACTGATGCCTGTCCCCGCCACCCTGATGCTGCCCGAAGGTGCGGTCAGCCCGGAACAACTAGCCGAACTGATCGAGCAAATGCGCATTCATGTGAGCGCCGGCCGCTTGCTCGAACCAGCGGACGGCAGCGCCTTCAGCATGGTCGAACGCATCCTTGCGGTGGACCCGGAAAACACGCCCGCTCGCGCCGTGTTAGCGCGCGTACTGCGTGAGTTGCGCGATGTCGCATCTCCGGTTTTTCCAGTTGACTTGATTGATATCGCCGATCGTTCGATCGACTTGGCCGGCGAGACTGAGGATCAAGCCACGCTCAAAGTGCTTCGGGACAGCCTCAAGCGCACGCTTGATGTGGAAGCGCTGGTCAGCTTTGCAGACCGCCAGCTCGCGCGCGAGGGTGCCGGTCCGCGCGCATTCGAGATCGCACTTTCGAAATATCGTGAGGCCTTGCAAATCGACTCGGCCAACGCGCGCGCCTTGCGTGGCTTGGAGGAAGTACAGCGACGTTTAATCGAGCGCGCGCTCGCGTCGTCATTTGACCTGAGGTTTAGTGCGGCCGAGACCCTACTTAAACAGGCCGAGGACGTTCAAGTGGGCTCCTCGCGCGTGCTTGATGCGCGCTCTCAAGTCATGGCCTTCCGATCACAAACGGAATCGACCCAACTTGACGCCTTCAAGGAAGCCATCAGCAGAAATCAATTGGATGCCGCCGAGAAAGTGCTCGGCACGCTGCGCAAAGTGCTCAGTGACCCAACTCAAGTGCGCGATCTGGAAAGCAAAATTACCAATGTCCGCCTTTACGGCGGATTCTCGCCGGACGAGCGTTTCACTGACTCGCTGCGCGACGGCAGTCGCGGACCGCGCATGAGCATCGTCCCGGTGGGCAGTTTTCGTATGGGCTCGCCCCAGACCGAGCCTGCCCGCAATAAAAACGAGGGACCACAACGCAGCTTGCGCTTTGAGCGCGGCTTTGCCATGGCGCGCGGGGAAATCTCAGTGCTCGAATTCCGCGCCTTTGTCGACGCGACGGGCTATGTCACCGATGCCGAGAAGCTCGGGAGCTCGGCCATTTACAATGAGAAAACTGGCCGAATGACCAAGTCCAAACGCGTGAACTGGCGTCGCAACTACAACGGCAGTCGCGCGCGCGATGGCGACCCGGTGATTCACGTGTCGTGGAATGACGCGACCGAGTACGCGCGCTGGCTCTCGGCGCAGACCGGCAAGACCTATCGCCTACCTAGCGAGGCCGAGTACGAATATGCGCTGCGCGCCGGGTCCGACACGGTCTATCCGTGGGGTGATAGCGATCCCGTCACTGTGCTAACTAACGTCGCTGGTGCCGACGAAGTTTCGCGCGAGGGCCGTCGCTGGTCCAATGGCCTGATTGGCTATAACGATCTGCACTGGGGCCCGGCACCGGTGCGTAGCTTCACCGCTAACGCATTTCGGCTGTACGATCTGGACGGGAATGTGTCCGAATGGGTCAGTGATTGCTGGCACGACGACTTCCAGCGCGCGCCAGGGACGCCGGTGCCGTGGGTGAACCCGGGTTGCGATATGCACGTACTGCGCGGCGGCTCCTGGGGCAGCGGACGCGATCAAGTTCGCAGTGCTTGGCGCGGCAGTGCGCTCGCCGACTCTAGCGGCGCACGCGTCGGCTTTCGCGTCGCGCGCGAGCTTTGAGGCCTTCGCCAGAGAAACCTGGGGACGAGGTTTCCGAAGGCCCCCACATGACCGCACCAGCGACTAGCGCATCGCCACCAACACCTGCACAAAATGCTCCACGCCATCATCGACCAGCTCGATCACCGCGTGCGGCAGCGCTTCTCCATCAAGGCTTAGCGTCAACTCGGGCTGCGCGAAATCACCACGTTGCACCTCGATTTGGTACCGCGTGTTGCCATAGCGATAGCTGAGCTTGTATCCCGGCCATTGCGATCGTAGTCGCGGCGCCAGATGCAATCGGTGTTCGTCGCGGCGGATGCCGAGCAATGATTCAACGATGAGCCGGTACATCCAGCCGGCGGAACCCGTGTACCAACTCCAGCCACCACGGCCCGTGTGCGGCGCGACGGCATAGACGTCGCCTGCCAGCACATAAGGTTCGGCGGCATAAACGCGCATCTGCGCGGGCGTTCTGCTGTGATTTACCGGGTTGATTAGATCCAGCAATTCCCAGGCTTTGTCGGCGTCGCCGAGTGCAGCGAAGGCCATCGTTGCCCATACCGCAGCATGCGTGTACTGGCCCCCATTCTCGCGCACGCCTGGAACATAGCCACGGATGTAACCAGGATCATGCGGTGATTTGTCGAAGGGCGGATCAAGCAACTGGATCAAGCGCGAGTCGCGGCGTACCAAGCGCTGATCGAGCGAGCGCATGGCAGTTTTTGCGCGGTCAGGGTCGCCGGCGCCCGACAGCACCGACCAGCTTTGCGCGATCGAGTCGATCTGACATTCCTCGCTTTGTGCCGAGCCGAGTGGGGTTCCGTCGTCGTAATAAGCGCGACGGTACCAATCACCATCCCAGGCGTTTGCGTGCAGATTGACCGCCAGCTTCTGTGCTTCTGCGCGGCATTGGACGGCGAAAGCGGCATCGTTTTCGGTATCCGCCAAATCAGCGAATTGCTGCAGCACGTGGAATAGGAAGAAACCTAACCAAACGCTCTCGCCACGGCCATGAATGCCAACATTGTTCATACCGTCGTTCCAGTCGCCTGCACCCATCAGCGGCAAGCCGTGCACGCCAAAGCGCAGGCCGTTTTTGATCGCACGCACGCAATGCTGGTACAGGCTCGCGTGCTCGTCTACACGCATCGGGAGATCGTAGTAGGACTCCTCCTCCGGACCCACGGCTCGCCCGTCGAGAAAGGGTGCATATTCCGCCAGCACGGAACGATCGCCGGTGACGCTGACATAGCGGCAGGTCGCCAGTGGCAACCACAAGAAATCATCACTACAACGCGTACGCACGCCGCGACCTGATGGTGGATGCCACCAATGCTGTACATCGCCTTCCAGGAACTGGCGCGAGGCACACAGAATCAAGTGGCTGCGAGCTTGGCCCGGATCGGCGTGCATCAAGGCCATGCTGTCTTGCAGTTGATCACGGAAACCGAAGGCACCGCCGGATTGGTAAAAGCCGCTGCGTGCCCACATACGGCAGGCAATGGTTTGATACAACAACCAGCCATTACCGAGCGCATTCAAGCCGGCGTCCGGTGTTTCCACTTGGATGATGCCCAGCGTTCGCGACCAATACGCGCCGATGGCCTCGAGCGCCACGCGCGCGGTGCCGGCTATGCGCAAGCCTTGCACCATACGACTGCTTTCCTCGCTGCCGTGGGCCACCCCTAAGCGCACGACGATTTCCCGGCTCTGACCAATTCCGAGTTCGAACGGAACCTGCACGGCGGCGCACGGGTCGAGCGCGGCGCCAGAGCGGCCAGATAAGCGCGTGCGCGATAGCGCATCGGGTTGGGCCAAATCGCCATTGCGGCCAATGAACTCGCTGCGATCGCAGGTGAAACTTCGGCGCTGGTCGTCGACGTCCAAAAACGCCACTAAGTTTGCGAATTCCGGGTTGTAGGTATTACGAGCAAACAGCGCGCCGCTGCCCGGATCCACCTCAGTGACGATGTGCATCGCAGACTTTGAACGCAGATCGCCGAGCACCCACTCGACATACGCTGTGGCGGAAAGTCGCCGCGTACGGCCGGATTCATTGCGTAACTTGATCACGGTGAACTTCACCGACGCATCGAGTGCAACGTACACCACAATTTCTGAGCGAATGCCGTCTTCTAGGTGCTCGAATACGCTGTAGCCAAAACCGTGGCGGCAACGATATTGGCCGCTGCCGCGACGGGGTGAAGGCATCGGCGACCAGTACCGTCCGCTCTCCTCATCGCGCAGATACAGCGCTTCACCGCTGAGATCGGAAACCGGATCGTTGTGCCACGGCGTGAGCCGATATTCGTGTGCATTTTCTTGCCAGGTGTAGGCGCTGCCACTCTCCGAAAGTACGCAGCCGAAGTGCCGGTTGGCCAGCACATTGACCCACGGCAAAGGCGTCGTACCCGATCCGCTCAACGTGATCACATATTCGCGGCCGTCGGCTGAAAATTCGCCGATGCCATTCTCACTGTCGCTGGTCGCGGCCTCTAGCGCTGGCCATATGGACGCCCCGTTTTCGACCAATGGCTTGCTGGGCACCAATCGCGGGATCGTCAATTCCACAGTGAGCTTGCGTTTGACCTGTTGGGCCAGCGAGCCGGCGCCATCTTGGAATACGACGCGCGCGACCGCACGCAGCAGCACCCGATCTTCGTTACTGATCTGGTCGGCCGATCGCACGAAAATTCCGCCGGGGCGATCAATGAAACTTGCCTCCACACCGGCCGCGATCAAACCCATGATCTGATCTTGCAGCACGTGGCGATAACCGCCGCGATCCTCATTCCAGATCACCAGATCAACGCTCAAACCCTTCAGCCGCCAATAAGCGTGCGCCTGCACCAGTTGTCGCACCAGATCAATATTCGCCCCTTCCTTGATTTGCAACAGGACGATCGGCAGATCACCCGAGATGGAATATCCCCATAACCCGGATTGACCGCGACGATTGCGCGAGATCACGCTGTGCTCAGCGCGAAGGCTCGCGTTGACGTACAAGATTGAACTGGCTAGGCGTCCATATAACTGTGCGTCGGCTTCGGTGACGTTGAGTTGGCGTAAGACCACATGGCTATGCGTCCACGCCATTTCGAATACGCGGTCACCAAAGCGCCGATCCTGATATTTGTCGATCAACGCGAGCGCCTGTTCGCGGTTGTCGGCCATCCCGTTAATCAGATCGAAGGTCGCACTTTGCTGCGGCTGTAGAACGATGCGCTGACGAATCGCAACGATCGGATCGAGCACCGAGCCTTCGCTATCGGTCAGCGGCAGATGCAAGCCTTGCGGGTCGCGCGGTGTGCGACCGCGACCAACGAAACGATGCCGATCGGTTTCAAAACTTGCGTGGCCCGCGCCATCACCGTGTACGCTCAGACGATGAAACATCCAAGGGACTGACTCCTCCGCCGAACGCGGTCGACGCGTGCAAAGAATGGCGTCCCGCGCGCGCAACAACTCGGTTTGCACGAATAGATTGCTGAACGCCGGGTGCATGGCGTCGGCTATTGCTGGCGCCAGCACAACTTCGGCGAAACTGGTGATCTCCAGCGTGCGGGCGGTACGCGAGCGATTGGTGACGCGGGTTCGGCGCAATTCAATATCGTCTTCGGGCGAGATGACGATCTCTGTATGGGTGTCAAAGTCCGCATCGCGACGCTGAAATTCAACCCGCGCTTCGGTAAAAATGGCCTCGTAGACGTCGGTATTTTTGGCCGTAGGCTGAAAAGCAGTCGACCAGAAGTGGCCGGTCATGGCGTCGCGCAGATAACAAAAACTTCCCCAATTATCGCGCGTCGTGTCCTCGCGCCAGCGCGTTACGCTCAAGTCTTTCCAGCGACTGTAGCCGCCACCGGCGTGCGTGAGCATGACGTGGTAACGGCCGTTAGACAGCAGTTGCACGGCCGGGAAAGCAATATCTGGACGCGCGAACACGCGTAAAGGCATCTCAGGCGCAGTCGCGTTGACGCGCAGGTCGACCAATTCTGGATTGTTCGAATATTGTGCAGTTGCGCGCGGTATGCGTTCTTGCAATAGCAACAGGGTCGATTGAAACATGGGCTCGGACTCGAAGCGCTTTTGCATCGGCCGATCCAAGAGCACATGCCCAAGGGCCAACAGACTCATCCCCTGGTGATGCGCCATATAGGAGCGCACCACCGCTTCGGTCTGTCCAGGACGTAAACGCGCGGGGGTGAAATCGATGGCCTCGTAAAAGCCGAAGCGCCCCAGATAGCCGCGATCCGCCAGTAAGCGCAAGTTTGTCACTGCCGCATCGGGCGCCACCATCAACGCCAAGGCCGTTGCATAGGGCGCAATCACCAGATCTTCGGCTAGACCGCGCTGCAAGCCTAGACCGGGCACACCAAATGCGCGGTACTGATAGTTTTGTGCCGCGTCGACGGTGTTATAGCCCGATTCCGAAATACCCCATGGCACACCGCGCGAGTGCCCGTACTCAATCTGCCGCTGCACAGCCGCTCGACCCGTTTGATCAAGCAAGGTGTCCTCGAATGTGGGCATCACCAGCATGGGCATGAGATATTCGAACATCGACCCGCTCCACGAGAGCAGGATCGGATCGCCGCCTGCACGCGTCAGCAGCCGCCCCAGCGCAAACCACGACTCCTCGGCCAACTGGCCCTGCGCAATGCCCACAAATACCGCCAGTCGCGCCTCGGATGCGAGCAAATCGTAAAAACCAACATCGCGCCGAATTTCGGAAACGTTGTATCCAATACTCAGTAAATGTCGATCGCGGTCGTACAAAAAGCTCCAATCCGGATTCGCAAATTCGCGCAGTGTTTCGATGATTTCGTCGATTTCGAGCAAACGCTTCTGCGCATGGCTTTGGCCTGCTGCGGCAAGCTCACGTAGATTGGGCACGCGCCAAGCGCTCGACTGGGTGTTAGCGGCTTTGATCGCGCGCTCGGCGCTGCGGATATCTAGCGGCGCAAACAGACGCAACTCGGTCAGCGCATCGCTTGCCTGACGCGCGAGAGCGCTCGCCAACGTATGCGCCTCGGGGTGCAACTCTGCATCCACCTGCTCAACGAACGCCGCAGCGGCGACTGCGACGGCCTCAAGGGCGGCGTGCATCTGCGCCAAGCTATTGGGCCGCTCCGCGACATTTGTATCGATCAAGCCACGCAGTGTTGCGACCGCAGTGAGATGACGAATATCTGGATTCTCGATCGACACCGACAACGTGTCGTCCAACCCCTCGAAAACCTGCCGGCAAACGATAGGATGGTTAGCCAAGTCGGCCAAACCTGACGCCAGCGTCAGTAGATGTCCGGCGAGATTCCCACTGTCGACGCTGGACACATACGCCGGCATCAGCGGTGCCAAGCTTTGCGTGTCATACCAATTGTAGAAATGGCCGCGATAGCGTTCGAGCCGGTGCATGCTCCGGAGCGCCACTGTGGTTCGGTCAATCAGTCGACCGGAACTCACATAGCCAAAATCATATGCCGCCAGATTCGCCAGCAATGCCATGCCCAAATTGGTTGGTGACGTGCGGTGCGCGACCACTGGAATCGGTTGTTCTTGAAAATTGTCGGGCGGCAAATATTGGTCCGACGCACTGACATGTTGTTCGAAAAACGCGAAAGTCCGCCTCGCCACCCCACGCAAAAAGCGCTTTTGCTCTGCGTTCAACTCAGCTTCGCGGCGCGGGCGCGGTTGGCTCAGCCACCACACCAGCAACGGCGCGACAATCCACAGCATCAACAGGGGCGCGGCCGCCAGTAAGGCCGCCGGCCTGACCGCGGCCAAGCCGAGCACGCAGATCAACCCGAGTGCGGGAGACAACCACATGCGCATCAACGTGCTGGCGATTCCGCCACCGGCGCGTTTAGCCACCTCGCTGGACGCGGTCCACTCAAGCAATCTGTGCTTCGAAACACTGGTACGCCACAGCGTGCGGGCAATGGCATCGAGATTGACGCTGGCCTCGTACGGCAGACACGCCAAAGAGACACCGGCACGCGCCAGGTCGCGATCAAGGCCATCGACGACCGCAGTTATGTGCTGCAACCAAGGCACATCGTGCGATTTGCGCGCCAGTTGTAAAAACGCAGCGAATAGTGCCGGGACACCGTACATGCCTAGCAGCGCAGCGCTGAAAATCCACGCCGGTGCGAGCCACACCCAGCCAATGACGGCCAACGCCAAAGTTGAGGCAGGCACTAAGCTACGACGTAAATTGTCGAAGATCTTCCATTGTGAGAGCGCTGATAACGGATTGCTTACACGTCCATTTGGCCCGGGCACGCGTCGACGCAACCAGGCGGCAATCTGCCAATCGCCACGGATCCAGCGATGACGCCGGTCCATGTCGACGAAATAGCGCTCGGGATAATCTTCAAATAGTGGCGCGTCACTGAGCAGCCCCGAGCGCACATAGCAGCCTTCGAGCAAGTCATGACTCAGGATCCTGTTCTCGGGCATCGAATCGGCGAGCGCTTGCTCGAAGGCGTCGACGTCGTAGATGCCCTTGCCGATGAATGATCCCTCGCGGAAAAGATCTTGGTACACATCTGAGACCGCGCGCGTGTATGGATCTATGCCGGCCTCGCCGCCGTGCAATTGCGCATATCGTGTACGCAATGCGCCGGGCACACTGGCCGCAGCACGTGGTTGCAAGATGCCGTAACCCTCGACCACGCGTCCCCGCGCCGGATCAAAGCGTGCGCGATTCAGCGGATGCGCAAGCGTGCTGACAAAGCGACGCGCGGCCTCGCGCGGCAATTGCGTGTCGCTGTCGAGCGTGATCACATAACGCGTGCCGACGAGTCCTTGCAGATCGCCCACCACGCGCATGAAGGCAGCGCCATCACCGCTGCGCAGCATGCGATTGAGTTCCGACAGCTTGCCGCGCTTGCGCTCCCAGCCCATCCAGGTGCGCTCTTGTGCATTCCAACGGCGCGGCCGATGCAGTAGATAGAAAAGGCTCTCGCCATCCGACGCATATTTGCCGTTGAGTTCTTCGATGCGCGCGCAAGCGAAATCGACCAATGCCGCGTCGCCAGGCAAGCTCTCGCTGGGCGCATCGGTAAAATCGGAAAGCAAGGCGAAGCGCAGATTCGCATCGCGATTGGCCAGGAAGCGAACTTCCAATGCTTCGACTAAGAGATCGATGCTGCCAAGCGAGGTCAGCAAGGTCGGCACCGCGACCAAGGTTCGCGCGACGTCAGGCAGGCCATCGCGGTAGTCCATGCGCGGCAAGGCCCGCGGCAGTGCCAGCAAACTCGCCACCCAGTTGACCAGCGTCAGCGCCAACTGACTCGCTGGCAAAATGGCGAACACACCGCAAATCAGGAACAAGCCGAAGCTTGCGCCATAGGCGCGCGTCATCAGCACCAGAATCGCCGTAAACACGCCCGTCAGCAGCCAGATTGGACCGAGGTAAGCAATCAGTGGCGGGCGTTCGCGCCAGCGACGTAAGCGCTTTTGGATGCGCTCCAAGGTACTGCTAGCCGGCTCCAATTGCGCGCGGCCACGATCAATTAGGAAATAGCCGACGTGTGCTCGGCGGTCGTCAGCACCGAATTGGTCATGCGCAAGGCGTGCCAACTCGACGGCGGCGCTTGCGACCTCTTCCTCGGAACGTGCGCTGCGTTTGGCGAGATCCTCGACCACATGCCGATATTGATCGCGCGTAGCGAAATCCATGTACTGATAAACCGCGACCGGATCGCGCCGCAGCGCGTGCTCGACCACACTCAGAGCTTCCACAAAATCCCGCCAATCGGGCACACCGAGCAAGCGCAAGCTACCAATGCTGTTGCTGATTGAGACCTGATCGGCAGCCTGGGTCTGATTCTCAACGCGCACCGATTGTTCGATGCTGAGGCCGAATTCGGCCAGTCGCTGTTCCATCCAGGTCAAGGCCAGTGCCAGCGACGGGCTCTGCCCTTGCAGACGTCGCGCCATCTCGGCGACAAAGGCACTAGAAACGGGCGGGTCTGATCGCGCCATATCGGCGATGACCAAAATCAGACCTTTGGGGTCATGCTCAGCCACACTGAGCATTTGACTGGCCCAAATCGCCGCGAGCTCGCGGTCGCTGCTATCGCTGGCGATGCGCGCGCCGACACGTCGCAGATTTTCGATCAATGCGAGCCGCAACATGATCGGAATTGCCCACAGTTCTCCCAGATTGAGCGTGCTGACAGTTTGGTAGGCTGCAATAAATCGACTCAGGATCTCCAGATCGACGCGGCCATCACCATGCGCGATCGTCTCCAGCGCAATATCGTAAACGCGCGGCAATCCGGCCGAAGGCCCCTGCGCAAGGCGAGGCAATTGACGACTGTAGCCCTTGGGCAAATGCCGGCGCGCCGTGCGGATCTGCTCTTCAATCAGATAGAAATTGTCGAGTAGCCACTCGCATGCTGGCGTGGTCCGCTGTTCCGACCCGATCGCCTCAGTCAGACGCACGATCGTTGCGAGCAGCACTTCCTCGTTGTCTTTCAGACGCTTGAGCAAGGGATCGTTCGGGTGTGAGTCTTCCAGACAGTGAGTCGCAGCCAGGGCACGGCCACGCTGCTCCATCTGCTCGGCGCTGAACAACTCCGCTCGCAATGGCGTCTGCGCGCCGGATCGCGTGGCCATGGGGGCGGCGAGCGAGGAACGCTGAAATCGAATCCACCACTTCAACAAAGCCCTACCACCCAGCATCACTAAAGCCCCGCTTGTTCATAATGCGACTAAGTATGTTCGGAGGCGCACACATGCTCTGTGCGGTTCCGCGCCTAAGGACAGAGCCTTCGAGTCCTAACCTTTGCATGACACCTGCTATTGCTATCGTGAAGACACCCATGAAATGCCGGTAGCTATGGACAACTCAATCTCAGCCGCGAAAACCCTCCGCTTGACGGCGACTGCGGAATGGCAGGATTTGCTACGCCATCGCGATGTGATGCAGAGCCGACATTTGCGTGATTTGTTTGCGCATGACTCAGCGCGCGGTGAACGCATGAGCGCGCACGCGGCAGGCTGGTATCTGGACTTCTCAAAGAACAGAATCTCCGATGAAACACTGAAACTGTTGCTTGACCTGGCGCGCGCGCGCGGCGTGAGTGCGCAAATCGCCGCCATGTTCCATGGCGAACGCATCAACACCACGGAGCATCGTCCGGCTTTGCATGTGGCGCTGCGCGCCCCGCGCGGCGAGCGAATCTTTGTTGACGGTACAGATGTGGTTCCCGGCGTGCATGTGGTGCTTGAGCGCATGGTCGACTTCGCCACGCGCGTTCGCGACGGTCATTGGCTGGGACACAGTGGGCTGGCCATCCGCCATATTGTCAACATCGGCATCGGCGGGTCAGACCTGGGCCCGGTCATGGCCTATGAAGCGCTGCAATGCTTCGCCGACGACGACCTTCGTGTGCGCTTCGTTTCAAATGTCGATGGCGCCGATTTCGATCAATGCGTACGCGATCTCGACCCCGCCACGACTATGTTCATTGTCTGCTCGAAGACCTTCACGACGCAGGAAACATTGGCCAATGCGCGCGCCGCACGCGCATGGTGCTTGCGCACTTTGAGCGACGAGGCCGCCATCGCGAAACACTTCGTCGCGGTGTCGACCAATACCGCCGAGGTACGCGCCTTCGGCATCGATCCCTCGAACATGTTCGGCTTTTGGGATTTTGTCGGCGGCCGCTACTCGGTCGATTCGGCCATTGGCTTGTCGCTGATGCTGGCCATCGGTCCGAGCCGCTTTCACGCCTTTCTGGCCGGCTTTCGCGCCATGGACGAGCACTTTCGCGATGCGCCTGAGGGCTCTAGCCTGCCGGTGCTGATGGCGCTGATCAACCTGTGGAATCACGCCTTTCTCGGCATTCAAACGCTGGCCATTCTTCCGTATGCCAATGATCTAAAACGCTTTCCTGCCTATTTGCAGCAATTGATCATGGAAAGCAATGGCAAGCAGACCACCCACGATGGCTGGCGCGTGGATTACCCCACGGCGCCCGTGGTGTGGGGCGAACCCGGCACCAACGGCCAGCATTCTTTTTATCAACTGCTGCATCAGGGAACGGCATTGGTGGCGAGCGATTTCATTGGCTTTTTGACGCCGCACCACGCGCTCAGCGACCAGCATGATCTATTGATGGCCAATCTCTTTGCACAGAGTGAGGCGCTGGCTTTTGGCAAGCAGCCAGACGAAGTCCGCGCCAGCGGCGTTGCCGAAGCATTGGTCGCGCATCGCAGCTTCGAAGGCAATCGGCCCAGCAACACTTTGCTCGCGCAAACGCTGGATCCGCATTCGCTCGGTGCGCTGATCGCGCTTTACGAACACAGTGTTTTGGTCCAGGCCACGATCCTCGACATCAATCCTTTCGACCAATGGGGCGTAGAACTGGGCAAAGCCCTGGCACACACCGTGGCGCTGGAAATCCAGCAGACGCATGCGCCGACGCTCGCACATGATAGCTCCACCAATAGCTTGATCCGGCGCTACCGCAGCGCGCGGAGCCAATCGCTATGACTGCGCGTATTCATGCCCTGGCAGGTCAGATCTCCCCGCGCGAACAACTGCTCGATGTCGACGCGTTACTGCACGCTTACGAACGCATCGCGCCAGACCCAGGTCTCGCCTCGCAACGCGTGTCCTTTGGCACCTCGGGACATCGCGGCTGCGCCTTTGACGGCAGCTTTAATCGCGCCCACGTGTTGGCTATCTCCCAAGCCATTTGTGACTATCGCCGCACGCAAGGCATTGAGGGGCCGCTATTCCTCGGCATCGACACGCATGCCGTTTCCGCGCCGGCGCTGGTCACGGCGCTATCGGTATTTGCCGCCAACGGCGTTGCAGTGCGCATTGCGCCGCGTGGCGAGTTCACGCCAACGCCTGCAGTGTCGCTGGCGATTCTCAATTACAACCGCGGTCGACAAGCCGGGCTGGCAGATGGCGTGGTGCTGACGCCGTCGCATAATCCGCCGGAAAGTGGCGGCTACAAATACAACCTCACGCACGGCGGCCCGGCAGATACTGCGGCCACACGCACGATAGAGGCCGCAGCAAATTTGCTGCTGGCGAAGGCCGAATCGATGGTTCGCCGTATTGGCGAAGCCGACGTTTGGCAGCACGCACTGGTGAGCGAACATTATTTTCTCGAAGAATATGTAGCGGATCTTGCACAAACCATTGATTTTGAATGCATTCGCCAGTCTTCGCTGAAGATCGGCGTTGACCCGCTCGGCGGAGCCGGTGTTGCCTACTGGCCGAGAATTGCCGAAGCCCACGGGCTTGATATGCGCATTGTGAATTCGGCGGTCGATCCACGCTTCGCGTTCATGACGCTCGATTGGGATGGCCGTATTCGCATGGACCCCTCCTCCGAATTTGCCATGCGCGGATTGATCGCAATGCGTGATCAGTTTGATATCGCCTTTGCTTGCGATACCGATCACGACCGCCACGGCATCGTCGCGCCGAGCGTCGGGCTGCTGCCAGCCAATCATTACCTGTGCGTCGCCAGCGACTACCTATTTCGACATCGCCCGCAATGGGCGGCTTCTGCGCGTCTCGGCAAGACCCTCGTCAGCAGCAGTCTGATTGATCGCGTCGCCGCGGATCTGCGCCGGACAGTGCTCGAAGTCCCCGTAGGCTTCAAATGGTTCGTCGATGGCTTATTCGACGGCAGTCTGGGATTCGCGGGCGAGGAGAGTGCCGGTGCCAGCTTCGCACGCTTCGACGGCCACGTGTGGACCACCGACAAGGACGGCATCACGCTGGGATTGCTCGCCGCGGAAATGACCGCGCGCGAAGGACTCGATCCGGGTGCGCGTTTTGACGCGATCGCCGCGCGTCTCGGCCGCCCGCTTACCACGCGCATCGACGCCCCTGCCGATTCGACACGTAAAGCGCGGCTGGCAAGCCTGTCACCCGCTAATATTCACGTAGCTACATTGGCGGACGATGCCATTACCACTGTTCTCGACCGCGCGCCAGGATTCGACGCCCCTTTCGGCGGCATCAAAGTGAGCACCGCGCAAGGCTGGTTCGCGGCCAGACCATCGGGTACCGAAGACATATACAAGCTATACGCGGAGAGCTTTCGCGACCAAGCGCATCTCGAACAGATCGTGCGTGAGGCTCAGCAAATTGTGGATGCGGCAGTCGGCGTAAGCGGCTGACGATTCACGCGGCGCGCGGCGACAATCGCTCAACTAGATTTCTGCAAGCAGCGTATCGGCCTGCAACAGCTCGTCGGTGATCAAGACGTCGACACCGGCCGGTGGCGAGATCGCGGCCGCGGGAATTTGCGCTCCAGCACGCCAACGCGCGACCGCATTGCGTTTGGCCAAACCGTCCACCAGAAACAACACGCTGCGAGCCAGCGACAATCGCCTGGCACTCATCGACACGCGTTCGGCCGGTGCTTTCGGCGCTGAGTAAACGGCCAGACACGCGGGTGCAGCAGCGTCTGCGCCAATGTCGTTCTCCGGAAACAAACTCGCCGTGTGCCCGTCTTCACCCAGACCCAGCAGTACCAAGTCGAAGGCGGCGATGGCATCCAGCGTTTGCGCGTAATTGAGTGCCGCCTCGGCTGCACCGAGTTCGCCGGCAATAACGTAAATATTGGACGACAGAATCGCAACATGTGTAAGCAGAGCGTGCGAGGCCATCGCGGAATTCCGGTCTGCGTGTGTGCTCGGCAGGCAGCGTTCATCACCGAAGTAGACTATCCAACGTGACCAGTCGGTCTGGATTTTTCGCAAATCCTGATAGATCGCGCGTGGCGTGTTACCGCCTGCTAGGACAATCTGAAAATTCCCACGTTCTGCGATCGAACGCGCCGCTGCATCGGCGATACGCGAAACTGCCTCCTGGCGCAGCGCCATTGGGTTGGCGACCGCCAGAAAGCGCGTATTGGCAAGCGTAGCCTCCACTTGAACATGCTTAATGGGCGATTCCACGGTCGTTAATCTCCTTTCGATCGGCCCTATTCTGCGGATACGCGCCAGATGATGTTGCCGACATCGTCCGCGACCAGCAAATCGCCACGCGCGGTCATCGCGACGCCCACAGGCCGCCCGTAGGCCTTTCCGTTTTCACTCAAGAATCCCGTTAGCACGTCCGCCGCGACGCCATTCGGCTTGCCACCGCTAAAGGGCACGAAGATCACACGGTAACCACTGGGCGGGTTGCGGTTCCACGAGCCGTGCTGGCCGATAAACATGCCGCTGCGAAAATCCACCGGTAAGCTTGCGGAGCCAGACCAGGCGAGCCCGAGCGAAGCGGTGTGTGGCCCAAGCGCGTAATCGGGTTTTAGCGCGCGGGCGACCAAATCAGGACGCGGCGGCTTGACGCGCTCGTCAACAATTTGACCGAAGTAACTATAGGGCCAGCCATAGAAGCCGCCATCGCGCACCGACGTCATGTAGTCCGGCACTAGATCGCTGCCGAGCTCATCGCGCTCATTTACTGCCGTCCAAAGCATGCCGGACTCAGGCTCGAAGGCCATACCATTGGGATTGCGCAAGCCGGTCGCAAACAAGCGTTTGCTGCCGCCGACCGGATCAATCTGCCAGATGGCTGCGCGGCCCTCCTCCACTTCCATTCCGTTCTCAGCCACGTTGCTATTGGAGCCGACCGTCGCATAGAGCACGCTGCCATCCGGGCTGCTGATCAAGCTCTTGGTCCAATGATGGTTGATCGGACCGCCGGGCAAGTCAGTGAGGGTGGTCGGCGGCGCGCTGATTTCAGTGACGCCTTCGGTGTACGGGAACGACACCACTGCATCTGCATTGGCCACATAAAAGCGATCACCGATCAACGCCATGCCGAATGGCGAATTCAAATTTTGCAGAAACACTGTGCGCACCTCGGCCACGCCGTCGCCGTCCGCATCGCGCAGCAGGCTGATCCGATTGGCGCTCGGAACGCCAGCACCGGCGCGCTGCATCGCCTTCTTCATCACAAAGCCCTTGATGCCCTTGCCGTCCTCAGGCTTTGGAGGCGCATTGCTCTCGGCAACCAGCACATCGCCATTCGGCAGCACATGCAGCCAACGCGGATGATCCAAGCCGCTGGCGAAAGCATTGACCTGCATGCCTGCAGCGGTCGTCGGCAACACGCCCTGCGGCCAGCCCACGGCTTCTGCGATGCGCAGCGTGGGAATGAGGCGTTTATCCGGTGGCGGCAGTTCTGGATCCGGTCCCATGCCCGCCGACACGGGCAGTTTTGCCGTTTCGCTGCATGCCGCCAGCAGCGTCACTGTGGCGAGAGTGCACACGACCAAACCCACGAGCAACCAGCGTTTAAGTGACATCGTTGACTTCCGATTTGGTGAAGGTCGAAATCCGAAACCGGCGCGTTCAACGCCGCGCTGAGCCTATCGGCCCGGACGATAGGGTGTGCTGTAGAAGCGATGCACATCACGCGCCCAGATCTCGTCTGCCATCGACGGCCATTGATTCTTGTCGAATCCGGGCGCGTCTTTGAGCACCGCGCTATCGATCTTGAGCGTGAACCGATGGTGTTCAGTGTCTAGTTTCAGCGCGCGCCACGGCACTGCAAACAACTTGTTCGCAATCCCAAGAAAACCGCCGTAGGACAGCACCGCATACGCAATTTCCCCGCTGTCCATATCGATCATGAACTCGCGAATGGCGCCTAAATTTTCGCCCTCGGTATTGAACACGGCGTTGCCGATCAGCGTTTCCGCTCCCATCAACTTCGGCCCCGGCCCAGCGTTGCCATCGTCCACATACATGCCGTACTGATCGCGCGACAAATAATTTGTGCCCATGTCTGCCGCCTCATTCGATACAAGTGCTAAGCCTAGATTGATGCGCGTGTACGCTCGGTGCGCAGACCTCGCAAACCGCTAAGTTTCGCGAAAAGCAAAGCGGCGCGATTAGCGAAGAACTCGTGTGCTGCCCCGTGTAAGGTGATCAATATTTCCGACGGATCTCGTCGTCAGGCAAGGCGCGAGAGCGAGATCGATCAGCTTGAGCGGCATGCCGCGCGACCAATCGAAACCACGCACGCACGCAACTTTGTTGCGGGCCGGGTCCGACGGACGACATGGCTCGTCTATGGCGCCGACCAGCAACGCAGCATGACGGCGAAATGCGCGCAAATAGTTCACGCTATTTTTTTGACACCACACTTGCGATCTACATCGGCCACATTGCGACCGCGAGGAGCCAAGTTAGCGCGACAATTGGGTTCGGTCGCTCCAAGATAAAAAGACACCGGTGCGCGCGCACTTGCTGCATCGCCGTGGATCGGAAATTGAAGTGCGGCGCCCAGCCGCAGCGAAACCGCGGACACGGTTGCGGTGGTTGCGACTTGAGATGGCCGAGACGACCGACCGACCGTTGCGAACACCGAGATCGCTGATACGACTGGGCGGCAGTCATAGCACCATCCGCCAACGGCGCGCCCGCAAGACGCGTTTTTTCACGAAGCTGGCAACCCTATCCAACCGGTGCTATCGTCCGCGGCTGTTCGTGGGGCGGTAGCTCAGCTGGGAGAGCGCTGCGTTCGCAATGCAGAGGTCGAGGGTTCGATCCCCTTCCGCTCCACCACGACAAATTGCTGATTCGTCAGTGAAAACAAGCAGCCCCGCGTGTTGGGGTTTTTTGTGGGCGGCTTTCAGGAAAGCCGTCACGCCGCTTCGGTGACGAGAGGTCCGCAAAGGGGCGGACAGCCTTCGCCCACGATGCGCGATTGCGTGTTCAGACGTTAGAGTCTGTCGTTGTACTCGCCGAACAGCGCAAAGCCGAGTCGATTCCACACGGAGTGAGCGGCGTCAACTTGGCGTTCTGCGCTCGCTTTGGAGAGGATCAGAAAAAACATCGACATTTTTGAGGGGCCGGCCCGGCCCCTTGGGCAATTGCGGCTGCTGTTCTGGCCTTATCGCGGACGATAGCGGTCCCTAAGCTCGGTTTGACGTGAGCGCATGGATTGCGGGCGGCCGCTGATCCACATTTGTTCGGCCATGCTGGTGACTTCGAGCGGATCGCCGCTCCACAGGACCAGATCGGCCTCCAGTCCCGGCGCGATGCGGCCGAGCTTGTCACCGAGACCGAAGATGGCCGCCGGTTCGCGCGTCAATGCTGCCAGCGCGGCTTCCCACGGCAGCCCATGCGCCACGGCGTTGCCGGCTGACTGTCTCACCTTGCGCGCGTTGTGCGTGGCGTCGCCGCTTTGGGTAAATGCGATCTGCACGCCCGCCGCCTGCAAGCGCGCGGCGTTTTCGAGGCTGGCGCCGAGCTGATCGAAGGAATCCGGCAAGTTGACCAAGCCATCGATCAACACCGGTACTTTGGCGGTGGCGAGCAAGCCCGCGACTTTCCAAGCCTCAGCACCGCCAACAATTACGGCATGCATGCCGGTGCGATTGGACAGCGCCAGCACTTGGCGAATATCCGCGGCACGATCGACCTTAAACGCGACTCGGCCGTGTAGAAAGCTACTCAGGACATCGCGTCCGGTGGGCGTCAGCAATTGGTAGTCGCGTTCTTTCAACGTGCTGCCGCCAATCGCCTCCCGAATGGCTTGATCCAGCAGCATATATTGGCCAGCGCGCGTATTGCCGGTGAGCGAAGCTGTGTCACTGCCAAGATCGATGACCAAGGTGCGTGATGCCGGATCAAAGGCGTCGATGCGCCCGTCGAGCCGTGCGACCGCACCGATACCGGAGAAAATGCTGCCGCCTGCCTGCGAGCTCGGCGCAACCATGGCGAAACCGAAACCTTCGACGCGATTGACGCCGATGACCATCGATTCCGGATTAAACGCGGGCTGCACGTCGAACTCTGGGCGCGGCAATGCCGGCATGGGTGAGGCCGATGCGCCGGGACTGTAGGAATGATCGACGGTGCTCGGTTCCAGTGACACTTCTTCAATGCCGAGTGCGGTGACGCCAGCGAAGAACGCCGGCGTGAGAGGTTTTCCGGCGGCGTCGATCACGGATGTGCCTGCACCCGCGACCAACCCCGTGCCGACCTTAACAATGCGGCCAGCACGTACCAGCACATCGGCCGCATTCAACGTTCCACGCGTATCGACGGTATGCACTTTGGCGTTCCGAATCAGCAGATCCTGCGCCGATAACGGCAGCGAGCCGAGCGCCACCGCGGCGAATAGGATGCAAATTCGCGACATGACACTCCAGAGAGGATGGGCCAAACTTGGCCGACCATTACCCGGTATGGCAACCTGTTCAACTGCTAGATTTCCTACATTGCGCATCGTCGCAAATGGGTTTGGACGCGTACGAGCGCGGCAATTTGTGTGCGTCGCCTTACCCACAGTCGCGAACTGATGCACGAACTGCGACTGGCCATTCGTTCGCGCGTTTCTGCGGCCATGTGAATAAAATGCCAGTACACTCGGAGCCCATGATTTCCGACCGCGCCATCGCCGTGCGTTTCCTGAGCTATGTCGCGTTGTACGTCATCGCGGCCGAGTTTTCGGTGGTTTTTGTGGCGCTGCCGACAGACGTTACCCTGATCTGGCCGTCAGCCGGTGTGGCCTTCGCGGTGATCATTTTTCACGGGCCGCGCTGGTGGCCGGTGATTCCGCTCGGCATTTTGATTACCCACCTGCTGATCACACCGGCGCCGTGGTCCTTCATTCCCTTTTCATTGCTCAGCAACACCTTCGCCAGCGTCGTCGGCGCGAGTTTCGTGCGTCGCTTCGGTGGCGACCAAGTCATGACGCTGCGCGTGCATTCGGGCTTTGTGATTTTGCTCGGCGGCATCGTCAGCGCAACGCTAGGATCGCTAATCGGCGCGATTGGCTTGGTCTACTCGGGCATGGTGCCGGCTGCACAATTTGTGGCGGTGATGGGCAAATGGCTGTCTGGCGACTTGTTCGGCATTGTTGTGGTGACGCCTTTCATGCTCATGGCGATGCGCTCCATCCAGCGTCGATCCGTCACTGAAATACCCCTCATTTTTGGCAATTGGGTCGAGAAAACGACTTGGGTAATCGCGTCGCTCGCTGGTATCGCATTGATCGTAAAGGCCAGCAGCATGAGCCCGGCCTATGCGCTGGGTTTAAGTTTCGTGCCACTGACCTTGCTGCTTTGGGCCGCGTTGCGCTTCGAGCCGATCTTCACTGCCGGCGCGACGATGGTCTTCGCCTTTATCGTGGTCACCATGATCGGCCTCAGTGTTGCCGGATTCAGTGCGCCGCGCGGCTTGCTGGAATCCTCCATCCTGCTCGCATTGCTGAGTGTGATGGCGATCGTGCCGCAATTGGTGGCGGTGGCCAATTTTCGAGTGCGTGCCGCAGCATTTGAGATGTTGCACCGTGCGCGCACCGATCGGCTCACCGGCCTGCCCAATCGCACGAGTTTTGAGGAAGCGCTGGCGGATGCTCTGGCTGCTCGCAACGAAAATAGCCGTGGTGGTGCACTGGCCTATATCGACTTCGACGAGTTCAAGATCGTCAACGACACCGCCAGTCATGCCGCCGGTGACGAGGCGATCCGCCAGCTTGCCAGTGTCCTGCGCGCGGTATTGCCGAGCGATGTGCTGCTTGCGCGTCTAGGTGCCGACGAATTCGGCGTGATCTGGCAAGATGCCGAGGCATCGCGCGTGGAAACGGAAGCCAAAGCCATGCGCGACAGCGTAGCGGATTTTCGCTTCGCACATGCCGAACGCGTGTTTGCACTAACGGCTAGTCTCGGCGTGGTGCCATTCCCGCCGCATAAGGCCTATAGCGCTGAGTTGCTGGCGCAAGCTGACACCGCTTGCTACACCGCCAAGGAGCTTGGCGGGAATCGCGTGCAATGGCTTACCGCGGAAACGCAGGCGGTGCACGAGCGTACAGCCGCGATGGGCTGGGCGGTGCGCATCAATGACGCGCTCGACAACGACCGTTTCGAGCTTTACGGCCAGCGCATCCTGAGCTTCGACTCGGACACGCCTGACGCCTATGAAGTCCTGCTGCGCTTGCGCGACGAAAATGGCGAAATGCTGCTACCAGGGCGGTTCATCCCGGCCGCGGAACGCTTCGCCTTGTCCAGCCGACTCGATCGCCATGTCGTCGAACGCAGCTTGCAATGGCTGGATTCTGATCCACGCGCTAAGGGCTTGCGGCTCAACATCAATTTGTCCGCCGCCTCGCTCGCGGATGAGGATTTCGCGCAGTTTTTGCGGCAACGACTGCGCTCTGGAAGCATCGATCCCGCGCAGCTTTGCTTCGAAATCACTGAGACCAGCGCGGTGCGCGATCTGAGTAGCGCCAGCCTGTTCATTGCCAACTTCAAAGCTCTGGGGGTGCGCTTCGCGCTGGATGATTTTGGCACCGGCTTTTGCTCTTTTGCTTATTTGCGCGAGTTGGACGTGGATGTGTTCAAGATTGACGGCAGTTTCGTGCTTGATCTTGATACCAGCGAACTCTCACTCGCCATTGTCAGCGCCATCGTTGAAATCGCACGCGTGTTGGGCAAGCGCACGGTCGCCGAATCGGTGGAAAACACAGCAATTGGCATGCGTCTACAGGAGCTCGGCGTGCACGCGGTTCAAGGCTTCGCTTATCACCATCCCGAGCCCCTGCGCATGGTTCTGACGCATAGCAGCTCGCTTACTGCGTGAAGTGATTACGTTGAGCGGTGCAGCATTGTCCAAATGTGCCGTCTGCGGGAACTTCGTAGAACTGATTTCGCTCTGTGCATGGGCCAACTGAATCACGCCGGTGCATGGACGCAGACCGCTTGCAGCAACGCTTCATCCGGCTAAATCGCTGGAATGACTGGAAAGCTGACCTTTCGCAAGGCCTTTTTCACGCGGCGGCGGCAGTGGCGTTTCTGAGTTTGTGCGCATGGTTTTTTGAGGACCAGTGGCTGCGAGTACTGAACGCGCTTGCGAGCATGCGCGGCGCATTCACGCTGGTGTCGCTGGCGGCATTGTCGGCCATAGTGCTGATCGTGGGTGGACGCATCAAACATGCAGCGCTAGCGCGAGCACATGCGAGTGACTGGCTTGCGGCCATGCCTATCGTTACGGCTCAACGGCAGCGTTTTCGCAGGCATCAAGTGCGTCAGACACAACTGCTTCAAATCGCTCTGTGCATGATTGCGGCGGGCGGGGGCATTTGGCGCGCAGACGCATCCATGTCGCCTTGGATGTGGTCCGTCTTGAGCGGGATCGTGCTTGGGCTCGTCATCACGCATCTAATTTCCATACGCGCTGTGGCCCTGGCATCACCGGCATCGAAACGGCCATTGGCGGCAGCAGTGAATATTGCGCCCGGCACACACGGATTGCGCCTGCTTGGCGCCGCCATTGAGCCTGCGATTGCGCGCCTGCCGCGCAGCGCACGCTGGATGGCAGGCGCAATGTTGCTGCTGCCCGTCGGCGTGCCCGCAACGGCGATATTGGTTATCGCATTGCTGATGGGATCGTTGGGCTTGAGTATCGATTTGCTCAAGCATTGGCGTGAACGTTATCGCATTGATCGCGGCTGGCTGGCGGCACAGCCCTTGCCCGCGCGGCGTTTGTTTGGTGCCTACCTTCCCTATGTGCTGCCGCGCGCAGGTCTATTGGTCGCCGTCTTTGGGCTCAGTATCGCGACCGCGGGAGCGCCCGCGTGGTTCGCGGTGATGGCCGCAGTCGGACTGTTCACCGCCCTCGCACATGCCGCGCTGTGTACCTATGCCACGCGCGAGTGTGAACACCAGTTTCCATTACTCATGAGCATCCACTACGTGGCCATGGTTGCAATCGTCCAAGTGATTCCGCCGGCCCTACCGGTGATCGTCATCGCGTGCTGCACGCACGCTTGGCGACGCGCGGAGCAAAGATCATGAGCCGAGACGCGCTAGCAGTCGACGGCGTGCATCTTTCGCTCGGTGGAAATACAGTTCTTCGTGGCGTCGACCTGAGTCTGCAGACCGGTCAACTAATGGGCTTGATCGGGCCAAATGGCTCGGGCAAAACCAGTTTGATCCGGGCGATCACTGGCTTGGCGCCGATCAGCGCCGGGCGTATCTTGGTCGGCGGCGTGGACATGGCCAAGGATTCGTTGGCAGCACGGCGTGCGCTCGGCTTCGCTCCAGATCCCACGCGCCTGCCCGGCGCGCTCACTGGTTTCCAGGTGCTGTCCGTGGCCGCGGCCGCGCGCGGTATTGCGGAAACGCCGCAACGCAGCCTGGATCTTGCCGAGCGCCTCGGCTGCGCGCGCTGGATTGATCGCCGTATCGAAACCTATTCACTTGGCACGCGCCAAAAATTCGCCATCCTGATCGGCTTGCTCGGCGATCCGCCATTGCTGGTGCTGGACGAAGTCATGAATGGGCTTGACCCAATATCCAGTCATGAACTCAAGCGGGAACTGGTAGATCGTTGCCAGCGCGGCGAAAGCGCGGTGCTATTGGCGACGCATGGACTCGAGATCGCAGCCACATTGTTGACACATGCGGCGCTGCTGGTCGATGGCAGCATTCGCCATCGCTGGTTGCCCGAGGAATTAGACAACTGGCGCCATGGCGACCCCAGCGCCTTCGAACGCGCCGTGGTCGCGGCACTACGCCGGGATGAAGTGGCTAGCGCTGCCGCGTAAGGCTAAACGGGCTCGGGGCTTAGGTGCCGGGGCTCGGGCTCGGGCTCGGGCTCGGGCTCGGGCTCGGGCTCGGGCTCGGGCTCGGGCAAATGCGCTTTGAAGCTAAGAACGCAAGGACTTTTTACGATACTTTGATCGCGTAGTGGGAGCGTGACACCGCGTTGGCGTCGCATCCGTGCTGTGAGGTCGTTAGCTGCCGCCCTTTCCTCACCGACA
>Ga0209181_10002469_pt1 | contig 30163 bp, 24 predicted proteins | sample MAT05_FD_187208 | JGI IMG/M metagenome (GOLD analysis project Ga0209181, IMG submission 187208) | Freshwater microbial communities from Lake Fryxell liftoff mats and glacier meltwater in Antarctica - MAT-05 (SPAdes) (version 2) | ecosystem: Environmental > Aquatic > Freshwater > Ice > Liftoff... | reverse complement strand
CCTACAGGCCCATACCCCAGGGCGGTACGTTCTGCTCCATCGCCGGACGGGGATCGTCTTTGATTCCCTGATTGTCCCCGGCCTGGGAGGTTGTGGTCTCCTCCTTCTTCGGCGACGGTACAGCGAGCTTGACGACCGCCCATTCGCCCCCGGCTTCTTTACGGGGCAGCCAGCTGTGAGTCTCGCGTTCGGGACTCTCAGCGGTGAGCTTCGCGCAGCGGTCTTTCGCTTCCTGCTCAGTCATGGATCAATCGTACTCCGGCCGACCCGCGTTCCCGGCAGACCGGTACGGGTTCCCGGCAGACTGGCAGTGAAATTGCCCGCTCAGCGGGCAATTTCACTGCCACTGGTTCCAACTCAGAGATGGATCACGTCTCCGGATCCGTCATCCGGAGGTTCAGCGCTTGATCTTGATGACTACTTTGACGGTCTTCGACTTGTTGCCGAGTTTGTCCTTGGTGACGACCTTGATGACCGTGCGGCCCTGCTTCTTGACCTTGCGGGTCTTCGGCACGGATTTGCTGTTCAGGCCGACGCCGGCGGTGCCGTCAGGCAGCTTCGCGTCCGGCTTGCCGATGACTTTGACCTTCACCGGGCCACGGAAGACGTTCTTGCCGGCACCCTTCTTGCGCTTGCCCTTGAGCACGACCTTCGGCTTGGCCGGGCCGGAACGGTCCACCTTCACTCCGGCGATGGCTTCCGAGTAAGGCGTCACCACAGTGCGGGGTTCGGAGATGTTCGTGCCGGGCAGGACCGTCGTATTGCGGACCTTGTAGCTGTGGGTGCCCTGCGGCTCGTTGGTGAACGAAGCGGTTTTGTCGGCCACGCTCGGGCTGGCGTCGGTCCAGGTTGAGCCGGAAGCATTACCGCGCTGGATCTGGAATGTCGTCGCTGGCGCGTCAGTTCCGACCCAGGTCAGGCCGAAGCTGCCTTTGTTCGACGTGCTGCCGACCAGCAGAGGTGTCGTTGGCCGGATCTCGGCGAACTGGCGTGAGGACTCCTTGAGGCGTGCGACGTCTTCCGGCAGGATGAATCCCTGCGGGATCATCGCGTCAGCGGCCGCTCCGTATTTCGTCAGGTAATCGGCGAAATCGGTGTAGAGCGGTGTCAGCTGGGCCTGGGTGAACGGCGTGCTCGAACCAAGCAGCTGGCAGAAGAGTGAGAAGCCACCGGCTCCTGCCGCGGCCTTGTTCGTGCCGTCGTTCGTTGCGGTGGGAACGGTCATCGCGGGGTAACGGATTCCGCCCTTGGCGATTCCGTACTGGTTGCGATCCAGGATGACATCCGGATTGTTTCCGGAAATCGGCTGCATGGGATCGTAGGTCGGGTTCGCTACGTATTGACCACGAGGAGCAATCGGAGGAGCGATACCAGTCTTGACCCACTTGACCAGGGCGTCGGTTGCCCGGTTGGCCGTGAACGGCCACTGGACCAGTGACAGCGGGAACTTGTCGCAACTGACCGACAGGGCGGCGAAGTCACGAGTGAGGACGCCATTGATGTTGTCGAAAGCCATCCGCGGCAGGTGTGATGCGCCCGCCACCTCCCAATGCCTGATCGAATTCGTGTCCGGGAAGTCGGCTTCAGTGCGCCGGGTCCGGTTCTCGGTCTCGGTGATGACCCGGATCGCCTTTTCGGGACGGTCCACGCGGAGGGACGATCCACAGACGGTCAGGAGATAAGCGTCGACGATCTCGTGGATCGGCTCGACCTTGTTGTAGTGAGACGCGAGGCGTCCGCAGGACTGCGATTCGCCCGAAGCGATGACCGTGTTGGCGTTGATGCCGCCAAGCGGGTCGACTCCGGTTCCGGCGCCCCTGATCGCCTTGATGGCCGAGGAGAAGACGTCGTAAGAGAGAGCGTCGGCATCGAGGCCTGGTCCAGTCGGAACGGTGTTGTTGCCATTGACCGTCAGGCCGGCGTAGCGGGCCGCATTAAAAGCGAGCAGTGAGTTGACGCCAGTGTTCTGCGCGGTGACGCCGACGAAGGTGTAGCCGTTTTTCAGCAAGTAGTCCGGATCGCCGAACCAGTTCCATTCGATGTCCTGGGTCGCGGTCACGTTGTTCCACTCGGCGACTACGGTGCCGTTGGCTTTGGTCGGATCAACCGGCCGCCGGACGACGATCCTTGTCTTGAAGGGGAATTTGCCGTCGCTTGCTGCTCCACCGGTCGTGATCCTGGTGGCAGTCACGTTGCTCGCGCCGGTTGTGTCATACCGGTAGGCGTCACCTTCGATGAAGTACTCCTCTTCGACGTATCCGTACTTGGACAGGTCGATGTCCGTGGAGAGGAACGGGCGCGAACCCGCCGGAGTTGAGACCGGACCCGAAACTGCGGGCGTCGGTACGTCAGGCAGTGCCGCGAAAGCCGACGTGGCTGAAACCAGAACAGCGGTTGCGGCGACCAATACGGCAGCGAAAGCGCGCATCTTCATCGATTTCATTCTCCTCGAACCCTACCTGGCGACCTTGTTCTCCATGGTTTCCCGACCATGGCCAACCGCCCTTGTGAAGGACGAACTTACCAGAGCTTCCTGGCCAACACAAGTCAAGTGACTTGTGTTCCTGAAAGACTGCTGTCCATGAGCGAAAGTAGAGGTCTCACGGGTCCGATTGCCGTCTACGGTGCCACCGGTTACACCGGCAAACTGATCGCCGCCGAGCTCGCCGCCGGCAAACACGACTTTGTCCTCGCCGGGAGGAACCAGGCGAAGCTGGAAGCCCTGGCGGTGGAGCTCGAAATCGACGTGCCCCTTCACGCGATCCCGACGTCCGATGGCAAGGCTCTGCGCGACCTCTTCTCGGACTGTGGCGCCGTGATCGCCTGCGCCGGACCTTTCTACCTCCACGGGGAGCCGGTGCTGAAAGCCGCCGTCGAAGCCGGAACGCACTACCTCGATACGACCGGAGAGCAGCCCTTCATGCAGCTGGCTCTCGAGGTCTATGGCCCGCAGGCCGCCGCCGCGGGCAGTGCAGTCATGTCCGGCATGGGTTTCGATTATGTGCCTGGTGACATGATCGCCAGCCTCACCGCCGACGGTTTGGGACCACTCGACGATCTGCGGCTTGCGTACATCACGAAGTTCCAGCCGACCCGCGGCACGATGCTCTCCGCCCTGGAAATGATCAAGGGCGGTGACCTCGAGTGGCGGGACGGCCGCCTCCAGCCCGCGCCGCAGTCGATCGGTCGGGGGAAATTCAACTTCGCAGGCAGCACGGGGGAAAAGCTGATGACCAGGTATCCGGCCGGTGAGCACATCACCGTTCCGCGGCATGTGGATACGAAGCGGGTGGAGACCATGCTCAGCGCCGATTCCGTCGCACCGGGCCCGCTGGCCCGGATGGCACCCCTGATCGCCCGGCCGGCCGGCGTACTGATGCGGACGCGGGCCAAGGACCTGACCGGCCGCCTGGTCAATCGCCTGCCGGAAGGTGCCGATCCTGAAGCACGGGCGGCGGCAACCTGGACCGTCGGCTGCGAAGCGCGAACTGGTGACCGGATCCGGCGCGGCTCGATCACCGGCAATGACGTGTACGGACTGACCGCAGCGCTGCTGGTCAAAGGGGCAATGCTGGCCGCCGCCGGTGAGATCAGGGGCTCGGGCGGGCTGGCCCCGGCGCAGGCATTCGACCCGGCAGATTTCCTCGAAGGCTTCGAAAGGTTCTCGGTGGACTGGTCGGTCGAACCGCTCGACTGACCTTCGACCCGAAGATTCTTCGCATCCGACCGCCGCTGGTGGGAGAATGCCGCGGTGCCCGAACGCAAGGATGAAACCACCCCCCGCGAACGGGCAATGCTCGATTCTGCACTCGACTGCATCGTCGCGATGGATTCGCAGGGACGGGTGACCGAGTTCAATCCGGCCGCAGAGAGAGTCTTCGGGTACACGGCCGAAGAAGCGATCGGCCAGTCGATGGGAGAATTGATCGTCCCGCCGTCGTTGAGGGAGGCCCACCATGAGGGTCTTTCCCGAAACGTGAGTGGCGCTGCTCCGCGCATCCTCGACCAGCGGGTCGAGATAGTCGGCATGCGGGCCGATGGAACCTTGATCCCGATCGAACTCACCATCACCCGGATCGCCGGCACCGATCCGCCCGAATACACCGGCTATCTGCGCGACATCACCGAGCGGGTGGAATCCAAAGAGCAGCAGCGCTCGCTGGAACGGCGCCTGGTCAGTGCCTCTGACTCAGCCCGACGGCAACTGGCGCGTGATCTCCACGACGGGGCCCAGCAGCGGCTGATCGCCGTCGCAATGAACCTCCAGTTCACCCGCTCCCAGCTTTCGGAGGATCAGGCCGACCTTTTGCAGGAACTTTCCAATGCCAGTGATGAACTTCTGGCGGCGGTCGACGAACTGCGCGAACTGGCCCGCGGCATCCACCCGTCAATCCTCAGCGAAAACGGGCTGGAAGCTGCGATCGAAGTCCTGGGTCGTCGTTCCTCACTGCCGGTGGAAATCACTTATGACGCACCGAAAGCGCCTCAGTTGACTGAAGCAACCGCATATTTCGTTGCTTCCGAGGCTTTCGCCAACATCGCCCGGCACTCCGGCGCCAGCAAGGTCATGGTTTCAGTTCATGTCGCAGGAGACGAACTCCATCTGAAAATCAGTGATGACGGAGATGGAGGGGCATCAGCCCAGCCGGGAGGCGGACTTGCCGGGCTCGACGACCGGGTCCGGGCAATCGGCGGCAGCATGGCCCTGAGCAGTCCGCCGGGCGAAGGCACCACCCTGGAAGCGTTCCTGCCATGCGAATAGTGATCGGCGAAGACTCGGCGCTGATGAGAGAGGGCCTGGTCCGGATCTTCGAAGGCGGTGGTTTCGAAGTCGTCGGCCAGGCTGCCGACGCCGACGACCTGCGGAGAAAAGTGAGGGCCCACAAGCCGGACATGGCGGTGGTTGACGTGCGCATGCCACCAAACCTCACTCAGGACGGGCTGGAAGCGGCGATCGAACTGCGTGATGAAATGCCGGGGCTCGCGGTGCTGGTGCTTTCTGCACACATCGAGGAAGTTTTCTCCCGGACCCTGCTCGCTGGCAACGCCGAAGGCGTCGGCTACCTGCTCAAGGACCGGGTCGTCAACGTGGATGCGTTCCTCGAATCAGCCCGCCGGGTAGCCAACGGCGGATCGGCACTCGACCCGGAAGTGGTCTCAGAACTTCTCGGCAGTCGCAATTCCGACGACCCACTCGCCGCGCTCACCGAACGGGAACTGACCGTCCTCGGCCTGATGGCAGAAGGAAACGCCAACGCCGGTATCGCCCGGCAGCTCAGCCTGAGCGAGCGTGCAATCGAACGCCACGTGACTTCGATCTTCGGCAAGCTGAACCTGCACCCCGGCAACGAAACGCATCGCCGGGTGCTGGCGGTCAGGGCCTATCTGCAGAAGCAGGACTGAACCGGCCGGGTTCCAGGGCTTCAACGGCTTCGATCGTCAGCCCCGACTTCGGCAGGAAGGCGAATGCTCCGGACTCCCCCACGGGATCGCCGAGATCCTCTTTCTCATGGCTTGAGATCAGGATGATCGCGCTGCGTGATCCGGCCGCGATCAGCTGGCGCGCGACTTCAATGCCGCTCATGTCCGGCAGGCTTACGTCAAGCAGCACGACGTCCGGCTCCAGCCGGATCACCTGCTCCAGACCTTCACCGCCGGTTTCAGCTTCACCCAGGACCGGATGTCCCGCCGATTCGAGCACCTTCCGGGCAATAGCCCTGATCGCGAGGTGGTCATCGACCACCACAGCGTTCCAGGAATCAGTCATGAGTAGGAGGGATAGAAGTTCATGCCGGAATCCTCCCGTTAATAGTGCGATCTTCCAATGGAGAGGACCGCACAACACCTGTCGGTTTTCCGCCAGCAAGTGTGTAGCCACCTCCATTGGAACCGGTCCGGGGTCAGAGCAGTATGCGGTCCATGAACTCAACCAAACGTCGTCTGACGCCCTCCATTGTCATTTCCATGCTCGCCCTGTTCATCGCGATCGGCGGGACTTCATACGCCGCGGTCAAGATCAACGGCAAGAACATCAAGGCCGGAACCGTTGCCGGCAAGGCCCTGAAGAAGAACACCATCACCGGCAAGCAGGTCAAGGAAAGCTCACTCGGCAAGGTGCCGGCCGCCACGGTCGCCGATACGGCTACCAACGCCACGAACGCCACCAACGCTACCAACGCCACGAACGCCACGAACGCGGCAACCGCAGCCAACGCGGAGAAGCTCGGCGGCAAGACCCCCGCAGAACTCGCTTCACCGGCCGCATACGCGTACGTCAACGCCTTCGGTGCCAATCCCGTCGTGCCTGCGGACAGTGCCATCGGCATCACCGCTGCCAACATCACCAAGGAGAACAGCTTCGTCTGCATCAGTGGACTTTCCTTCGAGCCGAAAAACGTCCAGGTGAGCACCTACCGCATCGGCTCCGGCACAACCAACGACTTCCCGAACGTCACGCTGGATGACACGCCATTCTGCACCGGCGCGGAGCAGGTTGCGGTCCAGATGGTCGATGGAGCGACCGGCAACCCGATCACGCCCGCCAACTTCTACATCACGCTTTTCCGCTAGAAGAAACCTCAATCCCGACCGGAAAGGGCGCCCCACGGGGCGCCCTTTCTGCGTTCGGGTGTCCGCTGCCAAGGAGGAACGGCCGCCGGGATGCTCCGGGAGCGGGCCAGCGATAGGGTCATTCCATGCCTGAATCGTCTTCCGGGATCGTCGATACCCCGGTCGGTGCCATTGCCTGGCGCCGGCTGGGATCCGGCCCGCCACTGGTACTTGTCAACGGTTATGCGGCATCGAAGGACGACTGGGATCCGGGATTCCTCCAAGCCTTGGCCACGAGTTCGACCGTCTATTGCCCGGACAACCGGGGAATCGGCGACTCTCCGGAAAGCGCCGAAGGTGTTTCCATGGAATCGATGGCCCGCGACACGCTTGCTTTCATCGACGCCATGGGCATCGAGACCACTGACCTGGCCGGCTGGTCCATGGGTGGATTCATCGCTCAGTCGCTGGCCGCGCTGGCTCCGGACCGGATCGGGCATCTCGTCCTGTTGGCAACCGACCCGGGTGGCAAGGAAGCGATCCAGTGCAGCCGGGAGGTCGGCGCGAAGCTTTTCGACCATTCCGGCACTCCCGACGAAATGTCGAAACGCCTGATCTGGATTCTCTTCCCACCGGCGGTGGCTGAAGAGGTCTACCGCGGGTTCGGACCGATCGTTGCTGCTGCCCAGGCGAAGGTCAGGGTGGCGACGGCCCACGCGCAGGCCATGTCCATGATGGACTGGTTCGGCAAACCGTCAGATGAGCGCCTGGCCGCGATCACCGCGCAAGTGATGATGGTCGCCGGGACAGAAGATGTGGTCATCCCGCCGGTCAACTCGATCAATCTGTCCGCAAGGATCCCCGGCTCCTGGCTCGCCCGCTTCCCTGGCGGCGGCCATGCCTTCATGGCCCAGGAACCAGCCAGGGCCGCGGCAGTGATCAACGCTTTCGCCGGCCGCGGCTGAGCTTCAGACGGCAGGCTCTTCGGCCACAGCCACTGCCCGGGCCGGGCGCAGGGTGAATCTCATGTTGGTTCCGCTGGGCGAAGACTCCAGCCAGATCCGGCCACCATGGGCCTCAATGATCGCCCGGGAAACCGCGAGCCCCAGCCCGGCACCGTCACTGCCGCGGGCCGAATCGCTGCCACCACGATAGAACGGCTCGAAGATGAAGGGACGATCGTCTTCGTCGATTCCGCAGCCATTGTCGGATACTTCCACTTCAACTTCACCACTGACTGACCGGGCTCGCACGGTCACGCTGCCATCTGCCGGAGTGTGACGGATCGCGTTCTGGATCAGATTGAAAAGCACCCGCTGGAGTTTCTCCGGATTCGCTTCGGCCGCGATGCCATCGTCCGGCAGGTCAGTTTTGACCGTCACTCCGCGCACATCTGCCTGGACCCGCATCGCGTCCACGGTGTCTCCAACCAGTGAATCGAGGTCGATCCGGCTGATCGTCCAGGAAATATCGCCGGCTTCGATTCGTGAAAGCTCGAAAAGGTCGTCGACCAGCGAACTGAGCACCGTAACGTGGGCACTGAGTTGCCCGATGTAACGGTCCCGGGTTTCGCCTGTCGCCACACCATCATCGATCGATTCGACCAGCAGCCTCAGGGATGAAAGGGGCGTTCGCAGATCATGGGAAACCGACGCGATCAGCCGGCGGCGGGCATCATCGGCCTCCCTGCGGCTGGCCTCCTCCGCACCCAGCCGGACGATCATCCCGTTGACCGACTCCGCCAACGCTTCCAGTTCATCGCGGCCCTCAACCTCGACGGCGATGTCGCGCTGGCCCTCGCCGACCGCTTCGAGCCCGACCCGCAACGCCTCGACGTCTTTCATCACGCCGCGCGAAAGCACCGCGCCGGCCCTTAGTGCGACCAGACCAATAGCCGCCACCATGATGCTGGCCACGGTCGCGTCGTGGCGGGAGACGAACATGAGCCCAGCCCCCAGCCAGACGGAAACCAGGATCGAGCCGACAACCAGGACAACGGCCAGCCGAAACTGACGGACGAGCCCGCCCAGCCGGCCACGGTTGCCAGCCAGCCAGTGGGCGATTCCGAGCACTGCACCGGCGATGCCAACCAGCAGGATCGCGGTGATCACCGCCCCGTGCATGTCATAAATGAGGCCGACCGCCGCTGCCCCGGCCAGGCAGGCACCAAGTCCGATCAGGGATGACCGCTTCATGACCGGAACCTGTAACCGACACCCCAGACCGTTTCAATGTGGTTCGGTCTTTCAGGCTGCGCTTCCAGCTTTGCCCGGAGGCGGCGGATATGCACCGTGACCGTGCCGGTATCGGTGAAGTTCGGCTGGTCCCAGACCGCATCCATCAAATGGTCGCGTGAGAAGACCCGGCCGGGATTTGTGGCAAGGAAAGAGAGCAGGTCGAACTCGAGCTGGGTCAGCGGAATCTCTTCACCCTGCAGCCGCACCAGGCGCTGGGCGGGATCGATGACCAGGTCGCCATGCTCGATCACCTCGGCCTCTTCAGCCGGTGGGGCGACCCGGCGCAGCACCGCTTCGACCCGGGCCACCAGCTCGGCCGGGGAGAACGGCTTGACCACGTAATCATCAGCCCCGCGGCGCAGGCCGATCAACCGGTCGGATTCCTCGGATCGTGAGGTGAGCATGATGATGGCCGATTTCACGGATACGTCATCCCGCAGGATCCTCATGACTTCCATGCCGTCGATCTCCGGCAGCATCAGGTCAAGCACGATCAGGTCAGGGCGGTGTTCGATCGCTTTGGCGATTGCCGACGGGCCATCCGGTGCCGTTTCAACTTCGAAGCCGGCGCGTTCCATGTAGGTGGAGACCACCTCGACGATCGTCGGTTCGTCGTCCACAACCAGGATCGTGCCGCGTGAGCCGGATTCCATGCCAGCCAGTCTTGCATCAACTCCGGCCACGGTCGACATCAGCCGAATGTGAATGCGTAGGCCTGAATCCCCGATTCCGGGGTCAGGGTGAGAGTATGGTCGCCGGCTTCCGGCAGATCGACCAGGTCATAGAGACGTTCCCTGTCGATCGTCACCTGGCCGTTCCTGACGTCCTTGCCGGCGACTTCCGCGCTGATCGGCTTGCCGTCCAGCATCACGTCCATCGTCCGTGGGCGTCCGGGCGACCCGAGCACGAGGTAGGCCCGTTTCGCTCGGAATTTCAGTTCGACCTGCCCGCCGTCGGCGACTGCGAAATCCGGCGAAATCCGCCATTTGCCCCCGTAGGACAGTTCGTCCTGATCAGGTTCCTTCAGTTCGCCGAAGTCATACACGCCGCTGAGAATGATGCCGTTTCGGAAACGGTCGGCCCGGGCCGATCCGAGGTAGCTCTCCGGGGTGGTCACTTCACTGGAGGCAGTCTGGCCGGAAGCCCCCGACTCGCCTTTGCCCGGATCGTTCCCAGCCTCGGCCAGAAGGTCGCGGATCACCTGCTCCTTGTGCTCGTAGTCGCCTTCACCGAAATGCGCGTAACGAACATTGCCTTCAGCATCGATGAAATATTCGGCCGGCCAGTACTGGTTGGCATAGGCGTTCCATGTGGCGAAGTCGTTGTCCTGGGCCACCGGATATGCGATGCCGGCCGACTGGACCGCGCTCTCAACGTTTCCAGCGTCTTTCTCGAAAGGGAACTCCGGGGTGTGGACCCCGACGATCGTGAGGCCGTCCTTGCGGTAACGCTCATCCCAGGCCTTCAGGTATGGCTGGGTGCGAATGCAGTTGATGCAGGAGTAGGTCCAGAAATCGACCAGGACAACCCTGCCCTTGAGTGAGGCCAGCGTGAGTGGCAGGTTGTCTTTCGTATTGAACCACTGCTGCGTCCCCTGGAATTCGGGGGCTTTGCCAATCACCGGCAGGTCGGCCACCGGGGCGTCCGGCTCTTCCTGCGCGACTTTGACGCCGTCGGCGATCTTCTGCGCCGACTTGCTGTTCTCCACCCCACGCACGTCGACCAGTGCGTTCTGGACCGAATCGTTCTCTTCCAGCGTCTTGGACGGGTTGACCAGGAAGGCTGGCAGGTCATCGGCGATCGCGTTCTGGAACTTCAGGTCGAGCTGGCCGAACATGGCGATTGCGAAAACGATCATGACCGCGCCCATCGCCGCCTGTAGCTGGGGAATGCGTTCACTCAGCGGTTTTGTCAGGCGCCGTCCGCCGAGCATCAGGAGGTAGAGCACGAGGGCTGAGCCAAGCCCGTAAGCAAAGGCCACAGCAAGCCGCCCGGCCGTGAACGGCTGCGACGCCGACACCGTGATCACACCGGCGAGGATCGGCCCGGCACATGGCGCGTAAACCAGGCCCAGGCTGATGCCAACCAGCACACCCGACCAGAAACCGTCGCCGCTGACAGTCTTCGGCTGGAACCGGCTGGTCAGACGGCTGAGGAATCCTTCGAATCGGGTCGAAAGTGCCGGGACAAGAAGGGTGATGCCGAATCCGAGGAGTACGGCGATCGCAAGGTTTCGCAGGAGGTCATCGGGCAGACCGAGGGCGTCGATCACGTAGACCAGGGCGACCGTCGCGAAAGTGAACGACGCCGTGAGTCCGGCGACGATGCCAACCGGGCGGCGCCGGCCACCGGTTGCCCCGGCCGAAAGCGCGACCGGAAGTACCGGCAGGACGCAGGGGGACACCGCGGTGGCCGCACCCGCAATGAATCCGAAAAGAATCAGTAGGACCATAGATATGAGAGTCGCAGGAGAACCTTACGAAGCTATGAACGGCCACCGGGCCCCTCCGGATCACTCTTCCGGAGTTCTCAGGAAACGGCGTTCGCCAGCCAGATGGCAAGGAGGACTCCGGCCGCAGCACCACCCACAAGGATGGCGACCACCTGGCCTCGCCGGGGTTCGACCTCGGCGAAGAGCTTCGGCACCCCCGGCGCCGGCAGCAAGCCCATCAGCGCAAAGACGATCCCGCAGATCAGCCAGGCTACATCGAAGGTGCTGTCGCCCGGTGGGTTGAATGCCCCCTGGAAGAAGTTGAAAGCGAGGGAAAGGAACAGGATGGGCCAGGACAGCAGGACGAGACTTCCTGCGCCCTTCGCAATTCCGGCAAAACCGAAAGCCATGATCGCCCCGAACACGAAACCGAGCGGCACCGCCGGGGCAACCAGAAGCGCCGATCCGTCCGGGCACTGTGCCTGGATCACGTAGGCGCTGTTGCCGCTGGCACAGTTGCCGCCGACATCCATCACCAGGCGCATGCCGATCCAGAGTGCGGCCAGGCAGTAGCTGATGCCGATCGTGCCGATGACCGCGTATACGTAGCTGCTGGTCCTCGGCTGATCGAACTGTCGTGAGAATGCCCCGAGCGAAGGCACCCTGCGCCCGCTCAGAGAACGCCTTCGGCCTTGACCACTGCAATCACCACGATTTCGCTCATGGCGCCAGCCTATTCCGGCTTGCCGCTCGGATGCAGGACCTTCCACAACCCGTCGTACGAATAGACGTTGTGGCAGAGCACGGTTCGCGGCGGTTCGTCCACGTAGTAGTAGAGCGGGTGGCCGTTGTAGGTGACCTGGTTTCCACCGCCACGCCTTTTCGTGGTGCCGATCAGTTTGCCGCGCACACCCTTGGCGGCGAACGGACGGCCCTTGGTCAGCACCGGCGGCCAGGCAACGGCGCAAGCGTCATAGCACCGTGGTTTGGACGAAGTCTCCCGGTCAAAGAGATAGATCGCCTGACCCTTCCCGTCGTAGATGATCTTGCCGAACTGCGAATCGGCGCTGATGATCTTCGTTCCTTTCGGCTTCTTGCTCTTCGCCTTGTCGTCCGCCGGTGAAAATTCGGGAAAACCGAATCCGACGGAGACCGCCGCGATCCCGGCGAGCACCGATAACACTCCGATTCTTTTCAGCATTCCTGCTCCTGTTCCGGTCTGCTTCGTTGGTCGAACAACAAGATTTACATGAAGTCCTTACAGACTCATTAACAGCTCGAACATCAGTTCTTCTTTGGTGGGACCACCCTGAAAGCGCCACGCATCAGCGGGTGGATCCGGCAGAAGTAAGTGTGGGTTCCGACCGACAGGTCCGCCGGCGTGCTCCACGTGGTCCGGCCCACAGTCGGCGGGGCGGCGACCCCGAACAGGTTGCCGAGCTGGCCGGAGTCGAACTGGAACTCACCGTCGGCGATCGGATAAGCGATGCCGGTCGACTTGTTACAAGGCGACTTGCAGGAAGTCAGCGAGTGCCAGATCTCCTGGCCGGCGTCTTCATCAGACAGGTTGAAAGTGAACGACTGGCCCTTGGCGACCACCGGCGGGCGACCGGCAGCGCCAGGAAGGCGGAAGTCACCGGCTTCGTACGAATAGCCACCGATCAGGAACGGACCACCCGACATCAGGCCGTCGGGAAGCTTCGAAGGATCGGGGCCGACCAGCGGCTTCTTGCCTCCGTGGTCGTCATTCTCCGCGTAGTGCCCGTGGTTGATGATTCCGGGGCCGTCGACCTTCGTCCTGTACGGATCCTTGCCGCCCCCGGGTGCCGCCATGTACATGACGTTGATGCCCATCGACTCGTACCAGGAAGCCATCTTCGTTTCATAGGTGGTGCCGAGTTCCAGGATGTCACCGGCCTTGACCGCCACCCGGTAGTTGTCCCTGGTACTGATCATCGCGACGTCCCAGGAGACCGGCCCGGCCGGCTCGAAGTAGTGGGCACCCGACTCGAACAGGTGGACCCGGTTGCCTTCAACCGTCGGCTTCGAATTCAGGCACTTGCGGAACTTGCGTTTCCCCTTCTTCGACATTTTTGACCAGCTCTTCGTCTTCCTGCAACGGGGACCGGCGTACTTTGCCCCGTCCCGACGCAGGTAAAGGTCGGTCGCGAGACCGCCGGTGTGTACGTGTCCGGTCATGCCGATCAAAACACCATCCCGGTCAGCGGTCCATTCGTTCCTGGCCTCGCCGGTCGGGTTCTTCGGCGAAACCGGGTACGCATCACCCTTGATGTCCTGGGGATATTCAAATTCTCCGTCTTTGCCACCGTCACCACGGTGGACGTCGAACACCGGATAGCCGCTCTTGTTCTGAACGTCCATCCAGATCGGATCAACCCGCTCCATGCCGGCAGCCGCGGGGCTGCCGTCGGGAACGAAATCCACGGTGTAAGTGATGTAAAGGGTCATCGGTTCGGGAACCAGATTGTGGATCATGTGGTTCAGGAACCAGAGATCCGAATCTTCGTAGCGGTAGCCGTAACCGTCGGGCAGGTCCATGATCGTCTTCTCTTCACCGGTGGCAAAGAAACGCTCACCGGGGCGGCCGGTGGTCGGGTCGATCCGTGAAGCGTTCACCCAGACACCGTGGTGGAACATCACCTTGCTGGAGAGGGGAATCGAACCGTCCTCGTTGACCAGGTCCGGTTTTATCCGGGTGATCCAGCCATCACCGGCCGGTCGGTCGGTGCCTTTCATGACCTGGGTCTTGATCCGGTTCTGTCCGCTGGTCACGTCCAGCGGACCAATCATGTAGGTGGTCCGTACGGTGCCGTCAGCGAGGCGCTCGGTGCTGCCGACCGATGCCTCACCCGCCGACGCGAATGCCAGCATCAGGCAACAGGCGAATGCCGCAACTGCCAGTCCGGCCATGGCCCTCCGACCGGTTGAACCGGCAAATCCGACGAACTCCACCCTTTGATCCACGTCTCTCCCAAGATTAAGGTCCGGCCATTGGCCAGACGGACCCGGGAGAGGTTACTACTTTGGCTCGACGACGCGGAAAGCACCACGCATCAGCGGATGGATCCGACAGAAGAAAGTGTGGGTGCCAACCGGCATGTTCGCCGGGGTGCTCCACGTATCACGATTGACCGTCGGCTCCCCGCCCAGACCGAGCTGGCCTGAGTCGAACTGGAAGTCACCATCCGCGATCGGGTAGGCAATGCCGGTCGACTTGTTACACGGCGACTTGCATGAAGTCAGCGAGTGCCAGGTTTCGGTCGCCTGGTCAGCGGCAGACAGCTTGAAGGTGAAGGACTGCCCCTTGTTGATAACCGGGGGCCGACCCGCTGCGCCGGGAAGACGGAAGTCTCCGGCTTCATAGGAGTAACCACCGATCTGGAAAGGGCCACCCGCGGCCAGACCGTTCGGCAGGGTCGACGGATCGGGGCCAACCAGCGGAGTGGTTCCACCGTGGTCGCTGTTCTCCTCGTAGTGGCCGTGGTTGGGCACGCCTTCCTGATCGACCTTGGTGACGTACGGGTTGTTGCCGCCTGCTTCCTCGGCCCAGTAGACGACGTTGATGCCCATCGACTCGTACCAGGAGGCGATCTTCGTTTCGTAGTCTGTCTGCAATTCGAGCGTGTCGCCAGCCTTGACTTCAACTCGCCAATTCTCGTCGGTGCTGCGCATCGCAACGTCCCAGGAAACGGGTCCGGCTGGCTCGAAGTAATCGGCAGTTGATTCGAAAAGGTGAACCCGGTTGCCGGTGACCGAAGGCTGGGTATCAGCGCAGGCCTGGTAGACCTCTTTGGCTGCCTTGTCCTTGGCCTTCAGCTTCTTCTGCCCGGCGAGCGCCTTGCTTTTCTGCTTCTTCAGCTTCTTCAGCTTCTTCTTCTTGGCCTTCATGGACTTCTTGTACTTGCCGACAGAATTCGACTTGAGCCGCTTCATGTTCTTCGACTTCAGCGACTTCTTCTGCTTCCTGATCTTCCGGTTCAGCCCCTTGAGCGACTTCGAATACTTCGCCAGGCCCTTTTCGAAGCTCGGCGGATCCTCACAGACCGGTCCCGCGTAGCTGGCGCCGTCACGCTTCAGGTAAAGGTCAGTTGCCAGGCCACCGGTGTGAACGTGGCCGGTGGTGCCAATCAGGACTCCGTCCTTCTGGATCGTACTTTCGTTCTTCTGGTTACCGGGCGGGTATGGGTTGTCGGCATCCTGCGGATAGGTGAAAACACCATCCGCGCCGCCGCTGCCGCGATGTACGTCGAAGACCGGGTAGATGCTGCCACGTTCCACGTCCATCCAGATCGGACGCGCCGGTGTGATGCCGGCCGCCTGGGGCGCGGTATCCGGAATGAAATCAACCGTGTAGGTGATGTAGAGGCTCATCGCTTCCGGGGTGAGGTTGTGGAGCATGTGGTTGAGGAGCCACCCGTCATTCTTCTTGTAGCGGTAACCGTAACCCTGCGGAAGTTCCATGATGGTCTTCTCTTCACCGGTCGCGTAGAAGAGTCGATCGGCAGGGGGTGCCGAGTTGTTGATCCAAACGCCATGGTGGAACATCACCTTGCTGGAAAGCGGGATCGAGCCGTCTTCTCTGACCAGGTCCGGCCGGATGCGAGTGATGTAGCCGTTCACCGGGGGGCGTTCCGAGCCGGTAAGCGGCTTGTACGCGATCCGGTTCTGCCCGGGTGTCACATTGATCGGTCCCACAGAGTAGGTGGTTCTGACCGAACCGTCGGCCATTGCACGCGACGAGGTAATCGTTGCCTCGGCCGAAGAAGGCTGAAGCATCAAGAGAAGGGCCAGGCACGTGGCAGCCAGGCTCGCGACCAAGACTGTTCGCGATGCTGCGCCGCCTGATACGTACTTCACCCGCTGAATCAATTGTCTCCCCGTGGATCTGCGGTCCAGACCGGCTGCCGGACCGTTATTGGTTACGTTAGCGAATCTTCAGTTCGTTACTTCTCTGAACACTCAGCGGAGGATTCGATTCGCTTTGGCCGCCTTGCCGAAAGGAATCAATGCTGAGATTGAAACGTTGACCTTCTTGCCGTTTTTCATTGCCTTGCGGCCGGCTTTCGAAAGTTTGACGGCGATCGTCCTGCTGGCCCCGGCGGCCAGTTTCGGAGCGCTGATCTTTGCGAGGACCTTCTTGCCGCGCTTGACATCAATGGTCGCTTCCGATGTCGCGCTCAGGGCGGTGGCCTTGATCTTGACCTTGCCTGACTTGCGCACCTGCCTGAGCTTCTGGTTCAGGACCGAGAGTTTGAGGCCGGGCCGGGCCACCGGAGTTCCGGTTGCTTCGACGATCAGGTCGCCGGCCATGCCCGGATGCAGGGTGCACACGAAGGGATAGGAACCTGCCGCGAGGTACTGGGTTCCGTTCACCGCTGAGGTGGTGCCTCTGGTGATGGTCTCGCTTTCGAAAAGCGCGTTTCCGTCGGGTCCGGCCGAGGTCGAAGTCAGGTTGTGGAATGCCGATGAGTCCGCCGGATTGACGAACTTCGAAGTTTCACCCTGGGCCTGGCTGAACGGACCTGCCGTGAAATTGCAGCAGGCAGATTCCGCCACGACGTCAACGGCATGGGCCTGGCCGGCGACGCCGAAAAGCATCACGACGGCCGCGAATGATCCAAGAATGTATGCCCTGCTGGTCCTCCCCATCCGGTCATCATGCCAAAGTTGGGGCGATATGTCGAATCCGGCGGAAAAGGTCGGCGGCTGACGCAGTAAGTCAGGTGCGTCACCAGGTGGTTGCCAGTCACTCTGGCCGGCTCCCGATCGTTCAGCGAAACGAACGGTTGACGCGCTTCACGCAGTTCTTCCGCTTCGACTTCTTCTTGATCTTCTGGCACTTCTTCAGAGCGGACTTCCGGCCCTTGGCGCCGGCGTTGGTGCCCGAACCCGACTCGTAGATCGCCGGGTCATCGGGGTTGGTCGGCTGGTCATCCACCGGCGGGTTCGGATCAACCGGGAGCGGATCGTCGGGAGAGACCGGCCTGTCCGGATCAACCGGAGTCGTCGGGTCGCCCGGGGTTCCCGGATCGCCAGGATTGACGAAAGTAGAATCAGGCGGCGGCGGATCTGCCAGGAAGTGCTCGAGGATGCGGTTCGGGGTCAGGGCCTTGCCGTAATAAGCGACCTCGTCGAGGCTGCCCTTGAACCAGGGCTTGATCTCGCCGTAACCGACATAGAAAGTGCTGACCGAACTGGGGCGCTTGGTTGCTTCCGCGGTTGCGCGCAACTCACCGTCAACGTAGAGGTAGATGTTGACGCCATCCCAGACTCCGACGACCTGTGTGAAGCGGCCGGGTGCGGGAGCAGGGCTGGTCCTGACCGTGGTGCCCATATGACGGAAGGACAGAACGCCGTCGGTGTCGATGAAGATCTCACCGGCGTCGCCGTGACCGACGATCGACTGCTCACGAAGGTCGTCCGGATTGACCCAGGCTTCAATCGTGCTGCCCGTGGTCGGCGCAGTGATGTTGTTTACGTAACCGTAACCGGAAGAACCGAAGAAACGACGGGCATGATCGCCGTCACCGGAAATACCGACCGGGCCGGACTCCTGCGCGTTCTTGTAGATGCCGTCACGGTGGCTCGGGCCGGAATCCTTCATCGGTCCGTTGGTCATATCGCCGAGGCGGTAGTAGGCCAGCGGGGCATCATCGTTGTAGATGTCCTCGAAGGATTTGATTGTGTAGGTGTGGGTGTGCGAACGGGTCAGACCATCGTTATCGACCGCGGTGACCACGACCGTGTGTGCCCCCGGTGTGTCCGGCAGGTTGGCACCGTCCAGGATCGGATTGCCGTCAACAGTCGCGGTGCAGGTTGCGACCGTCGCGTTGCCGTCGAGGTCCTCACAGTGGAAGTCGAGCGGGGGCAGCTTGGTGACCGCGTAAAGGCCGTTGTTGTTCGGCGAGTCGATATCGGCGGAAGGCCGCTGGATCGGCGGGCCGTTCGGCGCCGGTGAGGGCACATCATGAGCGGTGCCAACTTCGTAGCGGGCGGCAAATGCCGAGCCCGGAAGTGCGGTGCCATAGTAGGCCATCTCGTCGAGGCTGCCGTGGAACCACGGTGCCTGATCGCCGTAGCCGACATAAAGAGTTGACGATCCCGAAGGTGGCTTGTTGGCCGAGCTTGAGGATCCGACCTGCTGACCGTTCACGTAAAGGCGGGTGAGACTTCCGTTCCAGGTTGCGGCGACGTGAAACCACTGGCCGGGGGTCAGCGTCGGACCGGAGGCATAGACCGTGTCCTGGGTCTGGCGCAAAGCGAGCTTGCCATTCTTGACGAACAACTGGCCACCACCGCCCTGGCCCATGATCGAGCCGTCGCCCGCATCAGCCCGGTTGATCCAGCCTTCGATCGTGTACGCGGTCTGAGGGGCTGTGATGTTGTTGGTGAATCCGTAACCGTCCCGGGCCGGGAAGAAAGCTGACCAGTCCTGTGGATCGGAAGTCAGGTCACATGTATATGGAGCGTGCGGGCGCACGTGGCAGTTCGGGGCCGGCGGGCGCCTCAGGGCGATGCCGTTCTTGAACTCGCCGTTCCGGCCATTTCCGGAACTGTCGGCCATCGGGACTGACCCGAGCGGGTCACCGAGGCGGTAATAAGCGATCGGATTACGCGGGTTGACCAGGTCGGCGTAGCGGGGAGGATCGACCGCGTAGGCACGTGCATCGGTCGAGGTGTTGCCGGCCTTGTCCCTGGCGTCGACCTGGAAGCGGAAGTTGCCGAGGTGGGCGGTGCTGAAGCCGTGGTCGGTGCAGCTCTGGATGCCTGACGCAACCAGAGGCGGTCCACCGTGAAGCGGGTCGGCACAGCTGTAGCTCTTGCTTCCGGAACCCATCACGAAACGCTGGCGGACGCCGGGCGAGACGATGTTGATCGTCGGGTCGGTCTGGTCAATCATCCAGGTCGAAGTGGCCGGGGTCGGGTCGACGTTGCCCAGGGCATCCGTCGCGCGGACGTTGAAGGTGTGATTGCCTTCGGGCAGGTTGGCCGTGGTGTAATCGCCGTCGCAGTCGACGGTGAACCAGGCGCCACCATCAAGGCGGCATTCGAGGGAGACCGGCGGCGAGGCGGGTGCCGGGTCGACACCGTGGAAGGTCAGGGTGCGCACACCGATGTTGGTCGGTGACGCCGGGGTGGCCGAGTCAATCAAGGTGTTCGGCGGCGTCGTGTCGACGAACCAGTTCGAAGTGGCTGGCGTGGCATCGATGTTGCCCGCAGCGTCCACCGCCCGGACGTCGAAGGTGTGGTTGCCGTCGGCGAGGTTCGGCGTCGAGTAGCCACTGGTGCAGCCGGCGGTGAACCATGCGCCACCATCGATCCGGCATTCAAATGTGACCGCGGAGCCCGGGAACGGGTTCGCGGAACTGAAGGTGAAGGTTCGTACGGGGACATTGGCCGGCGAAGCCGGCGTCGCCGAGTCAATTGAGGTGTCCGGAGCAACTGTGTCAACCCGGAAGTCGGAGAGCCAGACGTTGTCGCTGGTGAGCAGGTCAACCGAACTCTGCGTGATACGAAGCCTGTACTTACCGTCCTGGAGCGGAGTACCGTCCGGAAGAGGAGCGTTGGTGACGGCGTCAGCCCGCAGGGTCAGATCGGCGGTCTGGATGTTCCAGTCACCATTGATGTCCAGCGGGCCAGAGCCGACGCCGGAGATCGTGAAGAGTCCATTCTCGTCCTCGTTGAAAAGTATGAGGCTGACGTCGGTAGCGAAGACGCCGGGCGACAGTGAGGCGTCGCCATGAAAATCCAGGGGTGACGCAGCCTGGTTCGATCCATTCGCAGGATGAACGATGGCGGCGGAAGCACTAGACGCGCAAACCGCAGAGAAACCGATGAGGAGGGCCAACGCGGTGAAAGCAACACGAAAAGCAGTCTTCATACCTTTCGAAAATTGCAATGCTGGATCCACGCCACACACCCCATTCGTGTCAGAAGTTCCCCCGGCGGATGCGATCCGCCAATTGAGCCGCAGGATAACAGACATCGTTGAACACCGTGCGGTATTTACATAACTCTGTGTTTCCGGGACCGAAAAACTGGTCCGGTACCGCTGGAAAGTCGGTCAGCGCGACGGTTTCAGGTCTTCGGCTTTACCCGGAATGCTCCGCGCATCAACGGGTGGATCCGGCAGAAATAGGTATGCGTGCCTACCGGAAGGTTGGCCGGGGTCGACCAGGTCCGGCGGCCAACCGTCGGTGCGCCGCCGGTTCCGAGCTGGCCCGAGTCGAACTGGAACTCACCGTCCGGCAGCGGGTAGGCGATGCCGGTCGTCTTGTTACAGGGTGCCTTGCAGGAAGTCAGGGAGTGCCAGATACCGTTGTTGTCATCAGCCGCGGTCAGCTCGAAGGTGAACGAATCCCCCTGCTTTACGACCGGCGGCCTGCCATTCTCGCCCGGCAGGTTGAACCCGCCGGCCTCGTAGGTGTAGCCGCCGATGTCGAACGGACCGGCCGAAGCCAGAAGACCGTCAGGCAGCGTCGTCGGATCCGGTGCGATGGCTGGCAGTTCTCCGCCGTGGTCGTCGTTCTCCGGGTAATGACCGTGGTTCAGCCGGCCCGGGGTGTCGACCTTCGTCACGTAAGGGTCCCGGCCATTGGTCTCGTTTGGCGACCAGAAGACCACATTGATGCCCATCGATTCGTACCATGAGCCGATCTCGGTCTCGTAGACGGCCTGGAGTTCAAGGGTGTCGCCCGTCTCGACCTGAACCCGCCAGTCGTCCTTGGTGCTGATCATCGCCATATCCCAGGACACGGGTCCGGCCGGCTCGAAGTAATTTGCCTTCGATTCGAAAAGGCGAACCCGGTTGCCTTCGACCGTAGGAATCTTCGACGCACACTCGTCGTAGATCTTCATTTCGGCTTCGGCCTTCGTTTCCAGACCGGTCTTTTCGGCAATCGCATTCCGCTTCCGCCCGGTCACCGATTTCAACTGCTTGAGCTTTGCCGAATTGACCTTCTTCAGACGCTCGAGACGCTTGGTCATCTTGCGCTTCATCTTCTTGAACCTTGCCGGCGCCATTGATTTGCGCAGCCGTTTCATCCTGGCCGGCTCCATCGACTTCTTCAGTTTCCTGATTGCTTTCGTCTTCAGCAACGCCCTGATGCTGGCCTCGTTTTTGGTGGTCTTTTCGATCACCGTGGCGAGCGCCGCATATTGGGCGGTGAAGTCGTTCGGCTGTTCGCAGGTCGGACCGGTGTAACTGGCGCCGGGCCGCTTCATGAAGAGTTCAGTCGAGAGCCCACCGGTGTGGACGTGGCCGGTTGTTCCCAGAAGAACGCCTGGCTTCGTGGCCTTCCACTCGTTGAGTCCGGCCGGGTAGCTACCCTTGAAATCCGCCGGATAGGAGAACTCTCCGTCGGCTCCGCCGGAATCACGCAGCACGTCGAATACCGGGTAGTTCTTGCCGTTCTCGACGTCCATCCAGATCGGTTTGGCCTCCTTGATCGAGGCCGCTTCCGGAGCGGTGGCCGGGATGAAACTGACCGTATACGTCGCGGTGAGCTGCATCGGCGTCGTGATCAGGTTGTGGATCATCTCGTTCAACAGCCAGTTATCGCTGGCCTTGTACCGGTACCCGTAACCCTCGGGCATGACCATCGCCGTCTTCTCTTCGCCTGTGGCAAAGAACTTTTCGCCTCCACGTGAGGTGTTGAGGAACACCCCGTGGTGGAACATCACCTTGGCCGAGCTGGGGACCTCGCCGGCGTTCGACTGACCGTCCGAGTAGACGAGGTTCGCGTCGAAGCCGGTGATCCAGCCGTCCACCAAGGGCTTGCCGGTACCGTTGTTCACCGGCTGGTACCGGATCCTGTTCTGCCCGGAAGTCACCGTGGCCAGGGGAATCTTGTAAGTGATCTTCTGGGTGACTCCGTCAGCAAGGGTAGACCGCGAGCCGACTTCTGCCTGCAGCGCGTTCGCGGACGGCGCCAGGAACAGTGTAAAAACCGCGGCCAGCAGCGAACCCGCGAGCGCGACAGTCAAGGGGAAAGCACCCCGAGTTACAAAACGGGACGCGAAACAATCCTCCACCCTCTCGAACATCAACTCTCCCCATACATTGGACGGACTTGGTCTGCCCCAAGCCAACCAGAGAAAAGTACCGCATCAAACCGACTAAAGCGAGAAACGGTGCTTTTGTCCTTACGGGGACTCAGCCGGCAACGTGGCCCAGAATCAGCTGTGTTGTTTCAGAAGGAACGTCCAGCTGCGGGCAATGCCCGATGCCGTCGAGCTCGATCCAATCGGCGTTCGGCAGCCAGTCGTGGCGGAAACGCGGGGAAGCGACATCCATCTCGAGGATTTTGTCCTCGGTGCCCCAGACCAGACGAACCGGGCAGGTGATCTTCTCGGCGTCGAGGCTCCAGCCTTCGTCGAGACCGGACTGGACCAGCGGCAGGGCCCCGTCGCACTTGATCACGCCCATGATCTGGTGGGCGATCAGTTCGGCCGGGATGTGCTCGTAGTTGGTGGTGATGAACTGGGTCGCCAGGCGGCGTCCTTCCGGGCTGGCCACCAGGGCATCGATGTGCTGTGCGGCACCGTCCAGCTGGGTCTTCATTTCGGCGAGGAACTTAAAGGTTTCCTTGTAGGACTCATCGCCTTCAGCCCAGCCGCCCGCCGGAGCCAGAGCGACGACGGACTTCGCGCGGCCACGTGCCGCCAGCCTCAGCGACAGGTAACCACCGAGTGAATTGCCGACGATGTGCGCCGTTTCGATTCCGGCGTCGTCGAGGATCGCCTCGACCTGGTCAATGATTTCGTCCTGCACGACCGGCTCCTTGAGTGCCGGGCCGCCAGCGTGGCCGGGAAGGGTCAGGGCAAAAACATCGTGGTGCTTTTCCAGCTCGGGCCGGACCAGGTCCCAGGTGCGCCAGGTGTCGGTGAACCCGTGGAGCAGGACGAGCGGCGAGCCGGAGCCGCCCCGGTGCGAAGGCGTGAAAGAGGTTTCCATACCCGCAGGCTAACCGTCAGGGCCTCGGTCTCGGCCTGCCTTTTCCCTCAATCACCAGCACACCACTCATGAACCATGAATCATCCACGGCGTTTTCGCCCAACCGGATCAGTGTCCGCGCCAGTTCCCGCTGGTGCGGTCGAAGTATCGATCGGACAGTTTCCTGCTGATTCGACCATTCGTGATTGAAACTCGAGTAGCTGGGTACAACCCTTTTTAATCTGCACGGTCTCAACGGGCTCCAGGGCAGCACTCAAAAGGGGTTACCCCCATCTAACCGAGGCTGTAATACATGGAGACTCAAGAACTATCCGAAGGACGTGGAGTACGTGGTGGTGTCAGCGGGATCAGGCGACGGCGATCTGCCGAATATGACCTGTGGGAGCGGCGCGACAGCGACCCGATGGTTCGTGAGGAACTGGTCCGGCGCTACATGCCTTTCGCCATCAAGCTGGCCAACCGGTATCGAAACAACGTCGAGTCCTTCGACGACCTGATGCAGGTTGCGTCGGTCGGTTTGATCAATGCGGTCAACCGATTCGATCCGTCCAATGGAACGGCCTTTGCTTCATTCGCCTCACCGACGATCAACGGCGAGCTGAAGCGGTATTTTCGGGATCGGGTCTGGCTGGTGAGGGTGCCGCGCGGCCTCCAGGAAGAGATTCTGTCCGTCGACAGGGTTTCTTCCGAACTCAGTGCCGAGCTGCATCGTGATCCGACTTCGGTCGAGGTGGCCGAAAGGGCCAATCTCGATCAGAAACAGGTCGATGAAGCGATCCTCGCCAAAGCCGACCGCAGCCCGGTGTCGCTCGACCTCACGATGGATGACGACGAGAATCGCGCTCCGACGATCACGCTCGGCTCGGAAGACCCCGGCTATCGGCTTTTCGAAGATCAGGACGAAATCCGTAACGCGGTGACCAGCCTGGGCGATACCGAAAGACTGGTCCTCCGCCTGCGGTTCATCGACGAAATGACCCAGAGCGAAATCGCTGATCGAATTGGCTATTCGCAGATGCACGTGTCACGCCTGATCAAACGCAGCCTCGAATCGCTTAACGACGAAGCCATGGCCGCCTGAACCTCGCCCGTGCGACGAACTGATGTTGGCCGGTACTACCGGTTGGTGCGGGTATCAGGCGCCGGATTTAGGAAGCAGCCAGTACCCGCGTGGGTCATGAAAGTCAGGCAGTATCTTATTTCGGCCACCGCACGGACTCGCCAACTCCCAGGACAGACGCCTCCACTCCATTCGCTTCTGCGGCTGAGATGAAAGCGGGTGCCGGGTCTGCCACCGGTTCGTAAAGGCCGGGCTCGTCAATGCCGTCGTAGTGGATCGGCACCGCTAACGACGCCCTGAGCAGCTTCGCGGCAGCCGCAGCGGCTTCCGGATCCAGGGTTGCCGGCAACGGACTTGGCGGCTGGCGATGGGGGAAGTCGCAGACTGCCCCGTTGATCGGCAGGAAGACCGCGTCGAATGACTCGAAGCGTGATGTGATCGGCCACCAGAACCCGTGATAGAGCGTGTCTCCGCCGTGGAAGATCCGGCGGCCAGCCGCTTCGACGACCCATGAGACCTGTGGGTCGCCGAAGCCGTCGACCGCCGGTACTGCCGTTACGGTGAAAGGTCCAATCTCTTCGGACTGCCATTCAGCGAGGACTTCGATGTCGGCGTCCAGTTCAGTGAGGCCGGCCTCGACTTTCATGGTGGACGCACGGTCAAGGTCATCGCCAACCGCAGGCGCGGGCCGCAACACCAGACCCCCCGGCTTGAGGGAGCGGCCGATTGCCACCGGATCGGTGTGATCGGCGTGGAGGTGGGTCACCAGGGCCGCATCGAGCGGACCCGATGGCGCGGGCAGGTCCCCGGTGATCTCATCGAACAGAGGAGCGAAAGAGTGCCGCTCTTCAAAGAGGTCGATGACGATCCGGAACCCTTCACATTCGAGCTGAAGGCCGGCCCATCCGAGTCGCTTGACAACAAGTTCGTTTTCCATGGCCGGGATTAATAGCATACGGTCGTTCGCTAACGCACGACCGTTCGCTAAGATTCATTTCATGAGCCCTCGCGCCTCAGTCTCGGCCGCCGCAGAAACCCGATCCGGGATCGTTGAAGCAGCTGTGAACCAGGCTTCGATCGAAGGCCTCGAATCAGTGACTATCGGGCGCCTGGCCGGACAGCTCAACATGAGCAAAGCCGGGGTGATCGGGCCCTTCGGCACCAAGGAGCAGATCCAGCTTGCGGCACTCGAAGAAGCGATCGCAATGTTCACGGCCGATGTCTGGACCCCGGTCGAGAATCTGGAACCGGGGATGCCCCGCCTTGAAGCTACCTGTGAATCCTGGCTCACCCACCTGATGGGCGACACCTTTCCTGGTGGCTGCTTCCTGACCCAGTCGGCCACCGAGTTCGATGGCAGGCCGGGTCCGGTCCGTGACCGGGTGGCTGAGTACTCGGCACTTTGGGAAAGGGTGCTGGCTCGCGACGTGAAGATCGCCGTAGAAAACGGTGACCTGCCGAAAGGCACCGACCCGGCTCAGGTCGCTTTCGAGATCGGATCGATCGCGCAGGGCGTGAACCAGGCAAGACAGCTGCGCCGCCAGAAGGACGCACGAAAGCGCGGCCAGATGGCAATGCGACGAATCCTCTGCGTCTTCTAGGTACCGGCGGGCACTACCCGCACCGCACCACGCATCAGCGGGTGGATCCGGCAGTAGAACGTATGCGTACCCACCGGCAGGTCGGCCGGCGTGCTCCACGAATCGCGATTGACGGTCGGTGCCCCACCCTTGCCGAGCTGGCCGGAATCGAACTGGAAATCACCGTCGGCGATCGGGTAGGCGATGCCGGTCGACTTGTTACACGGCGATTTGCATGAAGTCAGCGAGTGCCAAGTCTGCGTGGCCTGGTCGGCCGCAGAAAGCTTGAAGGTGAAGGACTGGCCCTTCTGGACAACCGGCGGATAACCGGCAGCTCCCGGAAGCCGGAAGTCACCGGCCTCGTACGAATAGCCGCCAATCTGGAACGGCCCGCCTGAAATGCGGCCGTCAGCCAGCTTTGCCGGATCCGGGCCGACCACCGGGGCCGTCCCTCCGTGGTCTTCGTTCTCGCTGTAGTGCCCGTGGTTCAGCACACCCGCGGTGTCGACCTTCACGTCATACGGATTGCGTCCGTCGCCCTGGTCATCGGCCATGTAGATGATGTCGATGCCCATGTTCTCGTACCAGGACGCCAGCTTCGTTTCGTAAGTGGTCTGCAGCTCGAGGGTGTCGCCGCGCTTCACCGCAACCTTCCAGTTGTCGCTCGTGGTGCGCATCGCCATGTCCCAGGAGACAGGCCCGGCAGGTTCAAAGTATTCCGCCTTGGATCTAAAAAGGCGGACCCGGTTTCCTTCAACCGTCGGCGTGACGTCAAGGCACCCCTGGTAGGTGGCTTGTTCAGAATCGATCGTCTGCTGGAGCTCCCGCTGCTCAGCCAGGTTCGCCTGCTTGGTACCCTTCAGCTTCTTGCCCCACTTGCGCTTCTGCTTCATCACCTTGCGGAACTTCTTCGGCTTCAGGTTCTTCCTGAGCCGCTTGATCTTCTTCGGTTTCATCGACTGCCTGTGCTTCTCGATCTTCGTGTTGGTAGCGGCCATCCGGTCAGTGATCAACTTCATCTGGCTGTCCCGACTCAGCGGCTGGTCGCAGAGCGCGCCTTTGTAGGAGGCACCGGCACGGCGCATGAAGAGCTCGGTGTTGAGGCCGCCGGTGTGGACATGGCCGGTGGTGTTGATCAGCACGCCGTCACGGTCGACTGTCCACTCGTTCTTCTTGCGGCCGCCGCCGTAAGGGCCACCGGGAGTGTCCTGCGGGTAAGTGAACTCCCCGTCGGCGCCGCCTGAATCCCGGTGGGTGTCGAAGACGGGATAGCCGCTGCCGTTCTCGACATCCATCCAGATCGGACGAACCGGCCTGATGCCTGCTGCGGTGGGCGCAGTGTCCGGAATGAAGTCGACCGTGTAGGCGGCGTAGAGGGTCATCGCCTCCGGAGTCAGGTTGTGGATCATGTTGTTGAAGACCCAGTTGTCCGTCTTCTTGTAGCGATAGCCGAAACCGTCCGGCAGGTCTACGATCGTCTTCTCTTCACCGGTTGCGTAGAACCGCTCGCCGGAGCCGCCGGTGGTGTCGTTGTAAGAATTGTTGATCCAGACGCCGTGGTGGAACATGATCTGGCTCGACTTGGGGACCGATCCATCGGCCCGGACCAGGTCAGGCTGGATCCGCGTGATCCAGCCGTTGGCCGCCGGGCGCTCGAGGCCGGTGATCGTCTTGTTGTCGATCCGGTTCTGGCCGGGGGTCACGCTCAACGGACCGATGCGGTACGAGATCCGCTGGGCCCCGTCGGGGAGGGTCTCGACCCGGGTCACCTGCGCCTGGACCACCGGCGCGATGAGCAGCGAAAGGCCGACTGCAAACAGGCCGACAATCAACTTCGTACTCTTCAAGATGTTCCCCATGTACTTCCCCGTTTTGCTTTTCGCCGCGATGCGGACGCCCCACTACTACCGCTCAAGTATGAGCCATCTCGGTCCGAAGAGTTCATAGTGTCGGCCAGGATGTCCCGTCCCCCTCTCGCCCGGATGCGTTCACGCAAGGCCACCGCTGGTGCTGCGGCACTGACGCTCGGTGCCCTGGGCGTCGTCTTTGGCGACATCGGCACCAGCCCCCTCTATGCACTTCAGACCGTTTTTTCGGCCGACAACGGCGCGGTCAAGCCGACTGAAGTCGACGTTTTCGGCGTGATCTCTCTCGTCTTCTGGTCGATAACGATGATCGTGACTGTCAAGTTCGTGATCTTCATCATGCGGGCCGACAACGATGGCGAAGGCGGTTTGATGGCCCTGATCGCACTGGTCCAGAGCGCCGGGCTGAAGGACGCGAAGATCAGAACCGCCCTGATCGGCGCCGGCCTCTTCGGGGTCGCCCTGTTCTACGGCGACGGCATGATCACCCCGGCGATCTCGGTCCTTTCCGCGGTCGAGGGCGTCGAGGTCGCGGCGCCCAGCCTCTCCCACCTGGTGGTGCCGATCACGATCGGTGTGCTGGCGATCGTCTTCGGCGTGCAGCAGTTTGGCACCCATGTAATCGGGCGCCTTTTCGGACCGGTGATGGTGGTCTGGTTCGTGATCCTTGCGACCGCCGGCCTCAGCCAGGTGGTCAGCGACCCCGGGATCCTCAAGGCTCTGTCGCCCACCTACGGATTCGAGTTCTTCACCGCCCACCCGACGATCGCTTTCATCTCTCTGGGAGCGATCGTGCTGACCATCACCGGTGCGGAAGCGCTTTACGCGGACATGGGCCACTTCGGGCGCAAGCCGATCCGCCGCGCCTGGTTCCTGCTGGTCTTCCCCGCCCTCACCCTGAACTACCTCGGCCAGGGATCGCTCATCCTGCAGAACCCGTCGAACATCTCCAACCCGTTTTTCCTGCTGTTCCCGAACTGGGCCCACATTCCGATGGTATTCCTGGCAACCATAGCCACCGTCATCGCCTCGCAGGCGGTTATATCCGGTGCTTTCTCGGTGACCAACCAGGCGATCCAGCTGGGTTTCCTGCCGCGGCTCACGGTCAGGCAGACATCGAAAGAGGAGATCGGGCAGATCTACCTTCCTGCGGTCAACTGGACCCTTTTCGTTGCCGTGATCGCGCTGGTGATCGGTTTCGGTTCCTCTGCCGCGCTGGCTTCGGCCTATGGCATCGCCGTCGTCGGAACACTCACGATCGACACTCTGCTTTTCCTGGTGGTGGCCCGCATGCTCTGGAAGAAACCGCTGTGGATGGTCTTCCTTGGCGCCGCGGTTTTCCTCACGATCGACTTGACCTTCCTCGCCGCCAACCTCACCAAAGCCCTCCATGGCGGGTGGTTCCCCCTGTCGGTCGGCCTGATCATCTTCCTGCTGCTGACCAGCTGGGAACGTGGCCACAAAGAAACGACCCGCATCCGGGTCAAGCGGGAAGGGCCGCTTCGTGATTTCGTCCACAACGTGCGTCTGGCCGAACCACCCGTCCACCGGGTCAAAGGCACTGCGATCTATCTGAACTCACGGCGTGACACCACCCCGCTTGCCCTGCGCGCCAGTCTTGAGCGGGATCACGTGATCCACGAGCGTGTGGTCGTGCTCTCGATCGTGACCACGAAAACGCCGTTCGTTCAGGACGAAGACCAGCTGACAGTCGATGGGATCGGTGACGTCGGCCAGGGCATCACCCACCTGACCGCCCGGCTCGGGTTCATGGACAGCCCGGACGTACCACGGCTGCTCCAACTGGCCAACGAGGTCACGCTTGGCCGGCCGATCGAAATCGACGGTGCCTGGTACTACCTGTCTAACCTGTCGATCGCCAGCGACGGTGAGACCGGAATGCTGCGGCTACGCAAGCAGCTCTACATGCTGATGGTCCGAAACTCATCCAGCTCGATCGAATATTTCAACCTGCCGGAAGAACGCACCGTGATCGAAAGCACCGCGGTCGCGATCTAGCCTGGCCCGGCAAGTCAGCCCCTGATTCGAACTGATTCGTAGAACTCTTCAATCGATTCATGTGTTTCGACCGGCATCTCGAACTGCGGTACGTGCCCGCAGTCGAGTTCAAGGTGCTGCGCTGAATCAAGCACCCGCTCCACGTGCCTGCGGAACCCGACCGGGACCAGCGTGTCGTGCTTTCCCCAGACAAAGAGTGCCGGTGGATCGAGTCCTTCAAGGCGGGTCCAAAGGCCCTCTTCCCCGTGCGGTTGGTCGAGGTAGATATTGCGGGCCGAGTCGTAGAAAGCGACCCGGCCGCGGGGAGTCAGGAAGGAACGCAGGAACTCGTCGACCCCGGCGGCGGCCCAGCCATCCCGGCCACCAGGCACGACCCTTCTGACGAGCATCTCAGTCAGGGCACGCGGAGTCGGCTGGACCAGACCGAGCTTGGGCAGCGGCGGTG
>Ga0209181_10002467_pt1 | contig 30175 bp, 23 predicted proteins | sample MAT05_FD_187208 | JGI IMG/M metagenome (GOLD analysis project Ga0209181, IMG submission 187208) | Freshwater microbial communities from Lake Fryxell liftoff mats and glacier meltwater in Antarctica - MAT-05 (SPAdes) (version 2) | ecosystem: Environmental > Aquatic > Freshwater > Ice > Liftoff... | reverse complement strand
GGCCACGCAGACGACGACCCGGAGATCGACGACGACTCGATACTCGAGCTCGCCGAGTGGACGGTCGACCAAACCGCGAAGCCGCCGAACCGCGACTACAATTCCCCCGAAGCGTGGAGTGGAGCGCGGTGTGGCGCCGTCGATGTCGTCGAGCAGATCGCGCTGCGCGCCGTGTCTTCAGCACACCCAGAGCGGCTTCGGCGGGCCTGGAAGACGCTGCGCGGCCGGCTTTCAGACAGTGACCCGACGCCGGAGCGAATCGCCGGTAGTGACCGTGATGAAGTGGCGTTGGCGTTGTCAGTCGTTCGAGGACGCGCCCTCGGCTCCGCAATCAACCTCGCGTCGGCGCTCCAGGCGACGCGCGAGACCGACGAAACAGCGGCTTTTCGTGCGGCGATCCTCGCCGATGTCGAACGACGGGCAGACTCTGCGGTGGAGCCAGCGATCGCGGTTCGTTGCGTGTTGGCCTGGCGCTTCAACTATCTCGCGTCAATCGACCCCGGGATGGCCGCCCGGCTCGCGGACGCGTTGTTTCCAACGCACGAGGGCGCGTCCGATGAGCAGCAAGCTGCGTGGCGCGTGTTCCTCGCGCGGAACGCCCCCAAGTCACACACGTTTGAGATGCTGAAGAAAGCCTATCTCTGGGCCGTGTTGGGACCTGATTCCGAGACTGCCAAGGATTTGGGCGAACACCTTGTCTGGCTCGCGGTCTGGGGCGTGATCTCGCCGGTCTCTGCGGACGGGCCGCTGGCAGTTTTCGTCGGAGCGGCGTCTGTCGCTGCGCGCCACCACGGGCTAGATATGATTGGTCGCGCGACTTGGCGAACGAAGGACGCACTCGCGAGTGATCTGCTGGAAAGACTTCGAGCCTTGTGGGATTGGTGGACCATCAAGAGTGTCGAAAGCAATGACGCATCGGACCTCCGCGCGTTTGGATGGTGGTTTACGAGCCACGCGTTCGATGTCGAGTGGACGTTGCCGCGGCTCGCCGACGTTCTCGAAAAGACCCGTGGTCGTATCGACCACGATCGCGAGGTGTTCGACAAGCTCGCGAAGCTCGCGGTGGGGCGACCCGACGCGGTGATGGTGTGCATGCGAAAGCTGGTTGAGAGCAACAACGAACGCACCATTCAGCAGTGCCGGCAGGCAATTCACATGGCGCTCGATCAGCTGTCCGGTTCAGCCACCACCGGAGCGGCCGCCAAGGAGTTGCGGGCGCGCCTCGTCGCGCGAGGGTGGAGCGAGTTCCAAGCGTCCTAGACGACCCGCCGCGCCGAGCGCGTCATTCCGTCGCGCCGCGGATGCCGTAGCGCTTGGCGAGCTCGCGCAGGTGATAGCGCGTGAGCCCAGCCGCGTTGGCGCTGCGCGTGACGTTGCCGCCGTGCTTGTCGAGCAGCGCCTTCAGATACGCGGCCTCGAACGCGTCGGTCACGCGCTGCTTGGCTTCTTTGAACGGCAGCTCGTCGACGACGAATTGCTCGGCTGCACCGCCGGGCAGGACTTGCGGCGGCGTCTTGATGCTCGACGGGAGCAGGTCCTTGATCGACAGCTCGTCACCGTCGGCGAGCGACGCGGCGCGCTCGACGGTGTTCTTCATCTCGCGCACGTTGCCCGGCCACGCGTAGCTGACCAGACGCGCCATCGCGTCGCGCTCGACGGTGATGTTGCGCGGGCTCTCGCCGCGGGCGGCGCGCAGCGCGAGCTCGTCGAGAAACGCACGGACGAGGAGCGGGATGTCCTCTGGACGCTCGCGCAGCGAAGGCAGCTCGATCTGCACGACGCTGAGGCGGTAGAACAGATCTTCGCGGAACGTGCCGGCGTTGACCATCTGGCGCAGGTCGCGGTTGGTCGCGGCGATCACGCGCACATCCACCGGGATCACGCGATCTCCGCCGACGCGCTTGATCTCCCGGTTCTCCAGCACACGCAGCAGCTTCGGCTGCAGCGCGAGATCGAGTTCGCCGATCTCGTCGAGGAAGATCGTGCCGCCGTCCGCCTGCTCGAAGCAGCCGCGATGACGCTCGCCTGCGCCGGTGAACGAGCCCTTCTCGTGGCCGAACAGCGTGCTCTCGATCAAGTCACGCGGGATCGCGCTGCAGTCCTGCACGACGAGCGCGTTCTTCGCGCGCCGAGACGCGCGGTGAATCGCGCGGGCCGCGAGCTCTTTGCCGGTGCCGGTCTCGCCGTGGATCAGCACGGTCAGATCGGACGGCGCGATCTTCTCGAGGATGGCGAAGATCTCGCGCATCTTCACGCTCTTGCCGATGAGCTCGTGGAAGCGCTCTTTCACGCTCAGATCGATCTCGACGTCGCCCTGCGCGCTGTCGTAGCGCAGCTGCGACTGACCCGCGCGGATCACCGTGCCCGGCTTCAGCCAGACCTCTTTCACCCGCAGCTCGCCGCAATACGTGCCATTGGTCGAGCCGAGATCGCGCAGCAGCACGCCGGTCTCGTTGGCGACGATCTCGAAGTGCGAGCCGGACACTGCCTTGTCGGCGAGCACCAGATCGCAGATCAGCGATCGGCCGACGGTCACACGCTCGCGCTCGACCAGCAGCTCCTTGCCCTTGTCCGGCCCCGCGGCGACGACGAGCTTGCTGCGCTTCAAGCGACGCTTGGTCGCGCGCTCATCGACGAACACCGTCGTCATCATCTGGTCGCTCATACGCGGTCCTCACGGAGCGCGCGGATGGCGGCCGCGTAGCCCTCTTTGGCGTTGAACACCGCGTTGCCCGCGACGAGCGCGTCCGCACCCGCGTCGAGCACTTGCGCCGCGGTTCCCGGCTTGATGCCGCCGTCGACCTCGAGGTCGATCGCGTGTCCGCTCGCGTCGATCATCGCGCGCAGCCCAGCGATCTTCGGCAGCACCTCGGGGATGAAGTCTTGCCCGCCGAAGCCGGGATTCACGCTCATGACGAGCACCAAATCGAGCGACGGCAGCACGTAGCGGAGGCCATCTTCCGGCGTGTGCGGGTTGAGCGAGACGCCGGCGCGCTTACCGCGTGCGCGGATCTGCTGGAGCGTCCTGTGCAAGTGCTGGCAGGTCTCGACGTGCACGGTGATCCCATCGGCGCCGGCGTCGGCGAACGCGTCGATGTAGCGCTCCGGCTCGACGATCATCAGGTGGCAGTCGAGGCGCAGCGTGGTGACCTTGCGCAGCGCGGCGACGACCATCGGACCGATGGTGAGGTTCGGCACGAAGCGACCGTCCATCACGTCGACGTGAATCCAGTCGGCGCCCGCGGCCTCCAGCTGCCTCACTTCGTCCGCCAAGCGACCGAAGTCGGCGCTCAGGATCGAAGGCGCGATACGGACGACGTTCGGACTGCGCGACACGGGGCGCAGCTAACCCGCACGCGCGCGGACTGTCAACCGAGACCGCGCGAAGCTGCGGCGCGCGTGAGTCGGAGCGCAGGTCCGCAACGTACGCTACGGCCGTGTGCGCTCGCGTGGCGGGCGGCTCAGCTCTTGCGCGAGCATGTCGAAGACGACGCGGATGCGCCGGCTGGTGCGTACCTCTTGATGCGTCGCGAGCCAGATCGGTACGGGGATCGCCGGGAGCTCCGGCAGCACGCGGCGCATCTTCGGCTCGGCGTCGCCGACCTCGTCCATCACGATGCAGATGCCGATGCCTTGCTTTGCGAGCTCCCACTGCACGAGGTGATTGTCGGTGATGATCGGGAAGTTCTTCGCGGTCACCTCCACGCCGAGCGCCTTCAGCCCTTTGATCATCAGCTCGCCGCGATCGAAGCCGAAGAATTCAGCGCGCGAGAGGTCCGCCGGCGAGGTCGGCTGACCGAGCCGCGCGAGATACGCCGGGCTCGCGTAGAGGCGCGCGTCGTGGTCGGCGATCTTCTGGGTGATCAGCTCCGGCTGCGTCGAGCGGAAGTTGCGGATCGCGATGTCGGCCTCGCGGCGCCGCAGATCGCGCGCGGTGTTCGACGCTGCGATCTCGATCTCGATGCCGGGATGCGTGCGCCGCAGCCGCGCGATGATCGACGGCAGGATGTACGCGGCGATCAGCTCGCTCGCGGTGATGCACACGGTGCCGTCGATCGACAGCGCCTGACCCGTCGCCGCGAGCGACACGCGCGTCGCCGCGTCGCTCATCGCGCGCACGTGCTCCATCAAGTCGAGCCCAGCCGACGTCAGCTCGAGCGTGTTGCCGATGCGCTCGAACAACACCACGCCGAGCTCCTCTTCGAGCCCCGCGACCTGCCGGCCGATGGTCGGCTGCGCGATGCCGAGCGCGCGGCCCGCTGCCGAGAAAGACCCCTCCTCCGCCGCGACGAAGAACGCGCGCGCACGGTTCCAGTCGAATCGGATCGCGCGCCACTCCATGCAAGAACGCATACCACGACTGCGAAAACGTCGATCGCCGATTCGTCCATGCAGAGGTACAGCGTGTTCTGCAGTGTTTTCCACCGCACGCCTCTTCACCGCACGACGGTCACCGCCGGAGCTCTCCATGACCCTTCCGAACCACAGCGCCACCTCCTCGGACCTCCCCAGCCGCTCGTCCGTGGGCGCCGAACCACGCAGCGACAGCGCGACCGCCAGCGCGACACGGCCGCGCAAGGTGTGCATCGTTGGCGCGTCCGGGAAGCTCGGCGCGTACATGATCGAGCACGCGCTCGCCCGCGGCTATGAGGTCGTCGGCGTGTGCCGTCCGGGGAGCGTCGCCAAGCTCGAGCGCTTCGCTGGCCGCATCACCGTGCTGCCCGGGCGCACCAACGACCGCGAGGTGATCGCGCGCGCGGTCGCGGGCTGCGACGGCGTGCTGACGGTGCTCGCGCCGTGGGGGATGCAGCAATACGCGTCGACGACCGCGCAGGCGGTGCTCGACTTCGCGCCGAAGGACGCGCGCCTGGTGTTCTCGTGCGGCTGGCACATCACGCGCGACGGCAAGGACAGCTACACGCGCGGGTTCCTGGCGATGGTCAGCGTCTTCGCGTGGGTCGGTCGGCTGACGCGCCTCGCGGAGCTCGACGATCAGGTCGAGGCGTGTCGGCGCATCTTCGCGAGCGAGCGCGCGTGGACCGTCGTGCGCGGCAGCGATCTCTGCGAAGGCGAGAGTGATGGTCTGCCGGTGTGGAGCCGCCACATCGGTGATCCGCTGCTCGAGAGCAACCTGACGCGACGCGTGGACTTCGCGCTGTTCATGGTCGCCGCGCTCACCGATCCGGCGCTCGTCAAAGAGGCGCCGGCCATCGTCGGCTGCAAGACGGCCTCGGCGCTCGCCCACCGCGACGCGCCGCGCGAGCTCGCGACCCTGACGCGTTGACGCGCGTTTAAGGCTCGACGCGCGCGGTGCGGATGTAGTCGAGCTGCGGGAACTCGACGCGCAGGTACGCGTTGCCCTCGCGCTGGATACGCGCCTGCATCGGCGTCTCGCCGTAGCCCATGTGCAGCGCGTCGACGGTCGTCATGTCACGCACGCGGCCGATCGGCGCGAAGCCCATCGGGTCGAGGCGGCTGTTGTCGACGAGGTTGATGAAGAACTGGTTCACGCGCTGGTTCGGGCCGCTGGTCGCGAAGGTGACGGTGCCGCGCGTGTTGTGCTCGACCGGCGGATCGTCGGGGATGTGCTTGGTGCGCCAGGCGGCGGAGACGCGCGGATCACCGGGGATACCGCCCTGCACCATGAAGCCCGCGACCGCGCGGAAAAACGCGTTCTCGTCGTACGCGCCGCGGCGGACCAAGTCGTAGAAGCGGTCGGCGCCGTTCGGTGCCGAGGCGCGCGTGACATCGATCAAAATCGCGCCCTTCGTGGTGTCGAGGCGCACGGTGTACGTGGCGGGCGAGCGCGCCGGCAGGCCGTCGCCTTCGGGCATGAGGCGCGGATCAGGGCTCGCCGGGAGCGCGCTGCCGGCGCGACCGGGCGGCACCGGGAGCGGCTGCGGCGTCCGCGACGGCGTCACCGCGGGCGCGGGGCGCACGGGCTCGGGGCGCACGGCCTCCGACACGAACTCCGGCTCGCGCGAAGAACACGCGGCGAGCGCGGTGCAGAGCGAGACAACGAGGAACACAGCACGCGTAGAAGCGGGGCGAAAGTGCATGACCCGCGGAGCATACGTGCAGCGTGCGAGCCGTCGAGCGCGTCCGGCGGCGTTCCGGTTCTTGACCGCGCCGGCCCTGATCCGACACACTCGCAATCCCAAGGCTTTCCGTCGACGCCTCGCGCTTTTGCGAGCGGCGCGCGGTTCCCTTCGAAGACCGCCCGAGACATGGCCGAACAGCGATATCGCGTCATTGAACGCCTCGAAGCCGGAGGCATGGCGGAAGTATTCGTCGGCGAAGCGACCGGCGCGCAAGGCTTCAAGAAGCGCGTCGCGATCAAGCGCGTCCTGCCGCACCTCGCGCAGAACAAGCGCTTCATCTCGATGTTTCTCGACGAGGCCCGGCTCGGTGCGCGGCTGAACCACGCGAACATCGTCACGGTCTTCGACATCGGAGCCGCGGACAACACGTACTTCATCGTGATGGAGCTCGTCGACGGGGCGAACCTGAAGGCGATCATGGAGACGCTGCGCAAGCAGGGTCGGCGCTTCCCGGTCAAGGCCGCGATCTTCATCTGCATGGAGGCCTGCCGCGGCCTCTCGTACGCGCACGAGCTGCAAGACGATGACGGCGTCGATCTGCAGATCGTGCACCGCGACATCTCGCCGCCGAACATCATGATCACGAAGCGCGGCGAGATTAAAGTCGCCGACTTCGGCCTCGCCAAGGCCTCGACGCAGCTCGAGAAGACCGACCCCGGCGTGGTGAAGGGCAAGTTCAGCTACCTCTCGCCCGAGGCCGCGCTCGGCGAGCACGTCGACGCGCGCACCGACGTCTTCGCGATGGGCATCGTCCTCTGGGAGATGATCGCCGGGCGGCGCTTGTTCCTCGGCGAGACGGACTTCCAGACGGTGAAGCTCGTGCAACAGGCGGAAGTTCCGTCGCTGCAGAAGATCAACCCAGAGGCCGACAAGGCGTTCGAGGTCGTGCTCGGCAAGGCGCTCGCGCGTGACCCGAAGGATCGCTACCAGAGCGCGCGCGATCTCGGCGATGCGCTCGCTGGCTATCTGTTCCAGCACCAGATGAAGGTGACGTCGTACGACATCGCCACGCTGGTGAGCGGCGTCGTCGCCGAGCGCAAAGCGGAGAAGCCGAAGCAAGATCAGTCGATCATCGATCGGCTGATCCAAGAAGAGCTTCTGCGCTTCACCTCGCTCGAAGACTTCGCCGGTGATCCGCTCGATCCTGGCGCGGCGCCGCTCAGCCCGGACGACGTCGAGGGCGCGACGCCGCTCGATCTCAGCGGCGGCGGCGGCTTCGAGAATCCGGCCGATTGGTTCTCCAACGACGCAGATGTCGCCGCGGCGGTCGGTGGCGCGGAGCGCGCAGCGCGCCAGTCGTCGCCGGGCTGGCGCGAGTCCGGTATGGAGGCGACGCGCGACGATCAGGGCGACCTCGCCAACATGCTCGAAGCAGACGAGCGTCCGCGCACACCGTCGAAGGCGCAGCCCGCCGCGCGCGCCGCGGCACAGCGCACCTCGTCGCCGGCGCTCGCTCAGGCCGACGGACGCCGTTCGTCCGCGCCGAGCCCGCAACCGCAACCGCAACCGCGACCAAAGGCCGGCCTGCAGCCAGCCTCCGATCCGCCTCCCGCGAAGAGCGGCGGCGGTGCAGCGCTGTACGTCGTGATCGCGCTCGTGGTGCTCGCAGGGGCGGGTGCGGCGGCGTGGTTCGGCGGCCTCATTCCGCACTGATCTGCTAGCCGCGCTCGGTCATCCGGGCGCAACGAGAACGCCATGCCCCCGTCATACGACTCGCACGGACGAGCCGTCCGCGTCCTCTCGCTCATTCTCGCAGGCGGCGAAGGACGCCGGCTCGCCTCGCTCACCGACGAACGCGCGAAGCCCGCAGTCCCGTTCGGCGGGCGCTACCGCATCATCGACATCGTACTGTCGAACTTCGTCAACAGCGGCCTCACCAAGATCAAGGTGCTGACGCAGTACAAGTCGCACTCGCTCGAGCAGCACATCGCGCGCGCGTGGCGGATGAGCGCGATCCTCGACCAGTACATCGAGACCGTCCCGGCGCAGCAGCGCACCGGCAAAGACTGGTTCAAGGGCTCGGCCGACGCCGTCTTTCAGTCGATGAACGTCATCACCGACGAGCGACCGACGCACGTCTGCGTGTTCGGCGGCGATCACGTCTACACGATGGACGTGCGGCAGATGATCGACTTCCACATTCAGAAGGGAGCGCACCTATCCGTGGCGGCGATCCCGGTGCCGAAGAAGGAAGCGGTCGACTTCGGCGTCATCAAGGTCGACGAAGAGGGGCGCGTGCTCGAGTTCCTCGAGAAGGTCGCGGATCCGCCGGAAATTCCAGGGCGCCCGGGCTTCTGCCTCGCGTCGATGGGCAACTATGTATTCGACGCGGGCGTGCTCGCCGATCAGGTGCGCAAAGACGCCATCGCCGAGACCAGCCACGACTTCGGCAAGAACATCGTGCCGACGATGGTCGCCGAAGGTCACGCCGTCTACGCGTACGACTTCGCGACCAACATCGTGCCGGGGCAGACCGAGTGGAACCGCGGCTATTGGCGCGACATCGGGACCATCGACTCGTATTGGGAGTCGCAGATGGACCTCGTCGAGATTACGCCCCGCTTCTCGCTCTACAACGACGACTGGGTGATCCGCACCGGCCTCTCGCACGATCCCTCGGCGAAGTTCGTGTTCAGCGATCCGAGCGGCAACCGCGTCGGCCTCGCGACCGACTCGCTCGTGTCGAACGGCTGCATCGTCTCCGGCGGACGCCTGCATCGCACGGTGTTGTCGCCGCGCGTGCGCGTGAACAGCTACGCGTTCGTCGAAGAGAGCATCGTCTTCGAGAACGTGAACATCGGCCGACACGCACGCATTCGGCGAACGATCGTCGACAAAGGCGTCACCGTCGAGGAGGGCGCGGAGATCGGCTTTGACCCAGATGCGGACGCCAAGCGCGGCTTCGCCGTGAGCGCCAAAGGCGTGACCGTCGTACCTCGCGGCACCACCGTGAAGAAGACGTAGGCCGCGCACCGCGCGCGGGCGTGTGGCGCTCTTGCGTTCACGTCGCGTTTCGCCGCGGTGTTTTCCGTCGCAGGCGTGAGACAGGCGCTAAAAAGCGGGCCGCGGCGTTCGGCGTGGATCGTGCGCTCGTTGCAGTTGCCTCCGTTCGTCTACGGGTGAGCCTCTAATCCGAACGGAGAGCGACCATGACCCACCGCGGCAGTAATCGTTCGGGGAGTGGGTGCGCGCTCGCCCTTGGGCTGCTCGTCGCGAAGCTCGTGGACGAAGAAATCGAGGCCGTCGCGACGCCGCGGTTGCGCCGCGAGATCTTGGCCGCCGCGCTCCGCGACGCTGAACTCTCGGCGATGCCGCTCGAGCCGCACGAGCTCTCCGTCTTCACGCGAACTGCGCTCCGCAAGGCGTTGGCCAAGGCGCTCGGCGACAGCTCGGCGAACGAGATTTGCGTACGATTGGGCAGCGCGCTGGCGCTTTCGGGTTCGCGGAGGGCGTCGACGCTGCCACCGCCAGCCGCTGCGCCCGACACCTCCGAGGTGGTGACCGCCGTCATCCCAAGCCATCGCGTCCGCGCTGCGCGTAGCGCTCCGTAGCGCCATCGGCGGCGGTCTCGTCAGAATACGCTGTAGATGAACGGCGCGAGCGGCGTGGCGCTGAGCACGACCAGCGCGACCAGCACGAGGCTGACCAGCACCAGCGGCAGCAGCCAGTAGAGCTTGTTCTCCATCGCGAAGCCGACCAGATCCTTCGCAATGCGCACGCCGTGATTCCGCTTGGCCATCACGCGCAGGCTACGTCAGTCCGGGGCGATCTTCGAGCGCCAGTCGTCTTCTCGCCGCCACGCGGGCTGTGCGGCTTTGTCGTAGAGGCGATCTTCGATGACCAGCGTGTCGAGGCCGGTGCGCATGAAGCAGATATAGGCCTCGCGCGGCGTGCAGACGATCGGCTCGCCGCGGACGTTGAAGCTGGTGTTCACCAGCATCGCGCAGCCGGTCTTCGCGCCGAACGCGCTGAGCAAAGCGTGATAGCGCGGCGCGGTGTCCTTCGACACGGTCTGGACGCGGGCGGAGCCGTCGACGTGCGTCACCGAGGGGATCGTCGAGCGCGGCACGTTGAGCAGCTCGATGCCGGTCTTGCCGCGCTCGTCGTCGCTGAGCGCGCACATGTGCTCGGCGCGCACCTGGGCGGTCAGCAACATGTAGGGGCTCGGCTGGTCGAGCTCGAACCACGCGGCGGCGTCTTCTTCGCGCACGCTCGGCGCGAATGGGCGGAACGACTCGCGGAACTTCACCGCGAGGTTCATCGTCTTCTGCATCGTCACATTGCGCGGATCGCCGAGGATCGAGCGCGCCCCGAGTGCACGGGGACCGAACTCCATACGTCCGCTGAACCAGCCGACGACACTGCCACTCTCGAGTCGCTCGACCACGCGTGGCAAGAGGACCGCGTCCGCGAGCACCTCGGCGACCGCGCCAAACTCGGCGAGCTGCGCGTCGATCTCTGCGCCTCCAAACGACGGACCGAGCAGCGCGCCGGCCATGCGATCGCGCACGCCATCCACCACGCGCGGCTGATCGAGATAGGTGTGCCAAACGGCGTAGGCCGCCCCGAGCGCGCCGCCGGCATCGCCCGCCGCCGGCTGGACGAAGATCCGCTCGAAGTCGGTATGGCGCGTGAGCTTGCCATTCGCCACGCAGTTGAGCGCGACGCCGCCGGCGAGACACAGCCGCTTCTCCCCGGTGCGCTGCTGGAGCGCGCGCGCCAAGCCGATCACCGCGAACTCGGTCACCGCCTGGACGCTCGCCGCGAGGTCCATGTCGCGCTGGGTCAGGCGCGACTCGGGATCACGCGGTGGACCGCCGAACAGTCGATGAAAGCGCTCGTTGGTCATGCGCAGTCCGCCGACGTAATCGAAGTAATCGAGGTTCATCTGGAACGAGCCGTCGTCCTTGAGATCGATGAGCTCGTCGCGAATGAGACCGGCGAAGCGCGGTGTCCCATAGGGCGCGAGGCCCATCACCTTGTATTCACCGGAGTTGACCTTGAAGCCGGTGTAATAGGTGAACGCAGAGTAGAGGAGCCCAATCGAGTGCGGGAATCGAATCTCTTGGTCGATGGAGAGCGAGTGTCCGCGGCCCAATCCGCAGGTCGTCGTCGCCCACTCGCCGACGCCGTCGATGGTGAGCACTGCCGCGCTCTCGAACGGCGAGGGAAAAAACGCGCTCGCGGCGTGGGACTGATGATGCTCGGTGAACAGCACCTCCCGATCGTAGTCGAGCGCCTCTTCGATCTCGCGCGCGGTCCACAGTTTTTGCCGCAGCCACAGCGGGATGGCCATCAAGAACGCGGGGAGTCCGCGCGGGGCCGCGGCGACGTGCGTCTGCAAGATCCGCATGAACTTCGGCACGGGCTTGTCGTAGAACACGACGTGATCGACGTCGCGAATCGCAATGGCACCTTCGCGCAGGCAATAGGCGACCGCTTGCGCGGGGAAGCTCGCGTCGTGACGCTTGCGCGTAAAGCGCTCTTCTTGCGCGGCGGCGACGATCTGGCCGTCACGCAAGAGGCACGCTGCAGAGTCGTGATAGTACGCGGAGAGTCCGAGGATCGTGGTCACGAGAGACGCTCGAAATCGGCGCGGTCGAACTGCGGCTTCTTGCGCGCGATGAAGTGCGTCTTCGCGCTGCGATCAAAGCGCAGCGCGAGCGGATCGATGCGAAAGATCGTGAGGACACAGCGGAGCGGGATGACCACCAGCACGAAGACCAGCACGAGCAAGACTGGCGTCGTCACCCGACCGAGCAGCTGACCGAGCTTGGCCCAGGCGCGCGCGAGCGGACGCACCGCGGCGGGCACGACGAACGATGCGAGCGCGAGCAGCGCGCCGCTGCCGATGCACACGCCGAGCACCATCGGTCCATGCAGGCGCAGGCGCCACGCGAGCAGCAGCGACGCGACCAGCATCACCGCGCCGAAGCCGCGAACATCGTTGTTGGTCTGCGCTCTCATCGGGGTTGGTCGTCGATCGACCTCGGACGGTAACGCGCGAAGAGCGCGTGCGCGAGGGCGACGAGCAGCGGCAGCACGAAGGCCGCGGCGAGCGCCGGATGGCGGATGGGCGGAAAGAACGCGAAGGCGTCGAACTCGATGGTCGCGAGCACGTACACACCGCAGATCGACGCGCACAGCAGGACCCACGGCACGAGGCGCGGTGCGATGCGTGACGCGCCGAGCACGAGCAGCGGAAACGCCGGAAGGCAATAGCGCTCATGGCTCCCCGTGAGCAGCGCGACGACGGCGAGGTGCAGCGCGCCCGCGGCGAATACGAGCCACGCTGCGCTGTCGCGCGCGTCATTTGCGGCGCGATAGGCGCGCACCAAGAGCACGACGAGCCCAACCGTGTAGAGCAGAGTCAGCGCGACACCGAGCACGAAAGGCGAGAGTCCGAGCGCGACGGCGTCGCTCGAGGGTGTGTCGGCAGGCCAATCGAAGAAGGACCAGATGCCGGGGCCGTTGCCGATCATGCGCGCGTGCGGCGGGCCAGCGTCGAACGACACGTAAAGAAGGTGCAGCGTTCGCCCAGGTGGGAGCCGCACGAAGAGATCGGGCACGAGCAGCAGCAGCGGCGAGAGCAGCGTAGCGGCGAGCGCGCGGCGCGGCGTGTTTGACGCGAGGGCGCCCGCGACGAACAGCAAGAACAACATGGGATAGGCGAAAAGTGCGAGCTGCTTGACCAAAACGGATAGCTGGAGCGCGACGAGGCCGGCGACGAGCGCAGGTGTGTCGCGCGTCGTGAGCGCGCTTATGCCGGCCCATGCGGCGCACAGCTGCAGCGCGCTGCAGACGCCATCGAGCTGTCCGAAGTAGAGCGAGCCGGCCCAGCCGGCGGGCAGCAGCAGCGACAGCGTCGAGCGCCAGCTGGTGTCGCCGAGAGCGCGATGCGCGCGATGCAGGGCGATGCCGAACAGCACCGTCCACGGCAGCAGCAAGAGCTTCTCGACGCGATGAAATTCGAGCGAAGACCCTGCGAAGCCGAGCGCACCGGGAGCGAGCGCGAGCCACGCGCCGAGCAGCGGATAGTTGACGCCGGCTGGGCGGGTGTAGAGGCGCGCGGGGTGCGCGTGTGTCGCGAGCCACCAGTCGCGAAAGACCCCGGTGTCGCCGTGGTGACCGCGGTCGAGCAGCGCGAGGTGCAGCGCCGCTGCGGCGAGCGCGAGCAGCACCACGACGGGGATGTAGCGGCGGTTCATCGCGCGGTTCCTGCGGTCATCGGAGACGCGCGCGGACGATCGGCTCGAGCCGGGCGGCGAGGAGCGCGTGTGCGCGCTCGTTGGGGTGCATGTCGACCGGGTGGACCCAGAGCGTAGGCGGCGCGTGGCCGGCGAGCGCGGGCAACAGATCGTGAAAGTCGATCTGCCGCGCGCGCAGAGCACGGGCGATCTCTGCATGCGCGCCGGCGAATGGATAGGTCGTGTCGAGACCCGTCAGCAGCGGCAGCAGCACCACGACAAAGCCGCTGTCGTGCTCGTGCGCGAGCGCGCTCATCTCCGCGATCATCCGCTGCGTCAGCGCCCAGCCGCTGCGATTCGCCGGGCCGACCATGTCGGCGTACCAAGCGCTCGTGTCGCGGCCGACGCGCACGGCTTCGTAAGCCTCGCGGCTGAGCGAGACGATGCGCGGCGACCACCATGGCTCCGCGCGTGACGCGGAGTCCGGGACCATGCGCCGGCGATCGAGGATCCAGTCGTTCAGATATTGCTGCCGCGCGCTGAACTCGGGCGACTTCACCGGGTCGTTGAGCAGCATCGCGTAGACGACGAGATCGGGTGTGTGATGCGCGAGCAGCGCGGGGAAGTAGGTGCGCAGCCCCGGAAAGTCGCGACCACGACGGCCGCAGTTGAAGACCTCGGCGTGGACATCCGCGAGCTGGCGCTCGAGGACGCGCGGGAAGACGTCGCGGGCGCGCACGCCCTGGCCTTCGGTGAACGAGTCGCCGACCACCAGCACGCGCGGAATATGAGGCGTGCGCGGTGGCGGCTCGCGATCGCGACAGGTATCGCGCGAGTAACTGAACTCGACGCCGTGGGGCAGCTGCGCTTCGATCGCGTCGAGGCCAACGAGGCCGCGTGCAGCGAGTCGTGTGCGCACGACGGCGTCGTGCAGATCGAGGTCGAAGCTGCCGCGCGGGTTGCTCGGGTAAACATCGACGCCCGCGGTCTTCGCCGCGTTCTCGAGGTGCTGCGGGCGGACGAAGCGCGTCGTGTGCGCGCCGCTGAGGCGCAGCGCGCTCTCGCCGAGCAAGAGCGCAAGCACGAGCGCGGAAAGCGTCAGCAGCAGACGGCCGAGCGCGTGGCGTCTGCGGCCGGGCGTCGCAGCGTTCTGCGGGTCGGGGGTCACCGGCAGCGGTCGGCGACTTCGCGGACGGCTTCGGAGTCGTAGCCGCGCGGCGCGGTCTCGAGGTAGCGACGCGCGGCCGCGCAGGCCTCGTCGCCGCGTGGCAGGCGCAGCGCGAGGCGGCCGATCGCTTCACCGGGGGGCGCGATGCCGCCAACCGCGGAGCGCAGCGCCGGGATCGGATCGCCGCCTTGTTCGATCGCGATGTTGGCGATCAGCAGATGTGCTTCCGCCGCGCGCGGATCGAGAGCGATGGCGGCGTCGGCGCGCTCTCGGGCCTCGGCGAAGCTGCCCGATTCGAAGCGCAGCCGACCGCGCGCCGTCTCGATGCGCGCACGCAGCTCGGGGCTCGCAGCGCGGGCGGCGGCGAGCTCGATCGCTTTCTCGAGGCCGCGACCAGCGCCGCGCAGATCGCCGCGACGCAGCGCGAGGAACACCTTGCCGACCCACGCCTCCGCGTCACGCGGGTCGAGGCGCACTGCTTGGTTGAACGCATCGCCGGCCTCGTCGTCCTGCTCCGCTTGCGCGTGCAGGCGACCGAGCGCGACGAACAGCGAGGCGTCGCGCGAGGGGCGCGCGATCGTCTCGGCGGCGGCGACGCCGGCGGCACCTGCGCCGGTCGCGACGAGCACGCGGACACGCGCGCGCGCGAGAGCTGCGGCGGGTGCGCGACCGGTGGCCTCCGCACGCGCGATCGCCGTGTTGGCGGCGGCGACATCTCCGCCATCGGTGGCGAGCTCGGCGAGCACCAGCAGCGCATCGGCGGAAGCGGGATCGAGCTGCAGCGCGGCGTCTGCGGCGGCGCGTGACTCCGCCGCACGACCAGCGCGGCGCTGCGCGCGCGCGAGCGAGACCTGCAGCGTCGCGTCGCTTGGTGCGAGCGCGATCGCGCCGCGCAGCGTGGTGATGGCGGCCTCGACGTCGCCGGCGGCGAGCTCCACTTCGGCCTTCATCGCGAGCAGGCGCAGCGAGCCCGCGCCCGCCGCGAGGGCGCGCTGCAGCGCCGCGCGTGCGCCCGCAACATCGCGCAGCTCCAAGCGAATTCGCGCCCACAGCGTCACCACATCGACGTCCGTCGGCAGCCGCTCGCTGGCCGGTGCGAGCGCGTCGGAGGCCTGCCGCGCGCGGCCGGCGGCGAGCAAGATCGCGGCGAGGCGCGTGCGCGCTGCAGGCATCGCGACGTCCTCGAGGGGCACGCGCTCGTAGAGCGTCTTCGCTTCGTCGGTGCGGCCGCGCGCCTCGGCGATTCGCCCGCGCAGCAGATCGATCGCACCGCCTGCGCCGGCCTGCGCGATCGCGCGTTCGGCGCCGTCGAGATCGTTGGTGGCGAGCGCGACCGTCGCGGTGACCCGCGCGCGCCGCTGCGGATCGGACGAGGTCGGCGGCAGCGCGGCGAGCACCGTGCGCGCCTCCGTCGCCGCGCCAGTTGCGGCGAGCACGTCGGCGCGCGCGAGTCCGAACGCCTCGTCGGCCGGCGCCGGTTGCGCCTCGCGCACCTCGCTCGCTGCGCGCACCACATCACCCGCGGCGAGCGCGACCTCCGCTTGCACGAGGTGTGCGCCCGCGCGCTCTGGCGGGCTCGCCGTCGACGCGAGCGTGCCGAGCACCTCCGCAGCCTCGCGCGCGGCGGCCTCGCGATCGCCAGCGCCGCGACGCGCGAGCAGCACGCGAGCGCGCGTGAGGCGCACGGCGGGCGAGAGTGACGCGGCGGGCACGCCGTCGAGCGTCGACAGGGCGCCGGCGGCATCACCGCTGCGCGCGAGCAACATCGCGAGCAGCGCCGACGGCCGCGCAGCGCCTGGCGCCGCTGCGGCGGAGACGCGCGCCTCGGCCGTCGCGCGCACCAGATCGCCAGACGCGAGCGCCGTCAAAGCACGCGCACGCGCGGCCTCCGACGCGAGCGCGTCGCTCGCGCTCAGCGTGATCGCAGCGCGGCGCGCCCCATCGATCTCGCCGCGCGCGAGCAGCAGATAGGCGCGCGCGAGCTGCGCGTTGGTGAGCTGTGCGTCTTCACCGACGAGCCGCGCAGCGAGCTCGGTGGCGCGGGCTGGATCGCGCGCTTGCTCGAGCACACCGGTCGCCTCGAGGCGCGCCAGCAGCGCGACGGACTCCGCGTCGTCGTCGTGCGCGGCCTCGATCGCCGCGATCGCAGCGGCGAGTGTCGCCGGCCGCCCATCGGCCTCCGCTGCGACGACCAGCGCGGCGATCGCGGCGCTCCGACGGCGCGCCATGAACGCGCGCACACCGAGCGTGCCGACGAGCGCGAGGACCAGCAGCACGGCGACGCCCATGGCGATCGGCAGCGCGCGGCTCTTGCCCTTGGCGGGAGACGCGGCGCGAACCCTGGTGCGATCTTCGCCGGGATCGCTGTCGAGGTTCATCGGCGCGCCGAATCCCCGAGCGGACGACGGGCGCGGCGGCGGCGCGACGATCGCGGGTGCGGTCACCTCGGTCGCTGCGTTGGACTGAAACGCTGGCGGCGGCGGAAACGCGCTCACCGGCGGCAGCGGCAGCGGACCCGCGGCGGGTGCAAAACCACGCGGCGGCGGACCCGCGACCGACGATGACGGCGCGGCAGGAGGCGGCGGCGCCGAGACGCGCACGGGCCGCACAGCCGGCGCGGCGAACGGAGGCGCGGCGAACGGAGGTGCCTTCGGTGACGGCAGCTCGCCGGTCGAGTCTTCGGTCAGCTCGCTCATGTCGAGCTCGTCAGCCGCCGCGTTCTCCATGTCTTCGAGCTGACCGAGATCGATCTGCTCGGTGATGTCCCGACGCGCACGCGCGGGACGCGCCGGCGCCGCAGCGGCGGACTGCTGCGCGGGACGGCCGGCTGCAGCCGCTGCAGATGCGACGGGTGCGGCCATTGGACGCGGCGCAGGCGGCGCGATGCTCGCCGGACGCCGCGCGTTGGCCTCCGGGCGCGGTGGCGCGTACGAGGTGCGCTCGCGCGGCAGCTCGATCTCACTGTTCGACGGCTCCGCGCTCTTCGGCGGCTCCGCGCTCTTCGGAGGCGCCGCGGCCGCGAACGGCGACGGCATGCCGAGAATCGTCGCCTTCGGGCGGCGCATCGGCGACGGCTCAGCTGGCGGGACCAGCGGCGATGGCAAACCGATCAGCGTCGACGGTCGACGACTCTGCGCGCTCTCCGGCGGATTCGTCACCTCGCTCGAGCCGGCCTCGTCGATGGCGCGCTGGAACGCCGCGTCGACGACGATGGAGGTCGGCGCGCCCAGCAGCTCCGGCAGCGCGACGTGTGGCCCGGTGACTTCCTCGACGAACTCCGGCGCGCTGGTCTGCACCGTCGCGACCTGCTCCGGATCGAACCAGCGCTCCATCGTGCGCGAGCGCGGCGGCACTTCTTCGCCGGCCTCGGCGAGCAGCTCGCGCGCGGGCTCGTCGTCTGGGTCGAGTTCGAGTGCACGGCGCAGCGCCTCGACGGCCTTGTCGAGCTTGCCGCCGCGCAAGAACGCCTCGCCGAGCAGGCGCTGCACGCGCGCGTCCAAAGGCGCCTTGCGCGACAGCGCGAGCATCTCCGCGCGCACCTCGTCGTAGCGCTCGAGCGCGAGCAGCGCGGTGCCGAGCAGAAGCCGCGCCTCGATGTGATCGGGCTTCGCGACGAGCGCACGGCGTAGCGCGCGCACTGCATCTTGATAGCGCCGCTCTGCGATCAAGAGCTTCGCCTGAGCGACATGCTCGGAAGGGTCGGCTGCCATCGTCGCGGTCGCTAGACTATGTCGGAAGTGCCGATACGGAAAGGGGAAATTGCGTTTGCTGGCACACTCGGCGCGAACAGCGAGCGGAGCGAAATCCGCTCAGGGGGCAGCCCGCTCGCCTGCTGCAGCTGCGCGAGCCGCTCTTCGATGGGCCCGAGCGTCCAGCACGCGTCCGCCGGCAGAAGCTCGATCGGCTCGCCCGGCTCGTTGAGCGGACAGATGTCGCGCAGCTCGACCAGCGCCTCTTCGTCGCCGTCCTCTCCGTCGAGCCAGCGCAGCGGCAGGCCCTGCGTACGACACACGTACGGCCGCTCGGCATAGATGCGGCACGCGCCCGCGTCATCGAGAAACGCGCACGCGCCGACCGCGTGTGGCGCAGCGTTCGCGAGCAGCGCGGCGTGATGTCGGCGGATCTCCGCCGCCTCCACCGCCGATACACTGAGCTCATCGACGCAACACGCCGCGCAGCCGCGCTTGCACTGCAGCCGCGCGGCGTGGAGCACGTGCAGACGTCGCGCATCGACGTCGATCGCGGCGTGCAGCGCGTGGATGTCGCCATCGCGCGGCGCGCTCACGCTGCCTCCGCGCGGCGCACGCGGCGTACCTCGCGCACCTGCGCACGAAGCGCCGTGAACGCCTCCGGCGCGATCGTCTCGCCGCCGAAGCGCGCGCGCAAATACGCATCGGTCACGGCGCGCACGACATCGGCTGCAGCGAAGCCCGACGCGGCCAGCGCGAGCGCGTGTTCGTGCGGCGTCGTGCTCGGTGGTCGCGCGCACCCAACAGCCGCGAGCGCGCGCTCGAGCTCGCGATAGAGCGCGAGCGCATCGCGCTGCGCTGGCACGAGCGGCGCCACACGCGACGCACCGCGCGCGCGCCGCGATCGCGCCGCTCGCCAGCCGAGCAGCGCGACGATCAGCGCCACGAGCACGCCGAGCAGCACCATCGTACGCGCCGACGGTCCCTGCCGAGGGCCACGCTCGCCGCCGCGCAGCCCGCGCTCCCCGCTCACGCGATCGTCGCCAGAGACACCGCGAAAGAACCGCCCGATGCTGCGAAACAGCGTGACCTGCGACTCCAGATCGAAGCCGACGACGCGCGTCGTCCAGCGCGTGCGTAGCGCGTCGAGCAGCGCGTCGATGCCGGAGAGCGCGCCATCGCGTGGGCCGAGCTCCGCGCGCAGCGGCGGCGTCGCGTCGAACGTGACCCAGCCATCTTCGTCGCCAAGCCAGGCCTCGACCCAGCTGTGCGCGTCGCCTTGGCGCACCGCGTAGTAATCGCCGTAGCCGTTGTAGCGTCCGCCGAGAAAGCCGGTGACGTTGCGCGCCGGCACGCCGCTCGCGCGCAGCAGCACGGCGAGCGCGGTCGCGAAGAACTCGCAGTGCCCCGCCTTGGTGCGAAACAGGAACGCGTCGAGCGGGAGCATGCTGCCGGGATCGGCGAGATCGAGCGTGTAGCGAAAGCGCCCGTCGTCGCGGAGGTAGTGGGTGACGCGCTCGGCCTTCTCGCGCGCGCTCGCCGTGCCCGCGGTGAGTCGCGCGGCGAGCGCAGCGACGCGCTCGTGGCCTGGCGGCACCGCGAGATAGTTGCTCACCTCGCGCGGCGATGGCGGCGGCAGCGTCGCCTCCAGCGGATCGCGCGCGACGTACGCGACATAGACGAGCCCGACGTCGTCGCCATCGGCGTAGCGCAGGTCCATCCCCTGCGACAGCCGCAGATCGCGCCCGCTCGACACGCCCGACGCCGTGCGCGGCGCGATCGCGAGGGCGACGGTCCCCGGTGGCAGGAACAGCACCGGCTCGTCGAGCGGCTCGAGCACGATCCGCAGCGCCCGATCGCGCCGCTCGCTCGGATAACGCGCGAGCGGATACACCTCGTTCATGTGGCCGAGCATCCGCACGGTGCTCGGCGAGCGCGTCCAGGTGCGTCCGTCGTAGCGATCGAACGACGTGCCGCGCAGGCGGAGTGTCAGCCGCGGCGGGCGCGGTGTCGGCGTGCCTTGAGGCGGCGCGACGCGCAGCACCACCGTCGGATCGTCGCGGATCGTGCCGAAACCGCCGAGGTCGACGCTGTTGCCGAACCCTGCGACGCGCTGCGAGCGGCCGCGACCAAACGTCAGCAGTCCGAGCCCGACGCGCGGGAAGAACAAGAAGATCGCCGCCGTCACGACGAAGATCGGCAGCGCCAGCGCCGCGGTGCCGACGAGAAAGCGCGAGCCGACGACGCGGCGCGACGCGAGCACGCGCCGCACATCGGCGACCGCGCGACCTTCGGTTGGCGACGCGCCCGGATAGTTCCCTTCGATCTCGCGGCGCAGGTGCGAGATCGCCAGCATCCACGGCGTCACCACGACGAAGCCGAAGAAGACCACCGCGTAGGTCAGCTCGGTCGAGAGCACCGTCGCGGCGATCAAGTGCAGGAACGCGAGCACAGCGATCTGCTGATAATCGCGGGCGCTACGCCGATTCATCAGCCGCGAGATCTGCAGCAGCGCGGTGAACTCCATCGCCAGCGCGAGGATCGGACCGCCGAACAGCCCACGCAGGATCTGCACGAAGAAGAACGCGATGACGCCGATCGTCCAGCCGCGTGACCAGCCCGGCCGGCCGATGCGCGCGCCCTCCGCGAAGACGCTCGCGCCGTAGCCGACCGCGATGAGCCCGAGCGACGGCACGCTGAGCTCGCCGCCGAGCGAGAGCGCGACCAAGCCGAGCCCAGAGATCAGATACGCGACCAGCTTGTGCAGCGACGCGAAGCTCACCGCGCACCTCGCGCGACCGTCGTGCGCGGCGCGCCAGCGAGCGCAGGCGCAGCGGCCGTCACGCTCAGCGCGTCGACGTGCAGCGCGCGCCCGCCGCCGCTCGGGAGCGCCAGCGGCGGTGCGGCGTGTGCGGCGATCGGCTCGAGCAGCGCGAGAAAGCGCCACGCAGGATCGGGCGCGTGACCCGGCGTGATCAACGGTGAGCGCACGCCACGCGCTAGCACCTCGACCGCTGCGCCACGCTGCAGCGCGCGCTGCGCGAGCCACGCAGCGCGCGAGATCGCCAGCTCGAACGCCTCGTCCCACGCTGCGCCCGCGCCCTCTGGCCGCGCGTTGTCGACGACCAGCGCGAGCCGCGTCGCCTCGTCACGCGAGCGCTCGCGCACCACCAGCCGACCGAGCGACGCCGTGCGCCGCCAATGCACCGAGCGCGCCTCGTCACCGTCGCGATGATCGCGCAGGCCGCCCACTTCCGCGCCCGGACCGGCGCGCAGGCTCGGCACCTCGAGGCCGCCGACCGCGCGGCGCAGCGACGAATCGGCGACCGGAACGAGCGCCGGATAGACGACCAGCGCGACCGGCGCCGAGACGGTGCGCGACTTCTCGATGATGCCGAACGGGTAACGCGTCGCGAGTCGAAACGCGACCAGCCGCAGCACGCCGCGCTGCTTCGCCACGCGTCGATACGCAGCGATCTGCTGCGCGCCCGGCGCGACCTTCAGAAAGTAGCAGCGCCGCTCCGTCGGCACGCCATCGGCGACGTCTTCGACCTCGAGCGAATAGCTCGCGAGCCGCGCTTTCGCGTTCGATAGCGCGATCTCGATGAGCGCAATTTGCCCAACGAACGCGCGCTCCGGCAGCCGCCGCTCGATGCGCACGCGACGCAGCGCGATCTCGCTCATCACGCCGCTGAGGATCACCAGCGCGAGCAAGAAGCCGAGCACGAGGAACAGCAGGTTGTTCCCGGTATTGATCGCCGCGACGCCAACGCCGAGCGTCACCAAGAAGAACACCTTGCCCTCGCGCGTCGTGCGCCAGCCGATGCGCACGCGCCGCACGGCGTCCGGCCCCGCTGCGCTCGACGGCGCTTTGACCGGCCCGCTCGACGGCGCGGATTTCGTCGGCGCGGGTGGCTGAGCAGGGGCCGCCACAGCGCGGCTCAGACCGGGACCGGCAGCTCGGCGAGCAGCGCGCGAATCACACGCTCACCGTCATGCGCGACGGCCATGCCATCGCGCGCACCGGCGGGCCGCACGCGATGCGCGAGCACCGCGGAAGCGACCGCGCGCACGTCGTCCGGCAGCGCGAAGGTGCGGCCTTCGACCAACGCGTGGGCGCGCGTCGCACGCTCGAGCGCCAGCGCCGCGCGGGTCGACGCGCCGAGCTCCAGCAGCGGCGAGCGTCGCGTCACGAGCACCAGCGCGTGCAGATAGTCGAGCACCGCGTCGTCGACGCGCACCCGATCGACGGCCTGCTGCGCACCGAGCAGCTCGTCGCGCGTACACACCGACTCGAGCGCGTCGGTCGGATCTTCGCCGCGGCGCCGCGACAGCACCAGGCGCTCCACTTCAGGCGGCGGATAGCCGACGCGCAGACGCAGCAAGAAGCGATCGAGCTGCGACTCCGGCAGCGGATACGTCCCGTGAAACTCTTCGGGGTTCTGCGTGGCGACGACGAAGAACGGCTCGTCGAGCGGGTGTGTCTGTCCGTCGAGGCTGACGCGACGCTCGTCCATCGCCTCGAGCAGCGCGCTCTGCGTACGCGGCGTCGTGCGGTTGATCTCGTCGGCGAGCAGCACGTTGGTGAACACCGGCCCGGGACGAAACACGAAGCGCGTCCCGCTCTCGAGCACGTTGCCGCCGAGCACATCCGCCGGCATCAGATCGCTGGTGAACTGCAGCCGGCGAAACGCCACGCCGACGCTCTTCGCCAGGGCGCGTGCCAATGTCGTCTTGCCGACGCCGGGCACGTCTTCGACCAGCAGATGGCCACGCGCGAGCAGCGCGACGACCGCGAGACTCACCACCTCACGCTTGCCCTCGAGCACGCGCCCCACGTTTTTCACGATGCGGGCGGCGACCTCGGGTGCTGGACCCGCGATCGGGACGAGTGCCTCCATGAGGTCGCCAGGCTAGCACGCTCGCCCCGGACCGACGCCGCAGCAGTCAGCGTCGCTGGCGACGCGCGGGCGTGCGCGCCAGCGTGCCTGCCGCCATCGGGCCATCGGTGGGCAGCGCGACGGTGAACGTCGTGCCATCGGCCGCGCTCGCGACCGACACTTCGCCGTCGTGCGCGCGCACCAGCGAGCGCGCCAGCGCCAGGCCAAGACCGAGCCCCGCCAAGCGCACCCCGCCGCGCGCGCCGCGAAACGCCTCGAAGATGCGCTCGCGCTCGCTCTCTGGGATGTCGCCGCCGGTGTCCGTCACCTCGATGCGCACCTGCGCGCCGTGCTCGGCCGTGGCCTGCGCGACGCGCGCGCGCAGCCGAATTGTGCCGCCATTCATCACCCGCGCCGCGTGTCCAAACAGCCCGACGACGGCCTGCACCACACGGTCGCTGTCGACGTAGACCGGCGGCAGGCCCGGCTGCAGCTCGACCTCGATCGACAGCGCGCGATCGCCGCGCTCCGCTGCGATCGTCTTCCCGCGACGCACCGCCTCGGTGACGATCTCGACCGACGGCGTCCACGCGCGGCGCAGCTCGAGCCTTCCTGCCTCGAGCCGCGCGGAGTCGAGCACGTCGGTGAGCAGACGCAGCAAGTCGTCGCCCGCGCGCTGAATCGCCAGCACGCTCTCGCGCTGTGGCTCGAGTAGCGGCCCGTCGAGCCCGCCGAGCAGCACCTCGGAGAAGCCGAGGATCGAGTTGAGCGGGCTGCGCAGATCGTGGCTCATCGACGCGAGGAACTGCGTCTTCAGGTGCTGCGCCTCGACCATCGTGCGGTGTGCGTGCGCTTCGTTGGCACGCACCTCGTCGAGACGGGCCGAGAGCGCGAGCAGCGCCGCGTGAAGGTCGGCGCTCGAGGTGCCAGGCGGGGGCGGCGAGGGCGCGGCTTCGCTGCGATCCGGCCCGAGGCTGAGCGCGTACGCGGCAAGCGCGCGCACCTCGCCCGCGGTCGTCGCCGCGGTGCGCCGCGCCAGCCAATACGCGAGCACGCCGATGCCAGTCGCAAGCAAGACGCCGGCGAGCATCAGCGGGGTCGCGTCGCGCGGTGTCGCGAATTCGCTACGCGAGGCGAGCCCCGCCGCGACCAGCAGCGTCGACGCCGCCGCAGGAACGGCCGCACGCAGCGCCAGCCGATCGGCGAACGAGCGCGGCGACAGCGCGTGCGCGGCGTGTGCGAAAATCTCCGCGGGATCGATCGGCGTCAGCCACGCACGAAGCGCCCACTCGACACCGAGCCGCAGCGGCGAAGCGAGCAACGCCACCACCAGCCACGCCGCCACATCGAGACGCGCGCGCATCGGCCAATGGGCTACGCCAGAGAGCGCCGCGAGCCCGAGCGCATCCGCCAGCGCGAGCGCCGCCGCACCCGAAACGAACGTGACGGCGATGCGCATCGGCGCGGTGAACGCGTCGCGGATCGCCGCGTCGGACGGCGGCGCCGCGTCGCTCGATCGCGCGAGCCGCGCGAAGTAGCGGTGGATCGGCCGCACCCGCAGCCCCGTGTCGAGCGCGAGCAGCACCGCCAGCACGCTCCCGCCAAGCGCGACGCTCAGCGCCATCGATCGCGCTCCCGCTGCGCTCTCCGCGCCGAGCACCAGCGGCAGTAGCAGCGCCACGCCGAGCGCCGCGCCTAGCGCCGCCAGCGTCATCACCAGCGCGAGACGCGCAAACATGCGTGCTGAACTGGGCACCGCACCGCTCACGCATTACCTCGCGAGTGATACGTCGGCAGCCGTACCGTGAACGCCGAGCCCTGGCCAAAAGCCGACTCAGCCTTGATACTTCCGCCGTGGAGCTCGGACAATTGCTTGCAAATCGCGAGTCCGAGGCCTGTGCCGCGCGTGCGCCGCTTTACGTCGCCGACCTGTGTGTATTCGGTGAAGAGCGTCTCTAGCTCGGTTCGGGTGATTCCTGAGCCGGTATCACGAACGATAATTTCGACGTACTCGTCGGTGCCGGAGAGCTCGAAGGCGATCTCGCCCTGCTCGGTGAACTTCAGCGCGTTGGTCCCGAGGTTCGTCACGATCTGCCGCACGCGCTTCGGGTCCGCGTCGGCGCGCGGCGTGCCAACCGCGACGACGACGCGCAGGGCGATCGGCTTGCCGCGGCGCTGTCCCTCGAGCAGCCGACTCGTCTCTTCGAGCAGCGCGCCGACGTCGACTGCCTCGCGCTGCAGCGTGATCCGGCTCGACGCGAGCGCCGACAGATCGATGACGTCTTCGAACAAGTCGCGGAGGTGGCTGCCCGCGCCGTGGATCGTCGCCACGTCTTCGCGTGCGCCTTCGGAGAGAGGCCCGTCGAGCTCGCTCATCAGCACATCGGCAAAGCCCAATATCGCGTTCAGCGGCGTGCGCAGCTCGTGGCTCACCGCCATCAAGAAGTCGCTCTTGTAGCGGTCGGCTTCTTCCGCCTCTTCGCGCGCCCGCACGTCACGCGCCCGGCCCTCGGCGATCTTCGTCCGCAGCGCGGCGAGCGCGTGCGCCAGCGTCGCCGTCTCGTCGAGCGCGCTGATCGCGCCGAGCGGCACTCGCGTTTCGGTCGTCGCGCGGCCGAGCAGCAGCGCGTCCTCTGCCGCGCGGCGCGTCGCATCGCGCGTCGTTCGCGCCGCGAGTCCGACGCTGACGGCGCCGACGAGCACGCCGAGCGCGCCCACCGCCAGCGGCCCGACGAGCGCGTCGACGCTGCGCGAGAGCAGCGCCACCAGCGCGATACCGAGCGTGCCGCTGAGCGCGCTCGCACCCGCCACGCGCAGTGGGAGACTCGCCTTCCGCGCCGCCATCACCCGCTCACACGATCACGAAGTCACTCGCGTCGAGGGCCTCTTGCGCCACGACCGAGCGCGTCTCTTCTTCGCGCTTCGTCGCCAGCTCGTAGAGCTCGCCGAGCAGCGTCGGATGCTCCTTGATCGCCGCCTGAAACTGGTCGCGCTTCAGCTCGAGCGCGATGGTCGCGTGCTCGGCGACGACATCCGCCGTCGCCGGCCGGCGCAGCACCAGCGAGATCTCGCCGACGACATCACCTGGACCGAGATGCGCGAGGATGATCGTGTCGCCCTCGCCGTCTTTACTGGTCACGCGCACGGTGCCGCTCGCGATCAGAAAGAGCCCATCGGCTTCCGCTCCTGCGTTGACGAGATGATCGCCGGCCGCGAACGTGCGCGTCTCGAAGCGCCCCATCAGATCTTCGCGCTCAGCCGGCGCGACGGCGCGGAGGATCGCGCTGTGGCGCAGCAGATTCGCGACCATGCGCCCGCGACAGAACGACGACATCTCCACGCCGAGCACGGGCTCGGTCTTGGCGATCTGCTCGAGCACATCGCGCGCCGCGACGAGCAGCGTGACCTCTTCGATCGCGGTGACACCCGCCGCGCGCGGCGAGTCGGATACCAGCGCCATCTCGCCGAAGATCGCGCCTGGTCCAAGCTGTGCGAGCACTGTCTCCGCGCCGTCTTCCGCGTGGCGTACGACGCGCAGCGCGCCGCGCACCACGATGAACGCCTCGCGCCCTTCTTCGCCTTGCTGCAGCGCCGTGCCATGAGCCGCGATGTCGCGCAGCGACAGCGACGCCAACATCCGCTCGAGCGCCTGCGGCACCAGCGCGCCTACCAGCGGCAGCTTTGGCACCTTGGTGTTCTCGGCGACCGGGTCTTCTTGTGCGAGCAGCCCCGCGAGCGCGATCTCCGCGCGATCGCGCAGCGCCTCACCGCTCAGCCTAGCGAGCACCGGCGAGACACCGGGCGATGCCGGCAGCGGCGGCGGCGCCTGCGACACATCACCGACGCGCTTGCTGCCCTTGCCGAACGCCTGCGCAATCGCCGCGAAGTGCGGCTTCGCGTCCTCGCCGCAGTCGACGATGGCGTGCGCTGCAACCACTGCAGAAGGCAAATCGCCGCGACGTACGTACGCATCGACGAGCCGCGCTGCGACCTCGGCCGCGACGATGCCGCGATGCTCCGCCGCGAGCACGCGCACGGTCAGGAGGGCCGCGCCAACTTGGAATGACGCGTCCTCGAGCACAGAGACCGCGAGGCGCAGTGCACCGTCGCGGTCTCCAGCAATGAAGCGGCCGTGGGCTTGATCGAGGGCGGTGTGGGCGACGTCGCCCGCGGAGTCGGAGCTCATGACGCGGGCGAGGTTACCACGCTCGGCGAGGTGTTGATCCCCGCGAACGCGTCAGCGAACGCCGACGATGTTCGCGCCGACGGCGGTGAACGGCAGACCCGCCGACCAGCCATCGGCCATGCGGTCGTCGTTCGAGCAGTCGTGGCCGGGGATCATCGTTCCGTCGCCGTCGATGCAGCCCGTCACGACCGCTTGGCAGCCCGCCACGCCGGTGTCGTCGACGACGTAGAACTCGAGGCCGTCACCGTCGAGGTCGACGTCCGGCTGCGCGGGGCCGACGCGGATCGGCCCGACGCGCGCGCCACCGAGCAGCACATCGCCGAGGTTGGTGCTCGAGACCGTGTCGTCACAGGGCGGGGCTGGCGTGCCACCGCCGAACATCTCGATGAAGTTCGGCAGGCCGGCGAACGTGCCCACCGGAATGACGCCGCAGAGCAGCCCACCGGTGATGCCCGACACGTCGTCACCCGACGTCGTCACGACACCGTTGATGCGGCCCTGGCGCAGGTCGAGCGGGAACAGACCCGCGATCGGCAGCGTCACGTCCTCCGGTCCGCCCGAAACGCGACCACCGACGATCGACGAGCCAAACGACGTGACCGGATCGCCGTCCATGCCGATCGCGTCGAGGTCGGCGAAGAAGTCGCTCACGCCGGAGAAGTTGTTCGTCGCGTCGGCATCCGCGTCCTGCCCGGTGATCCAGCCCACCCGCAGGCTCGGATCGCTCGCCGGATTCTCGAGGCCGATCATCGACAGCAGCAGGATGAACTGACCGTCCGTGATCGCGTTCTCGAGCTGTCCGTTGAGGAGCCCAAGCGCGCCACCGAACGCCGCGCCGAACGAGTTGTCCGGCATGCCGTCGCCCGAGTAGTCGCAGCCCATCGTGCGATCGATGCTGAGCGTGTTCACGATCAGCGACTGCTGCGTGAAGCAGTCCGACTGACAGCCGTCCGCGTCCCACGAGCCGGCCGGCGACATCGCGGGCGTCGGGTCGCACTGCTCGCCGGTGTCGAGCGCGCCGTTGCCGCACGTCGTGATCTCGTCGCACGACGCGTCGAGACACGGCGCGGTGCCCGGTGCGCACGTGCAGCCCGGCGTGCGGTCGCAGCGCTCGCCGATGTCGCGCACGCCGTTGCCGCACTCCTCGATCCGGCAGGCTGCGCTGCAGCCGTCGCCCGAGAAGTTCTCTCCGTCGTCGCACTGCTCCGTGCCCTCGACGTCCCCGTCGCCGCAGTACGGCATCGTCGGATTGCGCCGGCACATGTTCGTACACCCATCGGTGTCCACCATGTTGCCGTCGTCGCAGACCTCCATCGGGTCGAGCACGCTGTCGCCGCAGACCGGCACCCGCATGTCACGCGGAGGCGCGATCATGTCCGGCGGACCGCCGTCGATGGCCGCGTCGAACGTGATCCCGCCCATGTCCACTTCATTCGTCTTCGACGAGCTGCAGCCGAAACTGACGACCGCGAGGGCGGCCGCACACGAGATCCACAAGCCAAGGCGCGTCATGTTCTGCTCCTCCGCGGCGAGCGTCGCGCCCGCTGGTGACGACGACTGTACCGGAGCCCGCATCGCCACGTCCACGCCTGGCTGTGTCTAGAAGTGTGTGAAAGCTCATAGGAGGCACGGCCCCGCGCGCTCGGCGTTCTCCGCCGGCGGACCGCCGCCGGCCGCCAGCGAATCCGCCATTTCGCACGCGCAACTGCGCGGAATCACGCGACCGCTCTCCGGTATGCAACGTGCGATGCGCGCGGAGATGTCACGTCCTCGCCAAGTGTTGCCGGGCTCCACGTACCTCGTCACGCGCCGCACGCTGCGGCGGCACTGCCTGTTTCGCCCCGACTCCCAGATGCGCGGGCTGATCGTGTATTTGCTCGCGGTGAGCGCGACGCGAAGCGGCATCCTCGTACACGGCTTCTGTGCGATGTCGACCCATGTGCATCTCGTCGTGACCGACACACGCGGAGAGCTGCCGGCATTCCTCGAGTATTTTCATCGGCTGCTCGCGCTCACGACGAAGGTACTGCGCAAGTGGGAGGGCGCAGTGCTCGACCACGAGCAGACATCCGTCGTGCGGCTCGAGACGAGCGAGGCGATCATCGACAAGATAGGATACGTGCTCGCCAATCCCGTCGAGGCGGGACTCGTGCGCTATGCGCGCGATTGGCCAGGGGCAAAGAGCCATCCCAATGATCTCGGCGGCGGCACGATGACTGCGGCGCGGCCCAACGTGTACCTCGATGCTGCGCGCTGGCCGGAGACCGCGGAGCTCGCGCTCGCGCTGCCGGTCGGCGTCGAAGAGCACGACGCCGACGCGTGGCGCGCGGCCGTCAAAGAGTCGATCGCCGAGCACGAGGCGCGAGGTCGGGCAGAGGTCGAGCGCAAAGGCTGGAAGTTTCTCGGCGCCGAGCGCGCAGAGCGCGTCTCGCCGTACGATCGCGCCACGAGCTACGAGGCGATCCACGGACGCAATCCGACGTTCGCGGTGAGCGGAGTCGCCGGCGCGTATGCCGCCGCTGTCCGCGCGTTGCGTGATTTTCAGCGCGCGTATGCCGAAGCGCGGGCGCGCTGGAGAGCGGGGTTTCGCGACGTGGTGTTTCCGGCGGGCACGTGGTGGATGGCGCGCGGGCACTCTGCGGTCGTCGCATCGCCGCCGTAGCGAGCCGCGCGGCGCGCGGCGCGGTGGGTGTTGGCGGCGGGGCGCGAAGGTGGCGCTCAGGGCCGGGGTGCGTGCGCGGCGGGCGCGGGCGCGCGGTGGGAGGTGTCGGACGCGTGGACGGAGCGTGGGTTTGGCGGGGCGCGGGCCGTGAACACGCCGCAGGTCGCGACGTGAGCGGTCGAGGCGCGGCGGAATGCCTCGATCCACCCGCTACTTCGGCGCCTCGGTGGTGTCGCGCGGGTTCGAGACGAATCTCAACGTGGGTCGGGTCGCCGCCGCTACTTCGGCGCCTCGGTGTCGCG
>Ga0209181_10002465_pt1 | contig 30217 bp, 24 predicted proteins | sample MAT05_FD_187208 | JGI IMG/M metagenome (GOLD analysis project Ga0209181, IMG submission 187208) | Freshwater microbial communities from Lake Fryxell liftoff mats and glacier meltwater in Antarctica - MAT-05 (SPAdes) (version 2) | ecosystem: Environmental > Aquatic > Freshwater > Ice > Liftoff... | reverse complement strand
AAGCGCCGTCCGTCGCGAGCTCACGCGTCTGGGCCTGTGGGTCGCGAGCGTCGAGACCACACAAGTCGGTGACGTGCACGTGGTGATCGGCCCTGCATCGACGCGGGTCGACCTCGCGCTGGTTCGCAGTGTCGCCGGCGTGGCGAGCGTCAGTGAGCCCACGCCGCAACACCCGCGCGTCGACGCCCAAGGTGCCGCGGTCCAAATCGGCGATCTGACGATCGCCCCACACAGCCCGGTGGTGATCGCAGGGCCCTGCTGCGTCGAATCCGAAGCACAGATCATGCGCATCGCAGAGAGCCTCTCGGCGAGCGGCGTGAAGCTGTTGCGCGGCGGCGCGTTCAAGCCGCGCACCAGCCCATACAGCTTTCAAGGTCACGGCCGAGAAGCGCTGCTCTGGCTGCGACGCGCAGCCGACGCGACGAAGATGTCGGTGGTGACCGAAGTGCTCAGCGAGCACGATGTCGGCGCGGTCTCCGAGCACGCCGAGATGCTGCAGGTCGGCTCGCGCAATATGCACAACTACGCGCTCTTGAAGGCCGTCGGCAAAGCGCAGAAGCCGGTGCTGTTGAAGCGCAGCATGGCTGCCACTGTCGAAGAGTGGCTGCTCGCGGCAGAGTATTTGCTGAACGCCGGCGCGGCGACGGTGATCTTTTGCGAACGCGGCATTCGCACGTTCGATGACTCCACGCGCAACCTACTCGACCTCGGCGCGGTGGCGCTGCTCTCGCATGTGCACAAGCTGCCTGTGATTGTCGACCCCTCGCACGCAACCGGCCGCCGCGATCTGATCGTACCGCTGGCGTACGCGGCGCTGGCGGCAGGCGCTGCCGGCGTGATGATCGAAGTGCACGACGACCCGGGCAATGCTGTGAGCGACGGCGCCCAAGCTTTGGCGCCGAGCCAGGTCGCTGCCATTCAAGCGAGCTTGCGCGGAGCTCTATCGTGAAGCCGGAGCAGGCCACGCCAGCAGCAGAGCGCCTCGGTGGCGGCGCCATGTTCGACGCCATCGCGGGTCGCTATGACCTCCTCAATCGCCTGATGTCGTTCGGCATCGACAAGGGCTGGCGAAAGCGCGCGGTGCGTTCGCTCGGGCTCGCCGTAGAAGGCCCTTCCAGGGTGCTCGATGTCGCGACGGGCACGGCCGACTTGGCCCTGCTCACCTGCAGCATGCTACCGGAAGCGAGCGTTGTCGGTGTCGATCCGTCCACCGGCATGTTGGCCGTCGGCGAGAAGAAGGTCGCCGACGCCGGGCTCTCCGACCGCATTTCGCTGAGCGTCGGCGATGCGCAAGCGCTGCCTTTCGAGGACGAAAGCTTCGACGGCGCGACGATCGCGTTCGGCATTCGCAACGTGCCGGATCGCGCCCGTGGCCTCTCCGAGATGGCGCGCGTGGTTCGCCCCGGCGGGCGCGTGGTGGTGCTCGAGCTCTCCGAGCCGCGCGGCTTCATGAGCGCGTTCAGCCGCGCACACATCCATCATGTGGTGCCGTGGCTCGGTGGGCTAATCAGCGGCAAGAAAGAGTACAGCTACCTGCAAGCGTCGATCGCTGCGTTTCCGCCACCCGAAGCGTTCGCCGATCTGATGCGCGGCGCCGGTCTCGAAGTGGAGAGCGTCAGTGGCCTCACCATGGGCGTCGCTCATCTCTACGTGGGAGTACGGCGAGCACCGTCATGAGTCTCGAACGCGCCATGACCCGCGCGCTGACCGACGCGCCGCTCGAGCGGCGTGAAGGGCTCACTGTGGTCGCCTTCGAATGTTCCCTCGATCTCGAAGGTCTCGTCGCCCACCTGACGCCGCAGACGTTCGGCTCCCTGGTGCTGTGGGACACTCGCGCGTCGGAGATGCTCGCTGGCGAGTTCACCGTCGGAATCGGCACCGCGCACGAAGTCGTCGCCTCTGGAGCCGGCCGTTTCGCGGAGACACGCGATGCGCTCGCGAGGGTGCTCGACAATGTCGGGGACCCACGCGTGCGAGCCTTCGGTGGTTTTGCGTTCGATGGCGGCTCGCTCGGTGACTTCGAGCCATTTCGGCACGCGCGCTTCGTGATTCCGCGCTGGACCTTCAGCGAGCGCGCGGACGGCACCGTGACGGGCCTGTTGGTGGCGCAGGCCGCCGCGATTCAGGAGCGAGGTCGGCTGTTGCTCGAAGCGCGCGCGCTCGACTTGGCGGCTTCGCCCAAGGGTCGCAAGAGCCGCATGATGCGACGTCGCAGTGTGTCGCTGGCAGACGATGGCGCGTCGGCGTTTCGCGCCGGTGTCGAAGCCGCCGTCGTCGCGATCGAGGCTTTTGACCTCGAGAAGGTCGTGCTCGCGCGCGTCGCACGTGTGCGTCACGCGCCCGCAGCGAACGAAGTGTTGCCGCGCCTTTCAGCATGCTCGGGCTGCGTGCGCTTCGGTTTTCAAGTCGAGGGCGCGGCCTTCGTCGGCGCCACCCCTGAGACGCTGCTGTCGTTCGATGGCCGGGTTGTGCGCACCGAAGCGGTGGCGGGTACCGAGCCTCGGCGCGGCGCTGATCTGGCGGAGGCCTCGCGTCTCTTGTTGCGCGACAAAGATCGCCGCGAGCATGCGTTGGTCGTCGCCAGCATTTTGCGTGACTTGCAAGGTCTGGGGGTCGACGTCGTCGCCGCAGACGAGCCGCGACTTCGTACCCTGACGCACTTGCATCATCTGGTGACACCGATGGTGGGAACGATCACCGCGAACCTGCACGTGATCGATTTGGTGGCAGGCATGCACCCGACGCCTGCGATGGGCGGCGTCCCGCGCAAACAGGCTCTGGCGTTCGTGCATGCGCACGAAACGGTCGCACGAGGCCACTACGCAGCGCCGATAGGTTGGGTCGCCGCGGGGGGCAAGGGCGACTTCGTGGTCGGTATTCGATCTGCGTTGCTGCTCCCGGAGAGCGCGCTGTTGTTCGCGGGGGCCGGCATCGTGCGCGGCTCGATTCCCGAGCTCGAGCTCGCCGAGACGGGCGCCAAGCTCAAGACGATGTTGTCGGCGCTGTCGGCCGGTCCCGGGCCGCGTCGACAACCAGAGGACGAGCTGGGCGTATGACCGCGGCGGGCGGGCTTCACACGCGCTGGGCGCTCGAGCTGATGCGCGGCCTTCGTGACGCCGGCGCCGGCTGGGTGGTGGTGTCGCCGGGGTCGCGCTCCACGCCGCTTGCGCTCGCCGCCGTCGAGGTGTTCGGCGCATCTTCGACAGTCGTCGTGGACGAGCGCAGCGCAGCGTTCGTCGCGCTGGGTTTCGCGCGTGTTGCCGGCGCGCCCGCCGTGATGATCGTCACCAGCGGTTCGGCTGGCGCACACGCATTTCCCGCGGTGATCGAGGCCGAGCTCGCCTGCGTGCCGCTGATCGTGCTCACTGCCGATCGGCCGATGGAGCTGTTCGACGCCGGCGCGCCGCAGACCATCGACCAGCATCAGCTCTTCGGTCGGCATGTGCGCGCAGCCTTCGAGGTCGGTGCTCCTGATGAATCCGCATTGCCGGTGCTTGCGCGGGTCGCGTTCCGAGCCGTCAGAAGCTCGCTCGGGCCCGAGCCTGGCCCCGTCCATATCAACGCACGGTTTCGGAAGCCGCTCGAGCCGATCGACGAAGCAGCCGTGTCCACGGCGCCGCCGCCGGTACCCGATCTATTCCTGGGCGAACATGCGCCGAGCGATCGGGCACTGGCGTACGTTCGTGCTGCATTGTCGGAGGCCGAGCGGCCGATCATCGCCTTGGGGCCGCTGCCTTTTGGGGGTGCGTCGCGCGCCGGACTCGAGCGAGACCTCTCGGCAGCGCTCGGCTCGCTCATTCGCGCGACGCATCTCGCCGTGGTGGCGGAGGTCTCAGGCGGCGTTCGCGTGGCTGTGAACGAAGGCGTGTTTGCGCTGGGCGTGCTGGCTGAAGCGAACGCGCTCTCGGCCGAGCTCGCGCCCGACTTGATCCTCGAGCTCGGCAGCCCGCCAGTGTCGTCAGCCTATGCGTCGATTGCCGCGCGTGCGCGGAGACGCATCGTGGTGAGCCCGCGTCGGGCGCCAGACCCACACAACTCGGCGACCGCCTTCATCGAGGCCGACCCGGCGCGCTTCGCTCGTGACCTGGCGTCGATGGTGCCTCAAAGCGAAGCGGCGCGCGCATACACCGCACGTTTGCGCGCTGTGGCCGTCCGCTGCGAGGGCGTAATCGAACGCGAGCTGTCAGCGGCCGACACGGCCACGCTCGGCGAGCCCCTCGTCATGCGAAGGGTGGTGGCAGCGCTGCCCGAGCACGCTGTCGTGATGGTCGGCAACAGCCTCGCAGTGCGCGATCTCGACGTGTACGCGGCGAACGGGATCACGCAGACGGTGTTGCATCAGCGCGGCGCCAGCGGCATCGATGGGCTGATCGCGGGCGCGGTCGGCGCCCGATTGGCGACCCCCGCCGAAGTGCCCGTCGTGCTGTTGCTCGGCGACGTGAGCGCGGCGCACGACGTCGGTTCCATCGCGCTCCTTCGAGATGTGACGTCGACGCTGGTCGTCGTCGTGATCAACAACGGCGGCGGCCGCATTTTCGATGCGCTACCGGTCAAGCAGGCGCTGGCTGACGACAAGACGTTCGAGCGCCTTTTTCTCACGCCACAACCGGCGTTTCTGGAAGGGACGGCGGCGGCGTTCGGCGCCTCGTTCGCCCGCGCGGCATCATGCCAAGAGCTCGGGGCGGCGCTCGAGCAGGCGCTCGGCTCTTCGCAGGCGACCCTGATCGAAGTGTCCACACCGCACCAAATTGGCAAACAGCAGCGCGCGAAGATCCGTGCGGCGCTTCGTGGAGAGGTCACCCGTGCTGACTGATTCGGCAGCGCAGGTCGTCTTCTTGCACGGCATGTTGGGCTCACCCGGCATGTGGCGCGGTATCGCTGCCGGCTTTTCGGCGCGCACAGGCGTCGCCAGCACGTCGATCACGCTGCCGTGGCACGGGCTCGAGCCTTGGGGCAGCGAGATCGGAGATTTCGACTGCGCGGCGCTCGCGATCGGAGAACGGCTACCGCCCGGGCCAATCGTGCTGGTCGGCTATTCGCTCGGCGGTCGCCTCGCGCTCGCGGTCGCCAGCCAGAACAAGGCAGTGCGTGCGGTGATCGCCATCGGCGCCCACCTCGGCCTGCATACGGAGACAGAGCGAGCCGCTCGCCAGACCTGGGAGCGCGACATGGCTCGCCTCGCACGCGAGCGCGGCATGTCGGGCCTGGTCGACGTTTGGGAGGCGCTGCCAGTGTTCGCCTCGCAGACGTCGCTGCCAGATGCCGAGCGCGCCCTGGAACGAGCCGCGCGCCTTGCGCATCGTCCCGACGCCATCGCCCGCGCCTTCGAGGTTCTCGGCACTGGCTCGATGCCGCTGCTCGAGGCGAGGCTCCGCGCGTGCAACGTTGCTGTCGTGCTCTTGGCTGGCGCGCTCGACGTCTCCTATGTCGAGGCGAACCGACACGCGGCCGCTTCGCTCGGCGCGACCGCTGTGGTGATCCCCGGCGTCGGCCACAATGTCGCTTTGGAGGCGCCCGCTCTGCTCACGCAGCTGATCGCCGAGCAACCAAGCCTTGCTCCTTCCCGCGTGAAGGAGCCGAAACCTGCATTCGTAGGAGAGAGAAGGACATCATGAGCATCCCGCAATGGCAGAGCGTCGCCGGCTTCGAAGACATCCGCTACGAGAAGGCTGAAGGCATCGCCAAGATCACGATCAACCGACCGGAGGTGCGCAATGCGTTCCGGCCGCAGACGGTGAACGAGCTGATCCGCGCGTTCGCCCACGTGCGCGACGAGGCGGACGTCGGCGTCGTGATCCTCACCGGCGAAGGCAAAGAGGCCTTCTGCTCGGGCGGTGATCAGCGCGTGCGCGGCAAGGCAGGCTACGTGGGCGCGGACGGCGTGCCCCGGCTGAACGTGCTCGATTTGCAGCGACAGATCCGCACCTTGCCGAAGCCGGTGGTGGCGATGGTCGCCGGCTACGCGATCGGCGGCGGACATGTGCTGCATGTGGTCTGCGATCTGACGATCGCCGGTGACAACGCGCGCTTCGGTCAGACTGGGCCCAAGGTCGGAAGCTTCGACGGCGGCTTCGGCGCCTCGTATCTGGCGCGCATGGTCGGCCAGAAGAAGGCGCGCGAGATCTGGTTCTTGTGCCGCCAGTACACAGCCCAAGAAGCGTTCGACATGGGCATGGTCAACAAGGTCGTGCCGGTCGACGAGCTCGAGGCGGAGACTGTCTCCTGGTGCCGCGAGATGCTGGCACATTCGCCGCTGGCTCTGCGTTGCCTCAAGTCAGCCCTCAACGCCGACTGCGACGGTCAGGCGGGCCTGCAAGAGCTCGCTGGTAACGCGACCCTGCTCTACTACATGACCGAGGAGGGCCAGGAAGGGAAGCAAGCCTTCCTCGAGAAGCGAAAACCCGACTTCGGCAAGTTCAAGCGTCTGCCATGAGCATGCTTCCTGCTCCGCGCTCGTTCGGCGCGTGGGTGCTCGCGGCTCGGCCGGCGACGCTCGCGGTGGCGGTCGCGTCGGTGCTGGTTGGTGCTGCGGTCGCCAGCGCAGTCGGCACGGTGCGGCTGTTGCCGCTGGTGTTGGCGCTCTTCGGCGCGATCTTGATCCAGATCGGCACCAATTTCGCGAACGACGTGTTCGATCACGAGAAGGGCGCCGACACCGCCGAGCGCATCGGGCCCACGCGGGCCGTCTCTGCCGGGCTACTCACAGCGCGCGACGTGCGCTTCGGCATGGTGTTCGCATTCGGCTTGGCAACCGTGATCGGCGCGTACCTCATCTCGCTCTCCGGCTGGCAGATCGCCGTCATCGGCGTCGTCTCGATCGCCAGCGGCATCGCCTACACCGGCGGGCCATACCCGCTCGGTTACAATGGTCTCGGTGACGTGTTCGTGTTCCTGTTCTTCGGCATCATCGGCGTCGCGGGCACTGCGTTCGTCGCGCACGGCTCGGTGCCGGCGGCCGCGTGGCTCTCGGGCATCCCGGTCGGGGCGCTCGCGACCAATGTGCTGGTCGTCAACAACGTGCGCGATCATGTCGGGGACGTGAAGGCCGGCAAACGCACGCTGGTGGTTCGCTTCGGCCGCACCTTCGGCGTCGCTGAGTATCTGGTGATGCTGTTGCTCGCTGCCGTTTCGATCATTTTTCTGGCGGTAACGGGGCTCGCGTCACCGCTGGTGGCGATCGCGCTGATTCCGCTCTCGTTCGGCTTGCGCCTGTTTCGCACCATACGCAGCGAAACGGATGGCCCCACGTTGAATCGTTGCCTCGTCAGCAGTGCCAAGCTGATGTTGGCGGTGACTGTGTTTCTCGCTGTCGGGCTCGCGCTCGGGCCGCGCGTGTCGTGATCGAGCGAGCCCGCGCCTTTCGCGTCGGTGGCAGCACACCACTCGAGGTGACGAGCGCGCGGGCGAGCTTTGGCGAGCGACGAGGCCTGTTGCTGGCGCTGACTTGCGAGCATGACGTCACGACGTTTGGTGAGGCGAGCCCGCTCTTGGGCTTCTCGCGAGAGACGCTCGACGAAGTAGAAAAGGCACTCGCGGGCGTCGATTGGCGGCGCCTCCAGGTTCCGCGCGACGTAGCCGGTTTGCGTGCCTCTCCCTCGATGGTTTCGCAGGCGTCACTTCGCTTTGCGATCGAGACGGCGCTCGGCTCGCTTGCCGCAGAGCGCTCCGGGGTTTCGCTCGGCGCTTGGCTGTCGGGCCGTGCCCTTGAAGGGCCGCTGCCATGCAGCGTTTTGGTAGGCCGGCTCGGCGCCCCGGAGAGTCTGCTCGAGGCCGAGAGAGCCCTGGCTTCTGGCGCACGTTCGCTGAAGCTGAAGGTGTCACTTGCCGAGGCCATCCATGCGCGTGACACCCTGCTGGCGTTTCGCCGCGCAGTCGGCGATGCGGTCGAGCTGCGTGTCGACTTCAATGGCACGCTCGGCGATCTTTCGATGAAAGAGATGTTGGACGTGTTGGCGGCGTTCGACGGTCACGGCGTGGCTTTTGCTGAAGAACCATGCTCCGGCGCCGGGCTGGTCGCGCTCGGAGCGCTGCCATTGCCATGGTTCGCTGACGAGTCACTCATCGACCTCCGGCTCCAGCGCGCCCTGCTCGAACATCCGCATATCGCAGGCGCCGTGCTGAAGCCGACCTTGTTGGGCGGCCTCATCGCCGCTTGGGACTTGGCGCAGGGCTTCCTCGCGCGCGGCAAGGGCGTCGTGATCACGCACGCATTCGAAGGCAGCGTCGCACTCGCCGCCTGCGCAGAGCTCGCGCTCGGGCTCGGGTCGGCTGCGCGTGCGCCGGGACTTACGGCCCATGCAGCGCTGCCGAGCTTCGGTTTGCCAGTGCCTCCGCAAATTCGCAGCGCTTCGGCTTCGATCGCGCCCGCTCTGGGAGCCACGGGGTTGGGGCTCGATGCGGCTCCGCTACTCGACAACAAGCAGGCGCTATTCGAATGGACGCGCTGAGCCCGCGACAGGCAGCGCTGCAGGCGCCGGAGCGTCTGGCCCTGATCACCGACGAGCAGCGCTTCACCTTTGTCGAGCTGTGGCAGCGAGCCGAAGCCATGCTCGAAGCTTTACCCTGGCGTGCCCAAGCCTTGACGCTGGCATTCGTCGCCGAGCCGCGCTGGCAGACAGTCGCGCTGGTGTGGGCCTTGTTGGAGAACGGTATCCCGTTCGTTCCGCTGCATCCGAAGTGGTCGGCTGACGACTGTGCCCTCGCGCTCGCAGACGTAGCGCGCGTGAGCGCGCGAACAGTCGTAAGGCGACCGCTTCCCGCCGGTGGCCTCGTGCAAAAATTGGAGCGCCACGAAATCGATGCGTTGGGCAGATTGGCGCGCGCTTCATCGCGTACGCCTCGCCGCGTGGGAAGTGGTGCGCTGGCGAGCATCTTGTTCAGCTCCGGCACGACCTCGAGGCCGCGTGGCGTGTTGCTGTCGCGCGCTGCCTTCATTGCCAGCGCAGCCGCTCACAGCTCGAACCTGCCTTTTCAGCCGAGCGATCGCTGGCTACTCGCGCTCCCGTTTGCGCATGTCGGTGGCCTCTCCATCATCACGCGCGCGTTGATCTCGCGCACCTGTGTGGTGCTGATCGGCAGCAGCGATCGGGCGGAGATGCTGGCGGCGATCGAACGGCACAGCGTGTCGTTGCTCTCGCTGGTGCCCACGGTGGCGCGCGATCTCCTGAAAGAAGACCGAAGTGATGTACTGCGAACGCCTCGAGCCGTCCTCCTCGGGGGCGCAAGAGCGCCCCTTTTGCTACGCAAAGAATTGAAAGCCCGCGGGGTTCGCGCGCTCGCCAGCTACGGCATGACCGAGACGTGCTCGCAGATCGCGACGCAGGGCCTCGCGGACGCGGACGACGCCGATTCGGAGAGCTGTGGTTTACCGCTGGCAGGCTTCGAGCTACGCATCGTCGACGACGCGGGAGCGAGCCGAAATGCTGGCGAAAGCGGGCGCATTCAAGTGCGCGGTCCTGCGTTGATGCGTGGCTATCTCGGACAGGCGATGGTCGCTCCGCGGGCGTTCTTCGATACACGCGACGTCGGCTACCTCGACGAGCGGGGTCACCTGTTCGTGGTCGGTCGCGCGGACGAGACGATCGTCACCGGGGGCGAGAACGTGTTTCCTGCCGAGGTCGAGGCGGCCATGGCGGGACTTGCCGGTGTGCGAGAGGTCGCGGCTTTCGGCGTGCCGGACGAGCGCTGGGGGGAGATCGTCGCGGTCGCCTTGGTGCTCGAGCCAGGCGCCGATCTCGACGCGATCTGGCAGCAAGCTCGCGCGCGGCTGTCGAGCTTTCGTCGGCCGCGGAGGTTCGCGGTTGCTCCTTCGTTGCCGCGGAGCCCGAACGGCAAGATCGATCGGCGCGGGTTGTTGAGGCTTCCGCTGGCAGAGGTCAGTTCGTGACGTCGCCCGTGTAGACGACCTCGAATGCGTCGCCCACGATGTTACCGAGATCAGCGAGCGCCTCGTCGTTCCACCGGCTGTCGGGGGCGCCCGAGACGTACCAATCGGAGCCGTTGTCGGCCACGATCAAGCCGTACCGCTTGAAGCCCGCGCAGATCGTCTGCACCTCGCTCGAGTAGCCCGAGCAATCGTAGTCGGCGGCTGTCGGGAGGGAAGATGGAGCAGCCCGACACGGAAGGCGCGCCGCCTTGAAAGAAGCCGCCGCTGCCTGGCGGACCGCCGCCTGCGTCGCCGCCGCCCTGGCGATCGTCGCTGACATTTCCATCGACGCACGCAGCGAATAGCAGCGCGAGAGGTGCAGCCAAGAGCCGCATCCGCATGACGCTAGATTAGCGCCCTACGCGCGGCTGCGGGTGACGATGTCATTCGCCGTCGGGTGGTGGGTGCGCGCAAGCTCACGGCCCTGTCCGCGGCAAGCCCGATGCGGCACACTTGGCGAAATGCGAATCGGCCTGTTTCACGGCTACGAGCTGTCCGGCTCCGGTAGCAACGAGTACACCCGCTATCTCGCGCGTGCGCTGGCGAAGGCCGGACACGAGGTGCTGGTCTTGTGTCGCGAGCCGCGCCCCGAGACGATCGGTGGCGCACGAGAAGCCGCTCGATGGGGGGCCGACGGGTCGTGTGAGGTGCTCTTCCGGCGCGACGGGGTCGATGGCGGCTTCGCGATCCACTGCCTGCCCGAGGCCGAGGTGCGGCCGGTCTACGTCACGGACAAGCAGCGCTCGGGCAACGTGAAGGCGTTCGTGGAGCTGAGCGACGCCGAGCTCGAGCAGTACCGCCGGGTCGGCGTGGCGGCCGTGAGCGCGATCTTGCGCGCTCACCCGGTGGATGTGCTCCACGCGAATCACGTCGTGCTGCAGCCCACCATTGCCGCCGAAGCGTGCGGCGCGCTCGGCATCCCATTCATCATCTATCCGCACGGCAGCGCCATCGAATACACCGTGAGGCGACAGGATCGGTATCGGGCGCTCGCGGGCGACGCGATCGCGAAGGCTTCCGGTCTCATCATCGGTAGCCGGGAGGTGCAAGGGCGCTTGCTCGACCTCTACGAGAGGTTGCGTCCCCGAATCCTCGAGCGAACCGAGATCGTCGGCGTCGGCGTCGACACCGCACTCTTTTCTCCGAGGCCGCGGAAAGGACGCGCCGAGTCCATACGACGCCTGCAGGCGGAGAGCCCCGGCGGCGGCAAACCGCCCGAGCTGCGCGCGGATCTTGCGCGCCGCGTGCGAGGTGGTGAGATCGACGCGGTCCGCGCCTATCGCGACGCGTATCCGCACGATCGTCCCGACGCTGATGCCTCGGAGCACCTCGGTCGCATCCCTTGGGAGACGGGAAAGATTCTGCTGTTCGTCGGCGCACTCACCGTCGGCAAAGGTCTTCAGGGCCTGATCGCCGCGATGCCCGAGATACTGAGGCGCGTCCCGGATGCTCACCTCGTCATCATCGGCTCGGGTGCCTACCGCGAGGTCCTCGAAGCTTTCGTCGACGCCATCGCCGCTGGCGACGCGTCGATCGTCGACCAGTTGGCTGCGCACGGGAACGACTTCGAAGAGACTCACCTCGAAGGGCCGTGGCCGGACGTCCAGAGCCACCTCGCAGACGAGCGCGGTCGCGCGGTGTTGCTCGGAGCCGGCGCCGGCTTTGCAGACCACGTGCACTTCATGGGCCGATTCGGTCACGAGCTCTTGTGGCACATCTTTCCGTGCGCCGACGTCGCCGTCTTTCCCTCGGTGATCCCCGAGGCATATCCGCTCGTGTTGATGGAATCACTATCGAATGGCGTGATGCCGGCCGCGTCGAACTTCAGCGGATTCGCCGAGGGGATGGACCACCTGGTGGCTCACCTGGGCGAGGCTCGCGTGGCCTCGATGCGCTTGCCTGTCGAACCGAGCGGCCGCGTCCAGGGCATGGCCGAACGGCTGGCCAAGCTCTTGGTCGACACTGCGAGCGCTGATCTAACGGAAAAGCTGAGGGAGATCGCCGTCACAGAGTACGACTGGGCCATCAGAGCCGCCGCGATGGTGCGTGCTTACGAACGCTTTGCGAGTGCATCCACGGCGGTCACTCCTGCGTGAAGTCGCGGGCGACGTAGAAGAGGGCGCGCACACCGAACAACAGCGCCGCGCCGCCCATCAGCCCGGCGAACAGCCAGAAGAAGTTCACCAGCGACAGCCCGCCGAACTGCGCGACCAGGCCAGTGAGGATGTTGCCCGTGGCCACCGCGAGCAGCCAGAAGCCCATCACTGTCGACTTCATGCGCCGTGGCGCCTGCGTGTACGCGAACTCGAGGCCTGTGATCGAGACCATGACCTCGGCGATGGTGATCAGCAGGTAGGGGGCGACCTGCAGCCACACCGACACCGTGTTGGCGGCGGCCGCGTCGATGCGCGCCTGGATGATCGCCACCGCCACGAAGGACGCCGACGCGATGGCCATGCCCACGGTGATGCGCCGCAACGGCGTCGTCTTCAGGCCTGCCTCGTCGAGTGCCGAGTACAGCAGGTTCATCAGCGGGATGAGCAGCATGACCATCAGCGGGTTGAGTGCCGGCACCTGCGACGGGTTCAGCGAGAACCCCTGCCAGAGCTCAAGATCCATCATCTTGGACTGGCGGATCCAGGATGAAGAGTGCTGATCGAACAGCGACCAGAAGATTGGCACCATCGGGAAGAAGATGGTGACGATCTTGAGGACGGCGACAGTGCCCTCGACGACCTCGAGCCCGAAGCGCTCGACAGCCGGCTTGAAGAAGCGGCTGCGCGTGAGCATCGTACCCGCATCCGGGTTCTGCTCTGCCTGTTCGCGGTAGACGTGCGCAGCGGGGTCCTTGTCGGTGCCGCCCAGGTGACGCTTGATGGTCCACAGCATGACCGCGAGAAAGCCGTCGTCGGCCTTGAGGCTCTGCCGATAGAAGAAGAGCGCCAGGCCCGCGCCGAGGGACACGATGCTGGTGGCGAGAAGCTGGTACCACGGCCAATTCATCACCTTTGCGGTGACGAAGAAGTGGGCGAAGGAGATGAACAGCAGGCTCGAGCTGAGGGCGTCCAAGAGCCCGAGCTTGCCGCCCGGCTTGGCCGGCACGTGGACGTACTTGTGTCGGCCCAGCCAGAAGATGATCGTCGCCAGGAACATCAGGACGCCGGGGATGGCGAACGCCACGCTTGCGCCGTAGTACTCCTTGAGGGTCGGAATCAGCAGCGTCGCCCCGAAGGAGCCGAAGTTGATGCTGAAGTAGAAAATCTGAAAGATCGACCGCACGCGGAACCAGTTGTTCTTGCCGAACTGGTCGCCAACGTTGGCGGAGACGCATGGCTTGATGCCGCCGGAGCCGACCGCGATCAGACCGAGGCCCAGGTACATGCCCATCAGCGTGTCGTCGGCGACGGCAAGCACCGCGTGGCCAGCGCAGTAGACGAGGCTCAGCCAGAAGATGACCTTGAACTTGCCGAGGAAGCGATCGGCCAGCACCGCGCCGAGCATCGGCACGAGGTACACGCTGGCCTTGAAGTAGTGCATGTCGCCGGTGGCCAGATCGTCGGCGCGCTGCTGGACCTCTCCCGCGAGCACGTACAGCGCCGAGAGGTGGACGAACAGAATCGCGCGCATGCCGTAGAAGCTGAAGCGCTCGCACGCCTCGTTCCCCACGATGTAAGGCACGCCAGGCGGCCAGCCCTTGGTTTCGTGGTCGGGGGTCGTTCGCGGTGCTGTCACCCTGCGGCCCTACGCGACCTTCACCGCGAAGCCAAGCCGAACCGGCGTCTGTCCCCAGGGAGGACGCACCAAGCTGCTCGTTCGGTGGGCGGCTGTCAGCTGCCGCTCTCGACGAGGGCGCGCAGCCCAGCAGGCACCTCCACCGGCTTGAAGGTGCCGCCGTCGACGAAGATGTGCACCGTGGTGCCCACGCTCGTCACGGTGCCTGCCTTTTTCATTCGGTGCCCGAACGTCGCGCTCGTGCGGCCGAGCTTGGCTTTGCAGAGCTCGACCACGACCGCATCACCAAAGAACAGCGGCGCAAGAAAATCAGCCTCCGCGTGCGCCAGCGGAGCCGCCATGATCTTGTCTCGCAGCATGCCTGGGACGTCGAGACCCGCGGATTCGAGCAGCGACAGGTACACGTCGCCGAAGTACTCGAGCACGCGCGGAAAGTAGATAGTGCCGGCCGCGTCGACGTCCTGGAAGCGCACGACGCGCGCCTGCTGGGCGAAGATGGTGGTCGACTCGATCAGATCCGATTGGGTGAAGGGCGAGCTCACGGGTCCACTTTACTGCGACTTGCGACGGCGCCATCGGCTTCTCGCACAGGCGGCACCAGCGGCGCGTCCGGCGCCCCGCGGGGCGGTTGGCAACGGCGACAGTAGTAGGTCGAACGGACGTCTTCACCCTGGTGGAGCATCGCGATACGTGTGCCGCAAATCAGGCACGGCTCGCCACTTCTGTTGTAGACCCACAGACGAGAGCCGTCGCCGCGCAGGCTGCTGTCGCTTCTGCGGGTCATGCGCCCGCCGTTGCGGTCGAGCCCGAGCTTGGGCGCGGCGTTGGTGCGCAGCACACGCGCGGCGCTGGTCACGATCGCGTGGAGCCGTGCGTCGTCGTACGCGCTCACCGGGCTGAATGGGTCGGCGCCGGCCGCGAACAGCGCTTCGCTCTTCAGGACGTTGCCGATGCCGCTCAATACTTGCTGATTCATGAGAATCTCGCCGATCGGGCGCTCCGGCGATTTTCTCATGCGCACGACGATCGTCGCGACGTCGAAGCTTTCATGCAGCGGGTCTGGGCCCAGCTTGCCGAGCTTGGGGTCACGGGCGATGCGATCCGTCCGCACCAAGCGCACGATCTGCGCCGTGCAGAACGCCTCCACCTCGCTCGTGCGAATGGCCAAGCGCACGTCGCTGAAGAGCGGCTTCTGCTCGGACAATGGCCGAATCCGCCAGCGGCCGCGCATCAGTAGATGGGTGTGCAGCGTGTAGCCGGACGACAGATCCATCAGCAGATTCTTGCCGTGGCTGCGGATGTCGACCACCGTCGCGCCGTGCACCAGGCTGGCAGGCACTTCGGCGACCCGCGAATCGACCGACTCGATGCGGCGTCCGAGAAAGACACGCGTCATCGCGCGAGCGAGAATCGCGATCGAGTCGCCTTCGGGCATGGCGCCTGGAAGATAGTCCGCGGAACTCTATCGCGCCTGTGGCTTGTCTCGGCGTAATGCAAAAGGGTCAATGGAGGCAAAGCGATTGGCGCCTATCTGCGTAAACTCTGAAAGCGCGCCACGTCGCCGAGGGCCGCGCAGATCGTGCCGTCTTTGCCAAGCACGATCGGCGGGGCGCCCTGCACCACCTCGGGAGAGCCCATGTGCGCGCCGACGAAGCGGGAGCTGTCGAGGCCGGCGCGGCTGATCACCACCGCGCCTGGCTGAATCTCCACGACGTCGCCGTTCTGCGTCTCCACACGCGACACGCGCGCGGAGTCGTTCGCGAGCGCCCCCTGCTCTACCCGCAAGCGCTGCAGGTACACGACCTGCCCCAGGATCTCCGCCTCGAGCGCTGGATCCGCTGCGCCGATGGCGGCCTCCGACCCGGGGCGAGCCTTCGGAGGCCTCGCTCGGGGTCCCTCGCGTTCGGGGGAACTCCATCTTGCCGTGTCTACGAATGTCGACCACACGTCGTGTTGTGCACGAGGCTGGCAGGCACTTCGGCGACACTGGAATCGACCGCCTACTCCGCGGCGCTGGCCAGTGCCTGTGGCTTGCCTCGTCACTCATGGCGTGCGGCGACCCGGAGAGCACTCCTGGTGAAGCGTCGCCCCTCGTCGTCGAGGAGGCGCCCTCCGGGGTCGCGCCACCATTGCCCACGGCTCGACCCTCGGGGCTACCGGCGCTGACGGCCGAGACCCCCTCGGCGGCGCCGCCGCCGCCGGTGAAACGCTGCCCACCCGAGATGGTGTTGGTCGCGCAGCGGCTGTGTGTCGACCGTTACGAGGCGACGCTCGTGGTCGACAAGAGCGGTGCGCAGCTTTCTCCCTACTACCCGCCTGAGCGCGCGAAGGCTTCCTATCTCATGAAGCTCTGGCAATCGAAGCAAGGCACTGGCACAGAAATCGAAAAGACGATGGCGCTGCCGGTCTTGCCAGAGTGGCAGAAGGAGCCGTTCGAGCCGCGCGCAGTCTCCAAAAAAGGCGTCGTGCCGCAAGCCTATGCGAGCGCCAAAGACGCCACGCTGGCGTGCAAGAACGCAGGCAAGCGGCTGTGCTCCAAGGACGAATGGCGACAGGCATGCCGCGGCGAGCAAGATCGCGACTTTCCCTATGGCGACAAGTACCAGGACGGGAAGTGCAACATCGTGCGAGAGCTGCACCCGGGCGTGGTGCTGTGGGCTGATCCGAGCATCAACCACACCGACCCTCGCTTCAACTTGGTACCCGGAAAAAAGGGGCCGCTGCTCCGCGTGACCGGCGCGACTCCAAGCTGCGCCAGCGAATGGGAGGGTGATGCCGTCTACGACATGAACGGCAATGTGGACGAATGGATCGACGATCCGGAGGGTACGTTTCTCGGGGGGTTTTACGCCCGGGGAAAGAAGGACGGCTGCCAGTCGTCAGTGGAGAACCACGTCTTCAGCTACGCCGACTACTCCACGGGTGTGCGTTGCTGCAAAGACGCCACAGCGCCCCGGTGACGTTGAATGTTGGGACACTGAGAAGCTTTGAGCAGCAAGTGTCGCGCATCCAGCTACCAATAGGGAATGCGCTTCTCGGCACGCGCCGCTCTGCTTGCGCTCTTGATCGGGGTGGTGCCGCTCGGCGTCGCGTCGGCGGGGCCGGTGGGTGCCAAGCTGAGGCTTTTGAGCGAGGGGGGCGCGAACGCTCGCGCGCCGGGGACCGCGCTCTCTCCTTTTGGCAGATCCGCCGGCATATTGGAGAGGCCAGTGCCGGTTGTCGTTCGCTTCCAGCGGTCGCCACGGGCGGCCGACATCGCGCGGCTCGAAGCGCTGGGCCTGTCGTTCGAACGCGGGCAGAGCGGCATGCTGCTCGGGCGGGGCCGGCGGGCAGCGGCCGAGATGCTTCCTTCGCGTGCCCAGGCAGTTGCAGGAGACCCTATCATCGAGCACGTCGAGCTCGACGGGCGCCCGTTTTTCGCGCCGCGACCGCTCGACTTCACCGCTGGGTTGGTGAGTGGCGACGCTGTTCGCCGCACCCGCGATCAAGAAGGTGCGCCCATCGATGGTAGCGGCCTCGTGGTGTGCGACATCGACAGCGGCATCGACGTCTTGCACCCGATGTTCTTCCGGGCAGATGGCGGTTACCTCGATTGGTACGACGAGAACCAAAACGGCTTCCTCGACGTCGACATCGACAGCATCGATTTCGGTGCCGGCCCCCAACTCATTCGACGACTGAATGGTGTCGTCTACCAGTACTCCGATGACGCTCCGCTGTTCGGCACCGAGAGCCCGGCGCTCGATCTGGCGTACGACTATTTGTATGCCGACGCGAACGACGACGGTCGCCGCAACGCAGGCGAAGACGGCGGTTTCACCGAAGAGACCCCGACCTACGGCGAGCGCCTGTTCGTGGCGGACGACGTCGATGGCAGCGGCGCCATCGAACACGGCGAAAAAATCGTAGCGTTGGGCAGCTCGAAGATCCGCGCATTTCGGCTCGGCAACGAGTTCTATCGCCGAGGGCAAAACCTGATCGAAGCCCCGTTCGAGCGCGACATGCAGCATGGCAACGGCGCTGCGGGCGTGATGGTCGGCGGGCAGCCGGGGCTTCGCCGCCTCGTCGGAATAGCTCCAGAAGCGGACCTGATCATGGCGACGGACCGCACCGGCGGCCGCGAATTTGCGATGACCAGCTTCTGCATCGACGAGGGTGCGCGCGTCGTGCTGCACGAGTACGCCCCGTGGGTTTCGTATCACCTCGATGGCTCGAGCGACCTCGAGCAGCTGATCGACGAGAGCGGCGCAGACGGCGTCGCGCACATCAACCCGGCCGGCAACCTGTCTGGGTCACAGAAGCTGTTCAAACGATCGATACCGCCGAACGCGACCACTCAAATTCCCATCGAGGTGCCGGCTATCAGCTCGTCTTACATGGTCACGACGCTGCTGTGGCGCGACACTGCCCGCGACCTTCATTTCACCCTCAGCGGGCCGTCGGGCTCGCCTATTGCGCTCCCCCTGACAGACGGCGTGTTCGAAGGGCAGCTCGACGGTCTCGCGGTTTACGCCTCCCGCGAAGACTCCGACCGAGGGACAGCGAAGATCGATCTCTATGTCTACCCTGCAGAGTTCACCGTGCCGATCGGTCCGGGCACCTGGTCGCTGGCCGTCACCGATCCGTCACCCGCCACGGCGCCGCCGGTCGAGTTGATCGCGACTGTCTTCGACGAGGTGAGCGGCTGGAGCAAAGGCATCCACTTTCCCGAAAATTCAAGTGAAGATCATTTGATCGGCTGGCCCGGTACGGCCGATCACGGGCTCGCGGTGGCGGCTTTCACGGGTCACGACTTCGGCGGCGACACGACCGGTGCCCGCGCGTCCTACTCGGGTCGCGGCCACCGCATCGATGGCCTGTCGCTCCTGGCCATCGCCGCGCCGGACAACCCGATCGTGCCAGCGAGATTCGAGGGTCGCGAGCTGTCCTTCATGGTCTACGGCGGCACGTCGGGGGCGAGCCCCCATGTCGCAGGAGCGGCCGCGCTGCTCATCGCGGCGGATCCATGGCTGGACGGCGCCGGCGTCAGATCCGCCCTCACGACAGGCGCTGTCGAAGACAGCTTCACAGGCCCAGTGCCGAACGACGACTTCGGGCACGGCAAGCTCGACGTCTACCGAGCGGTCTATGGAGTTGCAGCGCCCGGAGGCTCGGCGCCGGTGGTGGAGCCGGCTGAAATCGAGATGCCGATCGGAATGCTCGACTTCGCGATCGACGCCAGCGACGCGGACGAGCCGACCTCTGATCTGTTGATCGAGGTCGATCGCGACTACGATGGCGTCTACGAAGACGTACTCCGGACCCCGACCGTGCGCTTCGACTACGGCGCCCCGGCAGAACACTTCGTAAAAGTGCGGGTCACTGATTCCACCGGACGGTACGGTCAAGCGCTTGTCCGGGTAACGGTGGTCGAAGCCCCGATCGATCCCGCTCCGGCGGACGGAAGCAGAGAGGCCAGCATCTATCCGGCAGGCGGCGGCTGCGCTGCGAGCGGCTGGCAGATTGGGGCAACGGGCCGAGCGGCTGGCTGGCTCGGATTGGGCGCCATGGTCGCCGCTTGTGCGCTGCGCCGACGCCGACGCGCCGCCGCCTGACACGACGCTGCAAATGCTCTGCATTTGCTCTTGCTTCGTGGGCGAGTTTGCCGCTATTCGCCAGGTATTAAGTTGGCCGCAACCACTCTGACCGCAGTAGGCGAGACCGACCCTCTGGCTCCGGTTGCCCATTCTTCCGAGCGAGCTGATCAGGCTGCCGAGTCAGCCGATGAGGCGGCGAACGCGATCGCAAAAAACGCAGCCGAGCCCGAACCCGTCGTCACTCCTCCTTGGACGCTGGATGACGCACGCGAGCTCTATCTCATCCCTCGCTGGGGCTCCGGCTACTTCGACATCGACGCGAACGGTCACATGGTGGTCTCTCCGGAGGGCCCACGCGGCCCGAAGATCCCGATCGCGGACGTCATTCAAGAGGCGCGGCAAGAGGGCTTGCACACGCCCATCCTGGTTCGCTTCCAAGACATCCTGCGCCACCGCGTCAAGAAGCTGAACACTGCCTTCGAGGCCGCCATCGAAGAGAACAAGTTTCGCGGCAAGTATCGCGGCGTCTTCCCGATCAAGGTGAACCAGCTGCGCGAGGTGGTCGAAGAGATCCTCGAAGCAGGGCGCAGCTCGCACTACGGCATCGAGGTTGGCTCCAAGCCGGAGATGTTCGCGGCGCTGTCGATTCACAGCGACATCGACTCGCTGATCGTCTGCAACGGCTACAAAGACGACAGCTACATTCGCACCGCGTTGATCGGCCGCAAGCTCGGCAAAAAGATCATCCTGATCGCCGAGAAGCTCTCGGAGGTGCGCACCATCGTGCGGATAGCCAAAGAGATGAACGTCGACCCGCTGATCGGGTTGCGCTGTCGTCTGGTCTCCAAAGGCGCCGGCAAATGGGCAACCAGCGCCGGTGAGCACGCCAAATTCGGCCTCACTACCAGCGAGATGCTGCAGGCGATCGACATCTTGGCTGCGGCGAACATGCAGGCCTCGTTCAAGCTCCTGCACTTCCACATCGGCTCCCAGGTCCCCGACATCCAGATCATCAAGCGTGCCGTGCGCGAGGCAGCTCGCCACTACGCCAAGCTCCGCAAGATGGGCCAGCCGATCGAATATCTCGACGTCGGCGGCGGCCTCGCCATCGACTACGACGGTTCGCGTTCGACGTTCCATTCGTCCATGAACTACTCCCTCGAAGAGTACGCGCGCGACATCGTCTACAACATCGGCGACGTCTGCGACGAAGAGAAGGTGCCGCACCCCGACGTGATCAGCGAGTCGGGCAGGGCCATCGTGGCGCATCACTCGGTGCTGATCGTCGAGACGTTCGGTTCGATCGAGAAGGTCGGCGTCTCGCTCGCCGACATCGACAAGGCCAAAGAGCACAAGCTCGTGCAAGAGCTGGCTTACGTCGAAGAGCAGCTGAAGCCCGAGAATTTGGGTGAGTGCTGGAACGATCTGCTCGCCGTGAAAGAAGAAGCGCAGAAGCGCTTCGAGGTGGGCGCTCTCGACTTGCAGGTCAAAGCGCGCGTCGAAGAGCTGTTCTGGGGCATCGCGCGCCGCATGGTGCAGATGGCCGAGCGGGTCGAGGACATCGAGCTACCCGACAGCCTGCAAGACTTGAAGCCGCAGATCGCAGATCAGTTCATCTGCAATTTCTCGGTGTTTCAGTCGCTGCTCGATCATTGGGCGCTCGGAGCGCTGTTTCCGGTGGTGCCCATCCAGCGCCTGCACGAGCGCCCGACCACCGAGTCCACGATCGTCGACATCACTTGCGATTCTGACGGAAAAATCAGCAAGTTCATCGATTTGGAAGACACGCGCGACACGCTCTTGCTGCACCCCTTCGATGGCAAGCCGTACTACCTCGGCATCTTCCTCACGGGCGCCTACCAAGACATCATGGGCGACATTCACAACCTGTTCGGGCGTGTGAACGAGGTCCACGTCTTCCTCGATGACGACGAAGAGTGCGGCTACTACGTCGAGGAGACGATTCAGGGCAACTCGATCCGCGAGGTGTTGGCGATGACCCAGTGGGACACGCACGATCTCGTCGCCAAAGTGAAGGCGCAGGTCGACGCTGCCATCAAGCAAGACAAGCTCAAGCCCACCGAAGGCATGCGCTTGATCGCCGAGTACGAGCGCGGCTTGAAGGAGCAGACCTACCTGAACTTCGATGCCGCGCGCATGAACGAACAGCAAAAGGCGTCCGAGCGAAACGTCGCCGACGTCATCCGGCCGAGCGACCCGCCTCCGAAGCCGTAGCAAAGGCGCGGTCGTGGCAGAGGTCGCCGTCCCGCGTGGAAGAGCCATGCGCGCTTCGACGTCCGCTCTTCGATGAAGACCTGGCTCTACCGCATCGCCACGAACGATTGGCTCGATGCGCTCGCCGATCGCACACGACGTGCGCGACCGATGGAAGACGGGCAAGGTGACCCAAGAACCCCGGTGCGGAGAAGGGCCACACCGGCTCGTCATCGACCAGCGACAGAACGAATTTTCGGGAGCGAGAACGCTGTTCGAGACGGTCGTGTCGGGGATTCGAATGTCCGCGTGAGTCGTTGCAGGGTGATGGCAATCGCCCGCCGTGACTGCCCCCGCGGAGGTGCCGAGAAGAGCCGTTCGTTCACCTTTCGAGTCGAGACCGAGAGCTCAGCGCGCTACTTGCGCTTTTGCGCGTGCTTCTGGACCTTCTTGGCCATGATGCGCTTTTTCAGCGGGCCAACGTGGTCGATCATCAGCATGCCTTCGAGGTGGTCGTATTCGTGTTGAACGGCCACGGCGAGCAGGCCCTCGGCCTCGAGCTCGAAGGCCTTGCCGGCCTTGTCGAGGGCCTTCACCTTCACCGTGGCGGCGCGCTTGATCTCTTCGGTGACTCCGGGGAATGAAAGGCAGCCTTCTTCCCACGTCTGGTCGCCGACCCGCTCGGTGATCTCCGGGTTGATGAACACGCGCAGGTCGCTGGGCTCGTCGTCACCGGCGATATCGATCAAGAACAAGCGAACCGGCTCGCCGATCTGCGTTGCCGCCAAGCCGACGCCAGGGGCGGCGTACATGGTCTCGGCCATGTCGTCGATCAGGGCGACGAGCTCTGGCGTGACGTCACCGACAGCGACACCTTTGTTGCGAAGGCGAGGATCGGGGTAGTGAAGGATGGTGCGAATGGCCATCGGACTTGCTGAAAGATGCGATCAAAACGGCGCCGCGTCGAGCGTTTCGGCCGCCCGGGCGGCTCGGGGGCGCGTGAGTGTCTTCAAAGCAGAAGTTTTCAGAATTTCGGGCATGGGCACGGGCACGTTTACGGGCGAGACCGCGCTACCGCCGCCGTGCGCCAACCGTAGAGCGTAAGCGCGCTCTCGTGTGCTCTTCTCATCCCGCTCTAGCGGGTGGTGCGCTTGAAGATGGACAGGTCGAGCGCGACGCCGCGAGCGACCAGATCTTCGGCGATGCGAGGCACCACACCCGTGGGGTGGAAGGAGCCTTCGACGGTGCCACCTGCCGCGGTGCGTTCGACCGTGAAGGTGAAGATGTCACGCAGGTCGAGCGGTGAGCCTTGGGCGAGCGAGAACTCGGCCACGCGCATCACGCGGTTGCGGCCGTCGCGCAGGCGCGCAACCTCGACCACGAGATCGAACGAGCCTGCCAGCCACTCTCGCGCGGTGTCGAGCTGGAGCATGCGCTTCGTGGCAGCGACGTCGGCCGGGAGCCGAGCCACCAAGTGGCGCAAGGTCGGCGCGCGGGCTGCGGCCAGCACGCCATCGACGCCGTCGCCGATGGCGTCGACAATCTCGGCCACGACGTGACCGGCGAAGGCACCGATCACGAGGCGATCAGGCCGCACGCGGATGGCCGCGTGAACGGCGCGCGCGCCCTCTTCGGCGGTGTCGCCGATCAACATCGACACCGTGTGGGGCTGGTTCAGCACCAGCTCGTCGTCTTCTTGGAGAACGACGACGCGATCTTCCAGATTGCCGGCACCCGCGAGCGCTCCGAGAATGGTGGTGCCGCCGGCGCCGACGCCGCCTGTTACCAGGATGTTTGCGCGGCCCTGAACTGCCAGTGCGAGCAAGCTCGCCATCTGCCTGGAGATGGTGCCGCCGCGGACGAGCTCTTCGAGTGTGGCGAGCGCGCGTTGCGGCTTGCGAATGACGAGCATGTGCCCGTCTCCAGAAGCGGGAGGCAATACACCAAAGAGACGTGCACCACGCTCGAGGCGTCGCTCGACGAAGTACTCGTTCGCCTCGAGAGGCCTGCCGGCGCGCACACAAATTCTGCGCACCACGCGAGCTGCGGCGGCTTCGCTGGTGAAGGCGATCTCCGTCGCCACCTGCTTCTTGCCATGCAGCGCGACCACGTGATCGTGGCGGATGACCTGCACCTCTTCGACGTACTCATCGTCGAGCAAGGGACCTATCGGTCCCAGCTCGAACAGCTCGCGGCGAGCCTCTGCGACGAGGATCTCCGAATCGATGTTGGGCGGCAGCTCGCCGCTCGAACGCATCGAGCTGGCCTTCTCGGCGAGGGCGCGCTCGATGGCAGCAGCGAGGGCAGGCGAGGGAGCCTCGCCCGAAGCGAGCGGGGCGGTGTCGACCGCCGAGGTCGCACGCTCCATCAGTTTGCCGAGGGCGGCGCGGTGAGCCGCTGCCTGCGAAGAGTCGACGACGTCGCCAGAGCGAACGCTCGAGCGAGGTGATTGGGCGGGCTGCGAAGAAGCGGGGATCGACGCCGGTGCGGCGGCAGGCGGCCCGCTGACCCTGGGTGCGACGCCAGGCGGCGGCGCGGTGGGAGACTGCCCAGGTGCGTGTTGTACGGTTGCCTGCCCATGCACCAGCGGCGGCGGCGCGAGGGCAGCCGCAGGCGCGGCGGGCTCCGGTGTGGGGGCAGCCGCCGCAACCGCGATCGGCACCGGTGGTACCAATGCAGGATGCACCATCGCCGGAGGGCTCATGGCAACGGCAGCCTGCGGAGCTATTCCTTGCGCAGCCTGCGGAGCAATTCCTTGCGCAGCCAAAACGGCAGCCTGCGGAGCAATTCCTTGCGCAGCCAAAACGGCAGGTTGCGGCGACACGATCGCCGGCGCGACCATCGGAGCCGGTGGCATTGCGGCCGGCTGCCGTCCGAATGTGGGCTCGTTGCCCGGTACGGGGACTTGCGGCGGAGCGGGCTCTGGCATCATGCGCGGGCCAGGCCCGAGCGCCGTCTCGCGTGCGCCGAGCGGAGCGGGCGCTCCGATGCTTGCAGGCGCGGCGCCGGCTTGCGGAGACGCTGCGGCGCCGTGCATCTGCATCGGCATCGGCGGAGGACCGGCGGTGGGCGCGCCTGGCAGCGGCGGCGGCATGCCAGCCGATGAGGGCTGACGGTAGGCGGGCTGCCCATCGTTGCTCGCATCTTCGCTCGGCTCTTCGTGCGGCGCAGGGCCGGCGACAGCGGCGGCGGCGGCGGCTTCTGCTGCGAGCTCGATGCGGAGGACGAAGTCGCCGATGTAGATCTTGTCGCCTTCGCGAACGATCGTCGCTTGCGCGATCTTGCGACCGTTGACGTAGGTGCCGTTGGTGCTCTTCAGGTCGGTGACGATGAAGCGGCCATCACGATAGAGAAGTCGCGCGTGTCGCTTCGAGACGTTGCCCTTGGGCAACATGAGATCGTTGCCCTGCACGCGGCCAACGTTGATCTCCGTCTTGTCGAAGCCTTCACGGCGCTCCGACCCACCTTTTTCACTGATGATGATGGAGAACATTTCGTCAGGCGCTCTGGGGCGGATACTAACGTCATTTATCGGACGTTGCCCACCTAGCAACCAAGTGTGATCGCAGGTCGGTGCTGAAGCGCTTGACCATTGCCCCGGGGCGCGTCTACGTTCCGCCCGCTCGCCAAGGGGCTCTTACGTGGGCAGCTGCGTTCGGAGTCGTCTTGCTGGGCAAATAGTACGGGGAGCGCGCGGTTTGTCGTCTGACGACCTCAACAGCGCGTTGAAGTGGAGGAAGCAAATGGCAGTTGGCAAGGTTAAGTGGTTCAACGACGAAAAGGGCTGGGGCTTCATTAAGCAAGAGGGCGGCCCTGACGTTTTCGTCCACTACTCGCAGATCAACGGTGACGGTCGTCGCCGCCTGTTCGAGGACGAGACGGTCGAGTTCGAAATCAAAGAGGGACCGAAGGGTCTGCAGGCTGTCAACGTGACGCGACTGCAAGGCGCCACCGCCTGATTTCGTTCGGCACCTGACACGCCTTCAGCGGTACCCAAACTTCAGCGGTACCCAAACTTCACCGGCGCCCAAAGGGAGGGGCGGCCGCCTTCGCGGTGAGCCGCCCTTCTCATTTCAACCGAAGGTTGACGATCGAACATCTGGTGCGTCAGGCCGTGCGGGGCAAGCCAACTTGGTTGAAGCCCCGCGCTCCCGCGTCGAAGCAGAATGTGGTCACCTCGCCGATCGCGCCGCTGTCGTCGATCTCGTAGACGTTGAAGCCTGCCATCTTGCTGGCGTCTTCATGCAAGAGCGACGCGCTGGTCGCGCCGATGACCTCGATCGAGCCCCGCTCGGTGATCTGCGGCTTGCGCACGCGTCGGTGCCAGTGCCCATGGAGCAGCAAACCACGCGCGACGTCGCGCAGCGCGCGGATCTCGCCTTGGGCGTCCCACAGACCCTCGAGCGCGGTCTTCGTGTAGCTCGCGGGGTTGTGCAGCGGGTGGTGCTGCAAGATGACCGGCGTACGCGCCTTCACTTCCGGGTGCGCAAGCACCCGCTCGAGCGCCGCGATCTGTCGCTTGCCGAGCTGGCCCGACGCCACGAAAGGGGGCCGGGACACCGCCGTCGATAGTCCGATGATCGCAGCGGGCCCGCGCAAGCGCACGAAAGGGAAGCCGCCTTCTGCGCCGATGTCGTGGACGTCGGAGGTCATGTAGCGCGAGAACCATTCGGCGAAGCGGCCCTTTTTCACCGAGCCGCGCGTGTAAACGTCGTGGTTACCCGGCACGAGGCTGATTTGATCGGCGCTGAGGCCGACGGCGCCTTCGAGCAACGCGCGCACGCGATCGAACTCGCGTTCGAGCGCCAGATTGGAGACGTCACCAGTCACCACCAGATGGTCGACGGCCAGATCGGCGAGGCGCTGGACGGCGAGCGTCACTGGCTCCGGCTTGTGTTTGTGTCCGCGTCGGAGGCGAAGGTTCGCATAGCCGGTCAACCGCTTGTTGAAGAGCCGGTAGGGAACGGCGCCTTCGAGATCGAGCAGATGTAGATCCGACAGGTGGGCGATGCGCACGCCACACCTTTATCAGGGTGCTTCGTAGGCGCAACGAAAGCCCCGAAAAGCAGCGCGCGAGCCAGGCGATGCATGGCCGCGCGCGGCAGCGCGCAGCCAGGCTCGCCCGTGACCGTAACTGCCGCCGCGAACGACTCGTTCGTCGCCGCTGTCGGGGCCTGTCGGATCCACGCTCGGCGCCTGTGCGTATTCCGCGAACCAATCGCCGACCCACTCCTCGGCGTTGCCTGCCATGTCGAACAGGCCCTCCGGCGTCTTGCCGGCGACGAAAGAGCCCACCGGCGCGAGCTCGAGGAAGCCGTCTTTCGCCTCGAATGGATCGACCCCGATGGCGAATCGACCGGCGTTGGCGAAGTACGGATCGAACACGTTGCCCCAGGGGAAACGGCGGGCCTTCATGCCTCGGGCGGCGTACTCCCATTCGGCTTCGGTCGGCAGACGGCCGCCTCTCCACTGGCAATAACTGGCTGCGTCGCCGTGGGTGACCATCGTCGCGGGCAAATTCGGCTGTTCGAATCGCTTGCCGCCGACTGCGAGGAGCACGGCCTTGCACGGGCCCACTTCGACGCAGCGTCGGTAGTCACCGCCGCTGACCTCGAGCCTGTCGATCACGAAATCCGACAGTGTGACCGGGCTCTCTGCGAACTCGTAGACGAACCATTCTTGTTCGCAGGCGCTCTCGGAGGCCTCCGAGGCGCAGCTCGAGAGGGCGCGTTGAATCTCGTCCACCTCCGAGCCCCGCTGAAACGTGCCACCGCGGATCAACGCGCGCCCCTCGGGCCCGAGCGCCAAGGTGACGACACCTTGGGAGGTGTCTGCGATGCGCGGCGGACGGAGATCTGCCAGCACGCTCGTCGTCACCGCCGTCATTGCGATGACCAGCGAGGTGGAGGACGAGCGCCGCATGGTCAAGCCTGCCCTCAGAGCACCAAAATCTGGCCGGGATGCTCGATCAGGCCGCGGAGGGCCTTCAAGAACGTCGCACCGATGGCGCCGTCGATGACCCGATGATCACACGACATCGTCATGCTGAGTCGCCTGCCCGGGACCACAGCGTCACCCTTCACCACAGGCTCGCGCCGCAGCGCGCCGATGGCCAGGATGGCGCCCTCGGGCGGGTTGATCACTGCCGAAAATTCGTCGATTCCGAACATGCCGAGATTCGAGATGCTGAAGGTGCCGTTCATCATCTCTTCGGGCAAGAGCTTCTTGTCTTTGGCACGGGCGGCGAGATCACGCACCTCGGCGGCGATCTCGACCACGCTCTTCTGATCCGCGTCGCGCACGACCGGCGTCACGAGCCCGTCTTCGACCGCGACGGCGACTGAAATGTCGATGCGCTTGTGTATCAAGATCGCGTCCGGTGTGAACTGCGCGTTGCAGCTGGGTACACGCTTGAGACCGATGGCGACGGCCTTGATGATGAGATCGTTGAAGCTCAGCTTGGGGGCGTCTTTGTCGCCCGCAAGCAAGTCTTCGTTGATGCGCTCGCGCAGCGCGAACAGCGGCTCTGCGTCGACGTCGATAGTCAGGTAAAAGTGGGGGATTGTCGTCTTCGACTCGGTCAGCCGGCGCGCGATGGTCTTGCGCATCATGCTGAGCGGCTTCACTTCCGGCTCACGGCTCGCTCTCGGCGCCGCGCGTCCAGCCGCTGCTGCCGCCATGCCCTCCAGATCTCTGGCGATGATGCGGCCATGCGGACCGCTGCCCGGAACGCCCGCGAGGGAGAGACCTCGCTCTCGGGCGAGCTTGCGGACATACGGCGATGCCTTGACGCGCTCGCCCGAGATGGGTGCAGCGTCCGCGGCTTGGGCTGCCGCCGGCGTCTGAGCGGCAGGAGCAGCGGGGGCTTGGGCGCTGGCTTCGGACGGCTTTTCGGGGCCAGTCGGGCTGGCAACGGGCGCGGGAGCTGCGGCCGGAGCCGCTCTGCCGCCACCGACCTTGGCGAGCAGGGCGCTGATGTCTTCGCCGGCGTTTCCGACGATGGCCACCGGCTGCCCGAGCTTCACTACGCTGCCGGCAGGCACCAAGATCTTGAGCAAAACGCCTTTGTCGAAGGAGCGAAACTCCATCGTCGCCTTGTCGGTCTCGACTTCGGCGAGCAACTCGTCGACGGCGATCGCGTCGCCTTCTTTTTTCTGCCAGGACCCGATTTGCCCCTCTTCCATCGTGGGAGAGAGCTTCGGCATGTCGATGATCTTGGCCATCAGACGCTCCTGTAGCTGACGCGCTTGACGGCTTCTACGACGCCGGCGGCTTGCGGGATCACGAGCTGTTCGAGCTTCGCGTTGTATGGCATGGGCACGTCTTTGGTGGTGACCCGCTCGATCGGTGCGTCGAGATCATCGAAGGCCAGTCGCTGGATGCGGTCGACGATCTCTGCGCCCACGCCGCCGTAGGGCCAGCCCTCGTAGGCGATGACCGCACGATGTGTCTTCTTCACGCTGTTCACCAGCGCTTCTTCGTCGAGCGGGCGCAGGCTGCGCAGATCGATCACCTCCGCCGAGATACCGTCTCTTTCGAGGGCGGCGGCTGCCTCGAGCGAAACATGGACCATGCGGCTCCAAGAAATGATGGTCACGTCGGTGCCTTCGCGTGCGATGCGCGCTTTGCCGAACGGCACCAGGAAGTCAGGGTCGTCACTGACAGTGCCCTTCAGGCTGTAGAGCGTCTCGCTCTCCATGTAGAGCACGGGGTCGTCGTCGCGAATCGCGCTCTTGATCAAGCCCTTGGCGTCTTCACAGGTCGACGGCGCGACGACCTTCAGACCTGGGATCTGTGCGTAGAAATGCTCCATCGAATGCGAATGCTGCGAGCCGACCTGTTTTGCCGAGCCGTTCGGCGCACGGAAGACGATCGGTACGTTGAGCTGACCGCCTGACATCTGGCGCAGCTTGGCGGCGTTGTTCAGGATTTGATCGAAGGCCACGGCCGAGAAGTTCCAGGTCATGTATTCGACGATCGGGCGGAGCCCGACCATGGCGGCGCCGATCGCGACGCCCGTGAACCCGCTCTCGGTGATGGGTGCGTCGATCACCCGCTTGGAACCGAATTTTTCGAGCATGCCTTCGGTGACTTTGTAGGCGCCCTGATAGTGACCGACCTCTTCGCCGACGATGAAGACGCGGTCGTCGCGCTCCATCTCTTCGCTCATTCCGAGCCGGATGGCCTCGCGAAAGCGGACCTCTTTCGGCTTGTCGTCCGCCGGCTTGGCCTTCTCGTCTTGGGCTGATTCTGTGGCGCTCATCGCGCGAATGCTCCCTTGTAGGTGGTGGCTTCGAGCAGCTCGGGGCCAGGCTCGGCGCTCTCTTCCGCAAACTTCACAGCGTCTGCGATCTCTTCTTCGATGGCGGCGTCGACTGCTTCCAACTTTTTCTGTAAGCCCGCCTTCTCGAGGTCGGTTCGGCTGCGCGAGAGTGGGTCCTTCTTTTTTTGGTCTTCGACTTCTTGCGGCGTCCTGTACTTGCCCGGGTCGCTCATCGAATGACCGCGGTAGCGGTACGTGCGCGCCTCGATCAAGGTCGGCTCGCACTTTTCTCGCGCGCGCTGAATCGCTTTGCCGAGCTTCTCTTTCACGGTGTGCACGTGGTCGGCGAGAAATCGATCGCTCGCCATGCCGTAGCCCGCCGCACGCGCCGTCACGTCCTCTACCGCGAGGGTGCGCTCGAGCGGCGTGCCCATCGAATATTCGTTGTTCTCGCAAACGAAGACGACAGGCAGCTTCCACAGGGCGGCCAGCGACATTGCCTCGTGG
>Ga0209181_10002464_pt1 | contig 30219 bp, 21 predicted proteins | sample MAT05_FD_187208 | JGI IMG/M metagenome (GOLD analysis project Ga0209181, IMG submission 187208) | Freshwater microbial communities from Lake Fryxell liftoff mats and glacier meltwater in Antarctica - MAT-05 (SPAdes) (version 2) | ecosystem: Environmental > Aquatic > Freshwater > Ice > Liftoff... | reverse complement strand
GGCATGTGGTTACTCTGGCGAGCGAAGGACAAGCCGAACAACGGGCTGCGCGCCATGCTCGGTCTATCGGCCCTGAACACGCTGCTGATCTACACGCACTTCTTCGGGTGGCTGGCGATCGGCTTGCAAGGTCTTTGTCTTCTCGCACTTCCGGAACTGCGGCATCTGCGGCGCAACTTCCTCTTCGGTTGCGGGATCACGTTGGCTTGGTTCAGCCCCTACCTCGTCATCTTTTGGAAGCGTTTGGGGACCAGCGTTACGCACGGCACGTGGTTGGAAGCCCCCGTTCCGGAGGAACTCTACAACATGCTTTGGCGCTGGAGCAACGCGCCGGTGGTAACGGTGGTCTTCCTGATCGTGATCGCCGTGGCGGGTGCGCGGGATCGTCTGCGAGCACCGGGCTTGCGGCTTGCGGTATTCTGGTCCTTTGTACCGTTGCTGGGCATGTTCCTGGTGTCCTTCGCCGTGCCCATGTTCCTGGACCGCTACCTGGTGTATGCCGCGCCGGGTTTCGCGCTTCTCGTTGCCATGGCAGCAACCCATTTGACCATCCCGCGCAGATGGGCCTCAGGTCTGGCCGCTGTACTGGTCATTGGCATGGCCATCACCTTCACCCCTTGGCGGTCTGGCGTGCGCGACCCTTCACGCGTCGTGAAGACCGTTGACGACTGGTGTAAGGAGGATTGCGAAGTGGAGATCGTTCCGCGCTGGTATTGGCTGAACTACTTGGCGGCAGAGGACCTGGAACAATTGAAGGACGACCAGAGCGACTTGCTGCAGTCTGACATCGTTATCCCCGACCGGGCATCCGCAGCGCTGATAGGACCTATCGTAGTCGTGGATGCCAGTGGCGACCGGATGATCGGTGATCGCGATCGGTACCGTTCGCTCAAGGCCGTTTATCCGAGCATCGATTCCGTGGAAGCGGACCATAAGGTGTGGGTGTACAGGTTCCGGTTTTGAAGCCCACTAGGACGGATAAAGAATAGCCATGGAATTGCACGAACAGATCAAGACGGAAAGCATCCGGCGGCTGCGGGAAAGCGAAGGTCGGTTGGTGAAGTGCCTGCATCTTCTGGGCGAGGATCTCACTTGGCACCGGGCGAACGCGCACGTGGTCAGCGTGGGCAACTTGGTATTGCACCTGTGCGGCAACGTGGGGCAATGGATCAACTCGACCCTTGGAAGAACGACCGATAGCCGGGTCCGCGACGATGAATTCGCCGAGCAAGGCCCCTTGCCGACCTCCGAACTGGAACGCCGACTGGGTGGAACGATGGACCAAGCGGTGCTCACTATAGCTGGCCTTTCGCAGGACGAGCTCACGGCATTGTGGTCCGTGCAGGGCTTTTCGGAGACCGGAACGGCCATTTTGATGCATGTTGTGGAACACTTCAGCTACCACACCGGGCAAGTGACCTTGCACACCAAATTGCTGCTGGACATTGACACGGGGTACTACGCCGGACAGCACCTCAACACCACGACCTGACCCACAGGCACCGGAACAGCGCTGACCTGCGTCCTAAAGAAGCGGTTTGCGCTCCTTTCCAAGAAAGGCTGATCTCTGCTCCTTTGAAAAGTGGCTCATACCGATAACTTGCCTTCCCTTTCGGGTCATCCTGCATGAAGCGTATTTCCCTCCTGTTCCTCCTGCTCACGTGTCTTTGCGGTGTTCGCGCCCAAGTGGTCGTGAACGAGGTAAGCGCCTCCAACTATGCGGACCAAGCGGACAATTTCGGGGAATTCGAGGATTGGATCGAGTTGTTCAACACCACGGGTGCGGCGGTGGACCTATCGGGTTGGTACCTGAGCGATAGCCAGAGCAACAATACGAAATGGATCTTTCCGGCCGCATCGTCCATTGCGGCCAATGGCTACTTGGTGGTCTATTGCAGCGGCCGTAACCTCACTGTGGGCGCCGTACACCACACGAGTTTCAAATTGAACCAGACGGACCAGGAGCGCGCGGTGTTGAGCGATCCCGCGGCAGCGATCGTAAGCGAGTACCAGATGCAGGATCGCACCCAAACGGATCACAGCCGGGGCCGCACAACGGATGGGGCCGCCACATGGAACGTATTCCTGAACCCCACCCCGGGCGCTGCCAACACCGGAGCCTATTCCGAATACGCACCGAAGCCGGTCTTCAGCATACCCTCGGGCGTGCAAGGCGGTGCCGTCAGCCTTGCGCTGACTGTCGGCGGTGCCGGGCTAACGATCCGTTACACATTGGACGGCACCGTCCCCACAGCAGTATCACCGGCCTATGCCGCACCGTTGAACATTGCGGCCACCAGCGTTGTGCGGGCGCGCACCTTCAGTTCCGATGCCGCAGTACCGCCCAGCGCGGTAGAGACGAATACCTACCTGCTCGGTACGGCGCATAGCGTGGCTATCCTGTCGATCGCAGGGGACGAACTACCCACCCTGTTGGGCGGCACGCAGATCAACCCGGTGGGCAGCTTCGAATACTTCGGGCCCGATGGGCAATTGAGGGACGAGGCCACCGGTGATTTCAACGAGCACGGCAACGACTCCTGGGCCTATGACCAGCGGGGATTCGACTACGTGTCGCGCGACCAGTTCGGGGACAATGATGGCATCCACTACCCCATGTTCCGCACCAAGGAACGCGACCAATACCAGCGGTTGATCATCAAAGCCGCAGCCAGCGATAACTACCCGTTCGAGAACGGTGGAGCGCACATCCGCGATGCGTTCGTACACGTGATCTCCCAAGTGAACGACCTGCGCTTGGACGAGCGCAGCTACGAACCCTGCGTGGTGTATTTGAACGGCCAGTACTGGGGCGTTTACGAGATCCGCGAAAAGGTGGATGATGCCGATTTCACGGACGAATACTACGACCAGCCCGAGAATGAACTCTACTTCCTGAAGACCTGGGGCGGAACATGGCAAGAGTACGGAGGTGCCCCGGCGCAGGCCGAATGGGATGGATTGGTGGGCTACATCAACGGCAACGACATGGGCGATGCGGCCAACTTCGCCTACGTGGATGGCTTGTTGAACTGGAAAAGCCTGGTGGATTACGTGGTGCTGAACAGCCAAGTGGTCTGCTCGGACTGGTTGAACTGGAACACCGCATGGTGGCGTGGCCTCAACCCTGCTGGCGACGGCCGCCGGTGGCGTTACACGCTCTGGGACATGGACGCCACCTTCGGGCACTACGTCAATTTCACCGGCATACCCGACCAGAGCGCAGCCGCTGATCCCTGCGATCCCGAGACCTTGCCCGACCCTGGAGGCCAAGGGCACATCCCTATCCTGGTAAAGCTGTTGGAGGAGAACGAAATGGTACACGACTATTACGTGAACCGGTACATCGACCTGAACAACACCGCGTTCCAGTGCGACTACATGATCGGCGTGCTGGACAGTTTGGTGGCCCTGATCGAACCGGAGATGCCTGCGCACATTGCCCGGTGGGGTGGCAGCATGCCCGAATGGCAAGGGAACGTACAGGCCATCCGCGATTTCATCACCACCCGGTGCGTCACCATCACCCAAGGCCTACAGGACTGCTACGATGTCACGGGCCCCTTCGATGTGGTGTTCAACGTGGACCCACCGCTCACCGGGCGCATCCAGATCAACTCCATTACGCCGGACGTTTATCCCTTCAGCGGAACGTACTACGGTGGTATCAACACCACCTTGGCACCGATCCCGGAACCGGGGCAGCGCTTCAGTTATTGGGAAGTGTTCAGCACCAACAGCATCCTGCCCACCACCACGGATTCGTTGGTGACGATCGATATCCTTTCGGCGGACAGCATTGTGGCGCACTTCAAACCACCAACGCGCTACGATATCGTTCTGGATGTGGAACCGCGCGATGCCGCGAGCATCACCTTCGATGGCATCACGTATACCACGTTCCCCACGGTGGCGTCGGTCGGTGAAGGTTTGGATGTTCCCTTCGTCGTACACCCCACCTTGTACTTCGACTTCCTCTACTGGTCCGTGAAGAACAATCCCTACACGCCTGCGGACAGCACACAACGGGAGCTAGCTGCACAGTTCTATTCCACGGACACCATCGTAGCCCATCTGTTGCCGCAGGAGTATGTGTACTTCGTTCCCAACTCTTTCACCCCCAACCAGGACGGTATCAACGACACCTTCCAGCCCATGGGCCAAGTGATCCAATTGGAGAGCTACGACCTGCAGATCTTCGATCGCTGGGGCGAATCCATCTATGCCAGCAAAGACCCCGCTTCGGGTTGGGATGGGAGCGCGGGTGGCAAGACCGTTCCCGAGGGCGTATACGTATATCGCGCTTACGCCATCGATGCGATCAAGAAGGACGTGTACGAGATCTTCGGGCACGTTACCTTGTTCCGGTGAAACGATAACCGGGTCTCCGATAAAGTGCCGAACTGAACCTGCAATTCGTCATGCTAATGTCAGGATTGTTCATCTTTTTATCAATAAAGTTGAACAGAATGGAATTCTGATTGTTCCTTTGCCGTCGTCGAAACCCTAACCCTCCAATACGATGAAGAAAAGTAGAACCCTTTCACTACTCCTGACCAGTGCGACTCTTGCTGCGGCCACGTCGGTCGCGGCCCAAACCGCACGTGTGCAGATCATCCACAACAGCGCTGATGCAGCAGCTGCCGTGGTAGACATTTATGTGAATGATGTCCTCGCTATCGAGGACGTCGCCTTCCGCACTGCGACCCCATTCTTGGACCTACCAGCGGAGACCGATCTTGCCGTGGGTATCGCACCCGGTAACAGCATGGATGCGGGTGACATCATCGCCACCTTCAACTACAACCTCGCCGACGGCGGCAGCTACATCATCGTAGCCAATGGCATCGTGAGCGCCACCGGCTACAGCCCGGCTCAGCCTTTTGACCTGGATGTGTTCCCGGCTGCTCGTGAAGCGGCTGCTATGGGATCGAATACGGATGTACTTGTTCTGCACGGTTCTACCGATGCTCCTGTAGTGGACGTGGCCGAGACCTCCGTGCCTGCCGGTACGGTGGTGAACGACCTCGCCTACGGCAACTTTGCCGGATACCTTGAACTTGGCACTGCCGACTACGTGCTGGAAGTGCAAACCGCGGACGGAACTCCTGTGGCCGCATTCCAGGCACCTTTGGCAACCCTCGGCCTTGATGGCGCCGCCATCACCGTGCTGGCATCCGGCTTCTTGGCACCAGCCAACAACAGCAACGGTGCTGCCTTCGGTCTTTGGGTCGCATTGGCAAGCGGTGGACCTTTGGTAGAACTGCCTCTGGCAGTGGGTAACCCGACCGCCCGTGTACAGATCATCCACAACAGCGCCGACGCGGCGGCTGCCGTGGTCGACATCTATGTGAATGATGTACTCACTATCGAGGACGTCGCCTTCCGCACCGCAACCCCATTCTTGGACCTGCCTGCGGAGACCGACTTGGCCGTGGGCATCGCACCGGGCAACAGCTCGGGTGCAGATGACATCATCGCCACTTTCGATTACAACCTCGCAGATGGCGGTAGCTACATCATCGTGGCCAACGGTATCGTAAGCGCCGCCGGCTACAGCCCGGTGCAGCCTTTTGATCTGGATGTGTTCCCTTCGGCTCGTGAAGTGGCAACGGTAGGAACGAACACGGATGTCCTTGTAATGCACGGTTGCACGGATGCTCCTGTGGTGGACGTTGCTGAAGTCTCCATTCCTGCTGGCACGGTGGTGAATGATCTGGCTTACGGCTCATTTGCCGGCTACCTGGAACTCGGCACGGCGGACTATGCGCTGCAAGTGCAGACTTCCGATGGTACGCCGGTGGCTACCTACTCGGCTCCTCTTTCCACCTTGGGTCTCGATGGCGCCGCCCTCACGGTGCTGGCATCCGGTTTCCTTGCCCCTGCGAACAACTCCAACGGCCCGGCTTTCGGTCTGTATGTTGCATTGCCAGCCGGTGGTGATCTGATCGCACTTCCGTTGATCACGAACGTCGGCCTTTCCGACGTCGATAACGCTATCAACTTCAACGCATGGCCCAATCCGGCAAACGATCTGTTGAACCTGAGCATCGATGCAACGCAAGTAACGCGCGCCACAGTAACGTTGACGGACATGACCGGTCGCATTGTGTTGAGTGTGCCGAGTTCGTTGATCAATGCCGGTGAGAACCGCCTGACGATCGACCTTAACACCTTGTCCGCTGGACTTTACACGGTGTCCGTATCCAGCGAGAACGGCATCCGCACCACCCCTATCCAAGTGGTCCGGTAAGAAGCTGATCACCGATCCTTTGAAAAGCCCCTGCAGCAATGCGGGGGCTTTTCGCATTCACTACCGAACCATTTGCGTTTTCCGCTGTTTTCCAGCGTCCTGTTCGATCTTCGAGCCTTTCGATCGAACACTATAGCTTCGCCGGCCCATGGATCTTTTCCAAAACACATTCACCATTCGCGCCATGGAGGAATTCTCCGGCGTCAAGGCGCATACCATCCGGATCTGGGAGAAGCGGTATGGATTGTTGGCCCCTGACCGTACCGGGACGAACATCCGTCACTACAGCTTGGACGAGTTGAAGGTGATCCTCAACGTAGCCTACCTGAACAAGCACGGGCACAAGATCTCACGCATTGCCGCCATGACCTTGCCGGAGCGGGACCGCTTGGTGCGCGAGACGGCCGTTACCTCCGATTCCAGGGAAGAAACGCTGAACACCTTGAAAGTGGCCATGCTTGCGTTCGATGAGGTGCTGTTCGAACGGATCACCTCGGATTATCGCGAACACCACGGATTCCGACACTTGGTCGAATTGGTCTTCGTCCCCTTGTTGGAGCTTATCGGTGTACTCTGGCAAACGAATGTGATCTGCCCTGCCCAGGAGCATTTCGTGAGCAACTTCATACGCCAGAAATTGATCGCGGCAACGGACGGTCTACCGGCATCCGATGGATCCAAGGACCGGACCTTCGTACTGTATCTGCCGGAGAACGAGATCCATGAATTGGGCCTGCTCTACGTGAACTACCTGTTGCGCGCGGGTGGCGAACGTACCATCTTTTTGGGCCAAAGTGTACCCGGCGAAGACCTGAAGCAACTCGCAGCAGTGCGCAATGGACAACTGGTGATGGTCACGATCCTGATGGCCCATCCACCGGCGGCGGAGATCCCGGACTACCTCCAGAAACTGCGCGTGAGCTTGCCGGATAATCGCATCAGCTTCCTGGTTACCGGGGCGCAACTGGCGAAGGTGGGAGAGATGGAAGTACCGCCCGGCATTCGCACGTTCCCTTCCATGCGGGAACTGGTGAGAGCGGTGGATGCCCTCTAGCGCTCATCGACGCTTTCCTAGGATGGTAGTACCTTACCTGGGTTCATGATACCAGTGGGGTCGAAAAGGTGCTTGATGCCACGCATAACGGCCAACTGGGTGTTGGAGAACGCGATGTCCATGAACGGGCGTTGGACCAGTCCGATGCCGTGCTCGCCGCTCAATGTGCCCCCGAGCGATATGGTGAGTTCGAAGATCTCGCGGATCGCGATAGGGAGCTGATCCTGCCAGAAGGCATCGGACAATGCCTCCTTGATAATGTTCACATGGAGGTTCCCATCACCGGCGTGGCCGTAGCAGATGGATCGAAATCCGTGGTCCTTCCCGATCGCTTTGATACCGGCCAGCAATCGCGGCAGCTCGTAACGGGGAACAACGGTGTCCTCTTCCTTGTAAACGGTATAGGCCTTCACCGCTACGGCCACATTGCGGCGCAACTTCCACAGCATTTCCTTCTCGGCACTTGTTTCCGCGAAGAGTACTTCGCCGCAACCGTGCACTTCCATAACGCCAAGAATGGTCTCACACTCGCGCATCAACACATCGGCATGGTGGCCATCGACCTCGACGAGCAGGTGGGCTTGGACGCTTTCTGGGACTTCCAGTGCGATGCCTTCCACATGCTGCAACGTGAAGTCGATCGCGTCACGTTCCATAAACTCCAATGCACTGGGTGTGATGCCAGCGCGGAACACGGCGCTTACGGCTTCGCACGCTTGGGTGGCGCTATTGAAAGGCACCAGCATCAGGCGTGAAACGGTGGGCAAGGGGATCAGGCGCAGCACCGCTTTGGTGATCACGCACAACGTGCCTTCGCTACCCACGATCAGGCGCGTAAGGTCATAACCGGTGGCGTTCTTCAACGTATTCGCACCGGTCCAGATCACGTCTCCGTTGGGTAGCACGACCTCCAGGTTCAACACGAAGTCGCGCGTCACGCCATACTTCACGGCACGCGGTCCACCGGCGTTCTCGGCCAGGTTTCCACCGATGGTGCAACTGCCTTTGCTGCTCGGGTCCGGTGCATAGTAAAGTCCTTTTGCCGCCACCGCATCCATTAGGACTTGCGTGATCACACCGGGTTGCACGGTAACCTGCTGGTTCTGTTCATCCAGGTGCTCGATCGCGTCCATGCGATCCAGCGCAAGACCCACGCCGCCGTGTACGCAGAGGGCACCTCCACTGAGCCCGGTACGACCTCCGATGGGTGTGATGGGAATGTGGTGTGCTGCACAGACCTTGACAATTCGGGCGACCTCGTCCGTCGTTCGTGGCCGCACCACCACCTCGGGCGGATGCACCAGGTCCTCCGTCTCGTCGTGTCCGTAGTGCGCGCGATCATCGGGCGTTGTAAGGAGATCACCGGACCCCAGACAGGCGCGTAGCGCGGCGATCACGTCCGCATCCACTCTCTTGTACGACATGGCGTGAAGGTAACGGGACGAATGCGCGGGGATCAGCGCACGAGGCTTACGCTCCCCACGAAGTCTTGTGCATCGCCATCGCGTTCCACGATCACCTTCCAGACGTAAACATCGATCGGCGATTCCTGCCCTTTGTAGGTGCCGTCCCACGCGTCGTAACGATCTGTAGTATCATAGATCGGCATGCCCCAACGATCGAAGATCAGGAAGCGGTAGTTCCAACCCATGAACCCGTTCAGCACGGGGTGGAATACATCATTGCGCGTATCGGCGTTCGGTGTAAAGGCGTTCGGAACGAAGATGTTCGGATCGCCGACCACGTTGATGAACTTGCACAACGTATCGGGACATCCGAATTCGTTCACAGCCACGAGGCACACGGTGAAACCGCCGCCATCCGCAGGGAACACGTGCAGGGGATGCACGGCGGTGGACGTCTCGCCGTCATCGAAATCCCAAGCGAAGGTCATCGCCCCTTCGCTGGTGTTGCTGAACTGGAGGGCATGGGTGATGCTTTCCAACGTATCGGTGGTGTAGTCGGCGAACGGGCGTTGGTTGATCACGATCGCATCTTGGACGCTTAGCGTATCGGAGCAACCTCCGGTGCCGTAGGCGATCAGTTCCACGGAATAGGTGCCCGCATCGTCGTAGCTGTGCAGTGGCTGATCGGCCGTTGCAACATCGCCATCACCGAAGTCCCATGCGTAGTTGGTCCCGTTGATGGATCCATTCGTGAAGCTGATCGGATAGCCTTCGCATCCCGGCTGTGGCGTTGCGGTGAATGCAGCGATGGGCGTGGGATGCTGCACGAACGTGGCGGTGGACACGGCCTGGCAACCGAACTGGTTGGTGGAGGTCAGTGTGATCGTATACATGTTCGGCTCCGCGTAGCTGATCTCCGGTTGGTTCAGTTCCGATGTGGTTCCGTTGCCCAGGTCCCAGAGGTATCCGACCGCCCCTTGGGACGCGTTGTAGGTCTGGATGATATCGTTCGCGTAGCAGGTCTCGTCGGCGGAAAGTGTGAAGGCGCTCGTCGGCAATGGATGCGCCACGATGACGGCTGTTGCGGTATCGGTGCAACCGGTCAGGTTCTCGCTGACCAGTTCAATGGTGTAGCTCCCTGCAACGGAATAGGTGTGGAACGGGTCGGCGAGCGCGGAGGTGTTGCCATCTCCGAAATCCCATTGGCTGAAATCGGCATCCACGCCATTGTTGAGGAAAGAGACATCGAGATCGATGCAGCCGTTCGTGGGATCGGTCGTGAAGGCGGCTTGCGGTGTGGTGTTCACCACCGCTTGTCGTGTCGACGTCGCGGTGCAGGAATTGCTGATCGCTGTTGCTGTGAGCGTAACGCTGTAGGTGCCGCTCTCCGCATAGGTATGCTCAGGTGCCGATAGCGTGGATCCCGTAAGGTCGCCGAAATCCCATTGCAGGTTGGACACGTCGGGCGTCAGGTTCGTGAAGGTGAACGGCTCGCCTACGCATGCCAGGACCGGATCCATGGTGAACGCGACGATCGGCGACGGATAGACCTCGATCTCGGTGGTGTAACTGTCCAGTCCGCAACCGAAGTTGAACAGTTCGATCGTGTACGTGCCGGGATCCTCGAACGTGTGTTGGAGATCATGCGCGTTGCTCACGTTGCCATCGCCCAAGTCCCAATACCACGCGGTGTCGCCCGAAGAGAACTGTGTGAGATCGACCGTTACCGGCGAGCATCCGTTGATCGGATCGGCGTTGAAGAACGACGTGACCTCGTTGGCTTGTATGGTGATGACCTGTGTGGCCGAGGACGTTCCGCAGATGTTGCTCGCGGTCAACGTAACGGTGACATCCAACGGGGCATCCTCATTGATGTACGTGTTGGTCACCACCGGACCTGGATCGGTGCTGGTGTTGCCATCGCCAAAATCCCATACGAAGGAATCCGGAAGGCCAATGCTCGCGTTGCCGAACGGCACTTCGGTATAGGGGCAGTATTCGTTCAGGTTCGGTCCGAAAACGGCAGTTGGCTCAGGGATCACTGTCACGCTGCCAGGATCCGTATCGGCACCGCACACGTTGGTAACAGTGAGTGTGATCGGATAGGTGATGCCATCCACCGGATCCTGCGGGAACGAGAAGGTGGGCGGGAATTGGTCCGTTGACGAACCGAGCCCACCAAAGTCCCATGCGTAGGTAACGCCATCACCGATGGACGCGTTCGTGAAGTCCACGAGCATGGGGCCGCAACCCGTGTCGGCGCTCAAGGTCATGTCCGCTTGCGGCATGTCCCACACATCAACGGCGCTGAAGACGGTATCGCGACAACCCGCTCCTGTAATGGCGATCAGGCGAACGGTGTAGGAACCGGTCGCTGTATAGGTATGATAGGGCGAAGGATCGGAAGATGTCCCGAGATCGCCGAAGTCCCACGCGAAGTCGAAGGCACCCGAGCTGTTGTTGATGAAAGCGAACGACACATTGGCGCAAGCCACTGGATCGTTCAGCACTGCCGCTACCGGCAATGGATCCACTGTTACCAAGGTGGCATCGCTGTTGAAGCACCCCGTGACCGGATCGGTGTAGGAATACGTGACCGTGTTCCCACCCGGAACCGCGAGTAAGGGATCGAAGTTGCCAGCTGCATCCACACCGGTACCGCTCCATGTACCACCGGCAGGTGCTGCCGTAAGTACTTGAAGGCCACCATCGAGGCATGTCGCGATCACATCCCCGGCATCGACCACCGGAAGCGCATCCACCGTAATGGTCACTTGGTCTTGCAACAAACAGGTGGCGCTGCCGAACGAATAGGTAAGCGGTAAGGATCCGGAAAGGCTGGGATCGAACAGACCCGAACCCGAGACCTGCGATCCGCTCCACGCACCACCAGCAGGAACAGCGGACAACTGGAATGCGCCGCTGTTTACGCAAACGGAAGTATCGTTGCCCGCGAAGGCCGGTTGGGTGATCGCGATCACATCCACCGTGATCGGGTCGGATCCGGTGCAGCCGGCAGCATCGGAATAGGTGTAGGTGAACACATCGGTGCCAACGCCGGATGGTGTAATGGAACCACCCGGTGTCACGGTCATAGTTATGGCTGTCCAAGTTCCACCAGCGGGCGTGCCGCCCAATTGGAATGGGATGGGTTGATCGCAGAGCTGCACATCCGGGCCGGCGGTGACCACCGGAATGCCATTCACGGTAGCGGTCAGTTGGCCCGTACTCGTACAGCCACTGCCGTCGCTGTACGTGTAGGACAACACCTGCGGCCCCTGCCCGGCAGCAGCTGGATCAAAAGCGTATGGTGGACCTGTAACACCGGCACCGCTCCACACGCCACCTACCGGCGTTCCTCCCAATGGAACAGCAGGGTCGTTGATGCATCGCACGAAGTCGGAAGGGAGGTCCAACGTCGGCGCGGGCAACACTTGGACTTCCACTTGATCGCTCGTTGCACACGTACCTATGCCGTAGTTGTAGGTCAGGATGAAAGCGCCAACGGTATTCGGTGTGAATTGCCCTCCTGGTCCGGCACCTACCCACGTGCCACCCGGCGGCGTAGCAGGAAGTGTAACGCCAGAGGGGCCTTGGCAGAAGAACGTATCGACACCAGCGTCGGCGATCAGCGCAAGGTCCTGCACGGTGATGACCACATCATCATCGTTGGTGCAACCGTTGCCATCGATGTGGGTGTACACGACGGTGAACGGTCCAAGCGCATTCGGCACAGGGGTAAAAACGCCGCTCGCGGAAACGTGTGGTCCCGTCCATGTGCCGGGACTCGGGAAACCGTTCAGTTGCACACCGATGGCTTGATCACAAAAGGTCTGCGGTGCGCCTGCGTTCACGTTCGTGACCGGGTACACCGTTACGGGAACGGTGGCGCTTCCGGGGCATCCACCGAGATCGCCGGATACGGTATAGGTCGTGGTGATCGCCGGGCTGGTGTTGAACAACGGACCGGTACCCACCAGCGCCGCGCCGATATACCATTGGTAGTTGCCCGCACCGCTCGCCGTGAACGAAGCCGACTCGCCATTGCAGATCGCATCGCTACTTGGGGTCACCGTGATGGTAGGTGCGGCGATCACTTGCACATTCACCGTTGCGGCGGGTCCGGAGCAACCGTTGCTCACGGCCACCACGCTGTACACACCCGCATTCGCTGCGGCCACGTTGGGGATGGTGGCGGTGGCCATGTTGCTGGAAAATCCGTTGGGGCCCGACCATTGGAAGGTGACACCCGGTGTTGAAGATGCCGACAGCGAAAGGATCTGTCCTGCACAGATCGGGCTGTTGCTGGAGATCACGGGCAATGCAGGCAATGTGCCCACGGCCAACGTGGTGACATCCGTAGCGGAGCCGCACGCGTTGGTAACGGTCAACGAGATGGACGAACTCGTGGCCGTACCGTAGCAGACCTGTGGTGGATCCAACGTGTTGGCGTTGGCTGGTGTGCCGCCCGGAAAGGTCCAGGCATAGGCATCGATCGGGGCACCACAGTTCTGCACCACAGCACTGGGATCCACGCACTGCGTGGCACAAATGCCGGTGAGATCCGCGACATCCACTTGTGGCGGCGCGTTGGCCGTGACCACGTCCGTGACGTTCACCATGCCGCAGGAATTCGTGGCCGAGAGTTGGATGGAATAAGTCCCTGATTGCGTGAACAGGAACTGGGGTTCCGTGGACGAGCCCGAGCTGCCACCCGTGTAGTTCCATGCCGGTCCGCTTCCACAGGAACCACCGGACGTGTTGACATTCCATACATACGTGGTGCGGCAACTGTTCGGGCTTAAGCTGGTATTGTCCACCACGCTCGCGAAGGGCGCACAGTCCACATCGGGCGTTAGCGTAAAGGCTGGTTGTGGGGGGGCTTCGATGCAGACGGAACGGGACAGTGTATCCGCACCGCAGGCATTGCCTGCGACAAGTTGCACCGCGTAGGTCCCTGCAATATTAAAGTTGATGCCCAAGGTCTGCGAGCCGCTCGCCCATGAACCCGGATCGAAGTTGGTACCCACGTATCCGAAATCGTTACCGACCGTGCCACTGGAAACGGTCCAACCTGCCGCTGGGCTGATGGTCCAGATCAAGGGAGGGGTATCATCGCAGGTGGTCCCTTGGATCTCGTTCCCGGTACTGGTGCTCGCGAACTGCACATTCGTATTCACACACACCGTATCCCCCGGCACAATGTTGAAATCCGCTTCACCGGACAAACTGACGTTGATGGGCACCACGCTGCCACCACTTACCCCGCACGGATTCTCCACCCTCAAGTTCACAGAATAGCTGTTCGCGAAGGTGTTGGTACCATCGGTACTGGTGATGCCACAAGAGCCAACACTGAACGTGTGCGAGAAGATGGCGGGTGGCGGGTGATTGTATATGGTCGGCGCAGTGCCATCGTTGAGGGTCAGGATATATATGGTACCCGGCGTATTGCCCTCCCATCCTTGCAGCGGGAAATTCAGGCTCAGCGGTCCGCAACCATTGGTATTCCCTGGATTGATGATGCCGCCTGCGGGATTGGTGCCCACGAACACACTGTACACCTCTGTGGAATTACAATTGTTGGTCTGTGTGATCGTATAGGTGAGCGTATGGATGCCTGAAGCGTACTGGTGCTGTTGCTGTGGCCAGTTGGTGCCGGTAGCGGAATAGACCGGAGAAGCATCGCCCCAATCGATCGTATGCGTACTGCCTGTCGCGGCCGACCCTGCGAAATCGAAGATGAAGGACGCTGTGGGGTTACCTGAACAACGGTAAAAGGTGGGGAAGCCATTGAAGGTGGTGAACTGTGCGTTCGCACTAGTAATGTTCGCGTTGGCCGCCGGCAGAACGTTCACTACCGTAACATCCGTGCAGACCGTGCCGCTCTGGGGTGTGGCGGTGAGCGTGTAACTGGTGGTGTTGGTAGCGGTGCAGATCGGGTTGGCCATGTTCGGATCGCTGAGCCCTGTAGCAGGTGCCCAAGAGAAGGAATAGGGTCCGGCACCACCACTGGCAGATCCTGAAAGTTGCTGCGGCACCCCGGAACAGATCGTATAGCTGGCATTCCCCGCCTGCGCCGTACACTGCCCCAAGGCGTTATGCGCCATGCCGGAAAGCAGCAGGAAAAGGCCAAGAGGTATAGATCGGGCGGAATGACGCATAGAAGCAATAACGGCCGAAAGTATCGGGTAGGATCCCTTCAGGTACGGCGTTACGGGGCTGTTTACCAACGGTCCACTATGGAACAGGACGTGCGCGATAGCCCTTGTGTTGCCTTAGAAACGCTGTTCAGACCTGTACAGAAGTTGAACGGATGGGTGCGGTGGCGTGTACGGCATGGGGAAAGACCACCGTTGATCCATCAAAACACGCATCATGATCACCGCCATCGCCATCCTCGCCTTCCTTGCACTTACCAGCCTATTGGCCTTTGGAACGGGCTGGAACAATGTGCTGTCCCCGGACCGCAACGAGCTGGTCTTCGCCGATCGCAACCGGGCATACGGGGCGTACAAGATCCGGCAGGAGCATCACCGCACCATGGTCATGGCCATGGGCATCGGGTTGGGCCTGGTCGGCACCGCTCTGCTACTGCCCAAGCTCTTCGCCGATCCGGCGGTGAAGACCGCCATACCCTATGTGCCGAACCCCGAGGTCATCTTCGAAACCTTCGAGGTGGACCCCATCAAGCCGGATGCGGTCGTGAAACCACCCGTGGTGGAACCTCCGCGCCCTGATCCGGTGGTACCGAGTGGCATTCTCGTTGCTGTTGATACCGCGTCCACCTTGCCTGTAGACACGGCTATCACGCGCACCCTCCCCGATCCCAACCCCGGACCCACAGGTGGCGGCCCCGTTGATGGCCCGAAGAGCGGCGGCGGCGGCGCGAAGACCGGCAGCGAGGGTGACGGAGATCCCATCGAGGGCTACCAAGCGGATGAACAACCAGAGTATCCGGGCGGTGTAAAGGCGCTCTACAAATACCTGGGCGACGAGGTGGAGTACCCCGCCATCGATGTGGGGGCCGATCGTTCGGGCCGTGTGGTGGTGGGCTTTGTGGTTACCGAGGACGGGACCGTGTCCGATGCCACCGTATTGCTCGGCGTAAGCCCAACGCTCGATGCCGAAGCCTTGCGCGTGGTGAAGAAGATGAAGAAGTGGAAGCCCGGAAAAGCACACGGAAAGGATGTGAAAGTACGGTACAAACTGCCCATCGTTTTCAAGCTGGCACCTTGAATGGTGAGAGGGTGCGAGGGCGAGCGTTGTCCCTCTCTCACCCTCGCACTTTTACACTCTTACCCCGCATCAGGCCGTACATCGATCTCCGACCGCACCAGCTCCCCCACCTCCTGCGCCTTGTTGAAGACCATGAAGTGCGAACCACCAGTGACAATGCGTGCATCCTTCACATTGGCGATGGGCATCAACCGATCACGATCACCGTGGATGTGTACCAAGTGCTGCACCGGCTCGGCCGGACCGCCCCACGAGACGCAGGCGTTGATCTGCCCTTTCAGTTGGTCAATGTCGTGGACGGTGATCAGCTGATCGAAGAGGGCGATATCCTCCGGCGACTCGATCCCCATTTGCCAGCGGGCGATCGGCAAGGTCTGCTTCAGGATCATCGGCGAGAGCATGCGTTCGGGATGAGTGCCGCGCAAGATGCGGATCTGGCGCGGCATTTCCTGCGGCCCTTTCCAACTGGAGATGATGATCACCTTCAGCGGCTTCGTCAATGCGGCGAGCTCTTGCGCCACCATGCCGCCCATGCTTACGCCGATCAGCAGGTGTGGGCGTGTGGTATCCACTTGCAAGGCAAGCGCCGCAGCGTAATCGGACATAGTGCTCCCCGCTGGCATCGCCGGCCAATCGAGGTAGTGTACCGCATGCCCGCTGAGGTCCAGGTTGCCGAACAGCCGGTGGTCGGCACCCAAACCCGGGATCAGGTACAGGTCCATCGGCCTAGCGGTTCAGTTTCACCACGTGCGACTTGCGCGCCCTCATGTTCAGCAGTTCCACGCCGAAGCTGAAGGCCATGGCCACGTAGGCATAGCCCTTGGCGATGTGGCTGCCGTGGATCGGCTCCAGACCTTCGAAGAAGAGCATGAAGCCCACCATCACCAAGAAGGACAACGCAAGCATCTTCAGCGCCGGATGCTTCTCAATGAAACGGCTGATGGCACTGGCGAAGAAGAACATCACGATCATCGCGATGATCACCGCCGCGATCATGATCTCGATATGCTGTGCAAGACCGATAGCGGTAACGATGCTGTCGAAGGAGAACACCGCATCCACCAGCACGATCTGCGTCATCATGGCACCGAAACTGCTGATCTTCCCTTGCGTATCGGGCTTGGCCTCCTCCCCTTCCAACTTGTGGTGGATCTCCTTCACCGCCTTGTACAGCAAGAACAGTCCACCGAAGAACATTATGCAGTTGCGCAGGTTGAAGCCGTACCCAGCGATGCTGAACAACTCGTTCTCGCCATTCTTTACCAACCAGCCCAAGGCGATCAACAACGCACTGCGCAGCGCAATCCCCAGCACCATCCATAACCTACGCGCCTTCAGCCGGTCCTTCTCGGGCATTCGCCCCAGGATGATGCTGACGAAGATCACGTTGTCTATCCCCAGCACGATCTCCAAAAGGGTGAGCGTGAGCAGGCTGATGAGTGCGCCGATGGTAAAGAGGTCGTCCATGGGTGCGAAGATCGCCATCGCGCGGGAACAAGGCGTTCGCGCGGTGGAGGAGGTGAAAGCGGGGCGATCCAAACTTTCTCCAATATCTAGAGTTGCCCTAGATACCGCAGGATCGAACTGCACCAGCTATGCGGCGGTACGCGACAGACCAGGCGCAGGTTTTCTTTGAGAATGGCGCTCGTGGGAAAACCTGCAGAGATCAATTTCGTCTGGCCTTGCACGCCAAGGTGCCACATCGTGTATCCAAATCAATGTATCCCCTCGCTCCCGCCGGTCCATGACCCTCGGTGCCTTGCCAGCCTATGGTGGCGATCGCTCCCGCCAACCACCGCTACCTTCGCCCTCCCGATACCCGCACCATGAACAAGGCCAGCAAGATCAAGCAATTCGACCCCAACAGTCCCGGCGCTTCCAACGCAGGGATCTACGGGCTACCCTTCACCGCCGAAGAGGCGGACATCGTGTTGGTACCGGTGCCATGGGAAGTCACCACCAGCTACGGCGGCGGCACGTCGCGCGGACCCGAAACGATCTTGGAGGCCAGCTTCCAGGTGGACCTTTTCCACCGCGAGTTCCCCGAGTTGTGGAAACGCGGCATCGTGATGGACGAGATCCCCGAGGCGTTGCTGGAACAGAACGATGCATTGAAGAAAGAGGCCAAGCATGTGATAGACATGCTCACCGATGGTGGCGATGCGAAGAAGAAAGCACGCGCGGCGAAGGCCTTAAAGCTGATCAACGCGGAATGTGCGGTGATGAACGATTGGGTGGAACAGCGCACGGCGTATTGGCTGGCAAAAGGCAAGCTCGTGGGGCTGATCGGTGGTGACCACAGCACAGCGCTGGGATTCTTCCGCGCACAAGCGAAGAAGCACAAGAAGTTCGGCGTGTTGCACATCGACGCACACCTTGACCTACGCATCGCTTACGAAGGCTTCACGTACAGCCATGCGAGCATCATGTACAACGCGCTGGCCATTCCGCAGATGGAACGGTTGGTAAGCATCGGCATCCGTGATTTCTGCGAGCAGGAGAACACCGTGTTCTTGAAGAACAAGGAGCGCGTGCGCATCATCCGCAGTGCCGACATCCGTCGACAGCAGTACGAGGGCGTGCTGTGGCGCGAACAGTGCGATGCCATCATCGAGGCGTTGCCGGACAAGGTGCATATCAGCTTCGACATCGATGGATTGGACCCCACACTATGCCCTAACACCGGCACACCCGTTCCGGGCGGTTTCCAGTTCGAAGAGGCGACCTACCTCCTCTCCCGCTTGGCAGCCAGCGGTCGCACCATCATCGGTTTCGATCTGGTGGAAGTGTCGCCCGGCAAACATGACGACTGGGATGCCAACGTGGGCGCGCGGCTATTGTACCACTTGTGCGGGGTGATGGCGGCGGGCAAGCGCTGATCCGATCAGCGAACGCCATGGATACCCTCCGTCGATCACTGACCGAACGGAACCTTTGGCTCTTCTTGGTCTGCACCTTTCTGGCATGGGTGACCTACCACCTGAAAGTGGCCACCACAGCGGCTTGGACGGATGGCACGCTCGATATCGTCCACGCCCGGCTGATCGCGTTCGACTTCGTGAACAATGAACAGAGCCGCGTGCTGCAATATGGCATTCCGGAGGCGTTGGTGCAGGTCTGCGGCCTATCGGTCCGTAGCGCTTACACGTTACAACGGCTGGTCTTCACGACGCTCGCCTTGTTCACGTTCGCTCGCTTCCTGCGGTGCTGGCTCAGGCCGGGTGCTGCCTTTGCGTGCGTTGCCCTGTATGCCTTGCTTGTTGCCTACAGTGCGCGCAACGATCTGCAAGAGAGCGCACCGCTGCTCGGCCTCACCTTCGTAGGTGCGCTATGGGCGATCCGCGAACGACGCGACGTCCTCTTCGCCGCGATCGTTTGGATCGGCAGTTTGAACAACGAGACCATGCTCTTCCTGCCCTTCTTGTACCTGCTGGTCCACGCTGACCGTTCCTCGCTGGGCACCACTATGCGTGTGATGCTTCGTGCCATGCTGCTGGGGCTTTCGGCCTTCCTTTCCGTGGCCGCGATCCGCTACGCAACGCGAGAACTGCCGTACCTCGGCGGTGGCTGGCATCTGGAAGAGAACCTGCGCGCACTAGGTGCAGTGCTGCTGTTCTTCGGTACGTTCTGGGTCTTGGCCGTGCGCAAGGTGAAGGCGCTTCCGGTCTTTCTTCAACGCGCATTGATCAGCATCCCCTTCTTTCTGGTACCCAACTTGATCGTGGGCGTGATCACAGAAACACGGCTGCTGTTGCCGTTGGCCTTTATCGTGCTCCCCGCCGCCCTGTGGACATGGATACCGGAAGAGCGGGTTGAAGAGCAGTGATCGGGGAATGGCGTGAACAACCAGTGCTTCCACATGGATGCCCACCCCGACCTGAGCTCGGCTGCGCTGAACAGGATCTCGGTATCATTGCAGGATAACCGACCCCCATGAAAATTTCCCTCTTCGCCGGAGCACTGGCAGTTGCGCTCATCACCACGGGCTGCAACAACGATGATGACAACCCCACCCCATCGGGCGGTCCCGGCGGCGGCGGAGGTGGTACCACTCCACTTACAGCCACCACCCCCTGTTCCTTGAACATGACGATCAACGGGAGCGTGGTCTCCTATGTCTCTGCTGACCTCGGTCCATGGACATGCCTTCAAGGTGGTGGTGGCGGAGGAGTGTTTCCGGGTGTTTTGGTGGAGAGGAGTTGGGCCGCAGGCGTATCGAACTTGGATTCGGATGTTGGCTTCTCCGGCTTGGAGTTCAGGGTTGGCTCTTTCCAATACATGAACGGTGGCCCCGTATCGGATAATCAATTCTTCAGCTATTTCGCGGAAGGCGTATTGCCCTTCGGTACGGTGGACCAAGAGTTGAATAAAGTTGAGGTGGTGGTTTGGGAAGATGGGGCGCGCTTTTCCTCGGCCTGCGGCACGGGCAACCAGACCGGATCACAGGTGCAGATCATAGACCTGCTGCCCATCACATCCCAGTTCTTTACCGGCGAAATGAAAGCGCGGATCACCTTCAACTGCAAGCTTTATCCCTGCGATGGTATCGGATCCACCAAAACGATCACCGGCGGCACTGCGGTCGTCTCGTTCGGCAATATCTGAACGGACCACCCGACGGCCGGCAAACGCCTAGAAGTCCGGTACCCCACAACTGAAAGATCCAGCCCGTTGGAAAGGGCTGGATCTTTTGCGTAGTACGCTGGATGTGGCAGTATCGCTCACGGCTTCACCGTGCTCCGCTCCTTCCACGCTTGGTCCAAGGCACCCAGAAAATGGTCGCTGGCTTGGGCACCGTTGATGCCGTATTTGCGGTCGATCACGAAGAACGGAACGCCGCGTACGCCGATCTGCTGGGCCTCAGCTTCATCCGCCCGCACTTCTGTGGTGAAGCGTGTTGACGCCAGCACCACTTCGACTTCTCTGGCCTCCAGACCGATCTCCGTGGCAAGCCGAATAAGCGTGGCGTGGTCCGCGAGGTGCGCGCCTTCCATGAAGTACGCCTTGAACAACCGTTCCTCCGCCTCGGCGCTTTTGCCTTTGGTCTTGGCCAGTTGGATCACGCGGTGCGCATCGAAGGAGTTGCCGATCACGGCCTTGTCCATCCTGTATTCCAAGCCCACGGTCTTGGCGCGATCCACCACACCTTGCACGCGGGCCTGGGCCTCCTCGCGGGTGCCACCGTATTTGGACATGAGCATGCCGTACATATCGTGCTCGCTGCGCGCAGGAGCGCTGGGGTCCAGCTCGAAGCTCTTCCACTCCACGATCACTTCTTCCTTGTTCGGAAAGCGCGCCAACGCGTTCTCGAACTCACGCTTCCCGATATAACAGAACGGGCAAACGACATCACTCCAGATCTCAATGGTCATTTTGGTGGGGTTTGCTGCGGAGCGCGATACGGCGGCAGGCAGCGGTTGCAGGTATTGTGAAAGGGAAATGACAGGCACCAACAAGCCCGGAAAGAGGATTGCAACAAGGCGGACGTGTTTGCCGATCATGGCACAAAGATGGCACGACTGACATGCGCGCGTGGAGAACTACACCGGAGTATAGCAGGTACCCTTAGCGTTACCCGCTTGTTTTACCGGTCGATGCCACGCCTCGTCATATTCCTCTTGGGCCTGCTGGGCCTGTGCTCCGCGCCTGCGTTCGCACAGGTCACCTGGCGTACCGATAGCCTGATGACCACATGGGCCGTGAAACAGCGCATGGCCATGGTCGGATCCACGGCAGGCCAAGGTGTAGTGCGCGCTGTGGACACTGAGCACCTCTATGCCGACCTGAAACGCGAGGCGCCCGGCATCCCGGTATTCGCCGACAGCAACGTGGTGACCTACGCCGACCTTTACGGAGAGCCCTTGCGCGACCACTTCCGAGTGTTGTTGGGGGTGAGCGCCATATACCTCCCGATGTTCGAGAAGGAACTGTCCGTGCAAGGTCTTCCGCAAGAATTGAAGTACCTGCCCATGGCGTTGTCGGGCATGAACCAGCAGGCTGGATCACCCCAAGGCGGCGCCGGCCTATGGATGCTCACCTATCCCATCGCGATGCGTTATGGCCTTATCGTTACCGGCGAAGTGGACGAGCGGCACGACGATATCAAGAGCACGATGGTCGCCGGTCGCTACTTGAAGGACCTCCATACCCGCTACAACGATTGGGGCCTTGCTATCATGGCCTTCGCCTGCGGACCTGCGAACGTGACGCGCGCGCAACAACGTGCGGGTGGTGCAACGGACTACCGCTCACTCTATCCGTATTTTACCGAGGGCCAGCAAGAAGTACTTCCGTTGTTGATGGCTTTCATCCACCTTTCCGTGAACGCAACACAGTTGGGGATCGAGCCCATTGACGTGCTGCCCTGGGAAGCGGCCGACACGTTGACCACCGAACGGCAGCTGCATTTGAACACGGTGGCGCAAGTGATGCAACTGCCCTTGTCCCGGTTGCAAGCCTTGAACCCGACGCTCTGTGCCAGCCATGTTCCACCGGGGAGTACGTTCTTCTTGCCGCGCCTTACCGGCGATCGGTTCCGCCAGCTCACGGATTCCGTGCTGCGTATGGAGACGACCATGGCCATAGCGACCGCAGCAGCCCCCGCGCTGGAAGCGGACAAGCTCGTAAGCGTGATGGTGCAGAAGAGCATCCGCTACAAAGTGCGCAGTGGCGACAGCTTGGGCAAGATCGCGGAGAAACACCATGTTACCGTGCGGCAATTGAAGGCGTGGAACAACCTGCGCAGCGACCGCATCAATGCCGGGCGCACCTTGGTGATCCATGTGAAGAAGCGCGAAATGGTGAAACCATCCACCGAACCGGAGCCGCAATTACCGGACGATGAAGGCCCCGTGAACAGCACTCCGCCAGCAGCCACGGATGTGCATGTGCAGCTACAAGAGAGCGTACTCGCTCCCTTCAGCGCATACACCGTCGGTACCGGAGACACGTTGTACGGCATCGCACGGCGCTATCCGGGCCTCACCGCACAGCGCATCATGGAGGTGAACGGTATCAGTGCAACGATAAAGCCGGGGCAGAAACTCAAGATCCCGCGGTGATGAAACCTGCGCAGGTCCTGCTCTTCATCCTGGCGGTCATCGCAGGGCTGGGTGTGGTTGGTCTGGTGATGCCGGCCGATGGTATCGCGTTCGGTGGGTCCTTTACGGTGCGCATGCCGGAACCGAAGGAAGTCCTGTTCCCGGTGGAAGAAGAGAAGGTGGACATCAGCGACATCCTTGCCGTGGCCACGGATTCTTCAGCAACAACGGATACCGAAGCCCTTGCTGACAGCCTGACCTCCGACACCGCGCTCATTGTGGAGCCTTTCGTGTTCGACACCACGAAACTGCGGCCATTGGAAGAGCGCATCGCATTGCATTACCCGAACGGCGACAAGCACGTGTTATGGCCTCTCTTCGCGAAACTGGAAGCGGCGAACGCTGGCAGCCGTCCGATGCGCATCATGCACTACGGCGATTCGCAACTAGAAGGTGATCGCATCACGGCCTACCTGCGCAACAAGCTGCAATCGCAATTCGGTGGTACCGGTCCGGGCTTGATCGCGGTAGCGGACATCGTGCCCAGCTTCAGCATCGATCGCGTGCTCAGCGACAATTGGTTGCGCTACAGCGTGATGGGGCGCAAGGATAAGACGCAGCACCACGCTCGGTACGGAGCACTTTCATCGTTCTCGCGTTTCACGCCTATCCTTCCCGATACCGCTGCGTTGGACACTGTCCTTCATGAAGCCACGGTCACATTGCGTCCACTGCGTCGCGCTTACGGAAAGGCACAGCAATACAACGAAGTGAAGTTGTACTACGGTTGGCACCGCGCACCGGTGACCATTGAACTGCTCAATGGCGAAGAAGTGGTGAGCACCGAAGAGATCGCACCGGCGGACCGGCTGTTGATCCGGGAATGGAAATTGCCTGCTACACCTGCCGAACTCACCATCACCTTCAAAGGAACGGACAGCCCGGATGTGTTCGGCATTTCGCTGGAAGGCCGCACGGGTGTTTGCGTGGACAACATCGCTGCGCGTGGTGGTGCGGGCTACGAATTCCGCAAAGCGGACCAAGGGCTGCTCAGTGGCATGTACAACGATATGGATGTGGAACTGCTGATCCTGCAGTATGGCGGCAATGTGATCCCAAACTTGCGAAGTGCAGAAGAGGCCGCGCAATACGGTCGCTTCTTCGGTGCGCAGATCCAGCGTTTCAAGAAGATGATCCCGGGCGTGGCCATCATCGTCATCGGCCCCAGCGACATGAGCATCAAGGAAGGTGAAGACTATGTGACGCGGCCTTATTTGGAAGAAGTGCGCGATGCCTTAAAGACGAACTCACTTGCCCAAGGCGCGGTATTCTGGGACATGTACGCAGCCATGGGTGGTCGCAACAGCATGGTAAGCTGGGTGACCGCCGAACCTGCACTCGCTGCAACGGACTATACGCACTTCAGCCCGCAAGGCGCAAAGAAAGTGGGCGAGCTCTTCTACACGGCGCTGATCAACGATTTCGCAGCTTACTATGGTTCCAAACAGAACTGAACAGGTTATGAAAAGCGGGAGAGAGATAGCGTGTGAGAGTACAGTGATATCGGCTGTACAGCGTATCGCCCTTGCCCTCTCCCACTCTTGCACGCTTGCTCTCTCTTTCACCCTCTCTCTCTTCCTCCTGTCATCGCTCGCGACCGCACAAGAGAATCCGTTGCGCATCCCGGAGTTGAGCTTCATTGATGGGACGGCGAATAAGATCGTGCTAGCCGGAGACAAGGCAGCCTGGACGCGTTACCACAACAAGGTGGACAAGCTCTTGCTCGAAGGCACGGGCCAAGTACACATCGCGCATTTCGGTGGATCGCACATCCAAGCGGATATGTGGAGCATGGAGCTGCGGCATCGCTTCCAGAACGTAGTGCCCGGCGTCAACGGCGGTCGGGGCTTCATCTTCCCCTACACCATGGCGAAGACGAACAATCCGTACGGGTACAACCCGGAGTATACCGGCACGTGGACGAGCAACAAGAACACCACACGTGCCGATACGGCGGCACTCGGTATCTCCGGTTACTCGGTGACCACCAAGGACACACTGACCACCTTGAAGATCAGCTTCCGTGGAGAAGTATACAGCGGCTACCAATTCAACCGCGTAAAGGTGCTGCACCGCATGGACAGCAGCTACACGGTGACGGCCTACAGCAACGATGTACAGGTGAACATCGAACGGAACATGCACGTGGCGAAAGGCTACACCGAATTCGAGTACGACCGTTATGTGGATACGCTATACTTACGCTTCCAAAAGACATTACCAGAGCAGAAGTCGTTCACCTTGTACGGCATCACCTTGGAGAGCGCTGATCCCGGTTTCTTCTACCACGCGAACGGCGTTAACGGCGCGAGCACCACGAGCTGGTTGCGTTGCCAACACTTCACGCAAGAGCTATCGGTGATCAAACCGGATCTGGTGGTCTTCTCCATCGGCATCAACGATGCACACGACCCCGACTTCAGCGCCGACCGCTACGAACGCAACTACGAGCAGCTCATCGCCCGAACCCTACAAGCCTCGCCGGACGCAGCCATCCTGCTTACCTCCAACACGGACAGTTACATCAAACGCAAATACCCGAACAAGAACGGTGCTGCCGTCCGCGATGTGATGATGCGCCTCGCAGCGAAGCACGGCTGCGCGGTGTGGGACACGTTCGGCGTGATGGGTGGCCAAACCTCGATCGCGCGGTGGGAAGAAGCGGGACTAGCGAAAAAGGACCGCGTACACCTGACACGTCCGGGCTACGTAGCGCTGGGTGATCTGCTCTTCAGTGCCATGATGGAAGCCTACGGTGATCATGTGAGGACGGCCAACCGTCCGTGATGCGATGAGCGGTGCTGTCCCCTTGCTGAACATCTTCGCCGGCGTGGATTGGGCCGGTCTCTTCGGCTACGACCCCACGGCTCCGCTGATCTTCACGCGTCTGTACTTCTGGGGATTCTTCATTCTCGTACTGGCGGTCCTCAGCTTCGTATACAAGCAGAGTGCGCTGCGGATCGGCTGGCTTACGCTCGCCAGCCTTTTCTTCTACTGGAAGACCAGCGGCATCTTTGTTGGCCTGCTCTCCTTCAGCATCGCGATGGACCACTTCATCGCCAAGGCCAGCGCCACCACGCAGGTCCAGCGCCGCAAACAATTGTGGCTGGCGCTCAGCATCACGGTGAACCTGTTGCTGCTGTGCTACTTCAAGTACGCGCACTTCGTGGTGGACACGATCAACGCCACGTTCGGCACCTCGTTGGAAGCGGTGAACTACTTCGCCAACTGGGCCAACGTTGCGTGGGATGCGCACTTTATCGAGAACAAAGTATTGCTGCCGGTGGGCATCAGCTTCTACACCTTCCACTGCATCAGCTACCAAGTGGATGTCTACCGCGGCCATGTGCGACCGGTGCGCCGCATCGCGGACTTCGCGTTCTACGTGAGTTTCTTTCCCGCGCTGGTGGCAGGCCCCATCATTCGCGCCTCGGTCTTCCTGCCGCAGATGGCCAAGGAGTATAGCCTCACGCGTGCGCAGTTCGGGCTGGCGATCTTTTGGATCCTGAACGGTCTGCTGAAAAAGATGCTCATCGGCGACTACATCGCGGTGAACTTCATCGACCGGGTCTTCTCCGATCCAATACGCTTCACGGGCTTCGAGAACCTGATGGCCGCGTTCGGTTATTCGTTACAGGTCTACGCGGATTTCAGTGGCTACACAGACATCGCCATCGGCCTTTCACTCCTGCTCGGCTTCACATTACCAGCCAACTTCGACAGTCCGTACAAGGCACGCAGCACGGCTGAATTCTGGAAACGCTGGCACATCAGCCTGAGCACCTGGCTGCGCGATTACCTCTACATCCCCATGGGCGGCAACCGGGGCGGTTCGTTGTTCTCGTGGATCATGACAAGCATCGTGCTGAGCGTACTGGTGTTGCTCACCGGCGACCTGATGCTCCTCTTCGTGTTCCTGATCGTCGGTGCTGCGCTGGTGCTTATCGCCCGTGTGTGGCCGCCTTTCCGCAACATGATCACGACGAACATCAACCTGATGCTCACCATGCTGATCGGCGGACTGTGGCACGGTGCCAGTTGGATGTTCGTGATCTGGGGTGGCCTCAACGGCATCGGCTTACTGGTCTACAAAGGCTGGTCGCGCATCAGCCCATGGGGCAAGAGCACGCATTGGTTCGCGCGGTTCCAAGCCATTGCGATCACCTTCTCGTTCATCACCTTCACTCGCTTTTGGTTCCGCAGCCCCACCTTGGAACACGTGCAACTGATGCTGGGCCAGATCGGCGGCGACTTCGGTTGGCATCTGGCAGGCGACGTGCTGTGGGGCTTCCGCAGCGTGTTCGCCATGATGCTGCTGGGGTTCGTGGTACACTGGTTGCCGGCGAGCACCAAGAGCTGGTACCGGGAACGCTTTATCGCGCTACCGTTGTGGGCGATGGCGCTGGCCTGTATCGTCGTGGTCGGCGTTATCTACCAGACGGTGACGGCGGAGGCGGTCCCGTTCATCTACTTCCAGTTCTAAGCTAAGGGAACTACGTTATGTAACACCGTTTCAAACTTGTACGAATAGACACGAATGGACGTAGTTGGACCATTCCATGTCCATCTACGTCCGCTAGCACTGAGCCATGGATAAAGTTCCAGCGGCAGATGCGATCACATCCTACCTTTCACCCATGTCCACCACTCCGGTGAAAGCTTTGGACGAGACCGGCCGCCAGAAGTTGATGGTGGGCTGGGTGAAGTCGCACACGGGCGACCTGTTGCGGTATGCGCGCAGCCGGGTAAGGGATCCTGAGGTGGCCGATGACCTTGTGCAGGTCACCTTCGTAAGCGCGTGGCAGACCATGGAACGCTTCGCTGAAGAAAGTTCGCCGCGCACGTGGCTGTTCTCCATCCTGAAGCACAAGTTGGCCGACCATTACCGCAAAGTGTACCGGGAAGGGAAGCAGGTGTCAGGTTTCGAGATCGTGGACGACGACCCGGCAGCAACCGCCTTCGTCCCCACCGGACATTGGACCAACACGAGCAAACCGACCGACCTGAACGGAGCATTCGAACCCGACGAAAAAGAACAGTTGGATCGGGCACTGCGTCATTGTTTGGAACTGTTGCCCGACAACCTGCGCGGGGCAGTGGAAATGAAGTACCTGCTCGAAAAGGACAGCGAAGAGATCCAAAAGACCCTCGGCATTTCGGCCACCAACTATTGGCAGCAATTGCACCGGGCCAAACTGAAACTGCGAAGCTGCATTGAAGGCAGACTCACCAGCAATTCCTGAGCGCATGGCCTTGACCGATACCCTGATCATCCATTGCCGCAAAGTCACTGAGCTCGTCGAACGTCGAGACCTCAAGTCGTTGACGGTCGGTGAGCGTGCGGGCCTCTGGTTCCACATGCGGATCTGCAAGTACTGCAAGGCTTACGAGGTGCAGAGCCAAGCGATCGATGGATGGCTTGAAGACCGCATGTCGACCTCTTCGGATACGGCTACCCTCGAAGCCAAGATCCTCGCCCGCCTCAGGGGCTAAAGAGTTTTCGACCTTCCGATACTTACGGTTCCGGTGATGGCATGCCGACCGACTTGCCGCGCTGGCGCATCTTTGCACCCGATGGCAACACACCTCGTAACAGGCGGCTGCGGATTCGTGGGCCGCAACATGGTACAGCGTCTCTTCAACAGCACCGCGGACCGTATCCTGCTGATCGACGACCTCAGCGTGGGCACCCACCCCGACACTTGGGCACCGTGGAAGTGCAACGGCAAACACCGCGGTATTACAGTCTATGGCGATGGACGCATGCTCTTCCTGCACGCCGACCTCCGCGACGTGCTTCGCGAACTGAACAAGGATCCCGAGCATCTGGTGAAAGCCTATGGCTTGGACGTGACCCGCTTCAAGGACATCTTCCACTTCGCGGCGATCGTCGGGGGCAGAAGCAAGATCGACGGCGACCCCATGCTTGTGGCCCAAGACCTCAGCATCGATGCGGAGATCTTCCTCTACGTCTGCCGCAACAAGCCAGACCGTTTCCTCTACCCCAGCAGCAGCGCCGCCTACCCCATCGACCTCCAGACCGAGAGCAACACCTTGCAACTGAAGGAGAGCGACATCGATTTCAAGAAGATGGGCGAGCCGGACATGACCTACGGCTGGAGCAAGCTCACGGGCGAGTTCCTAGCGAAGATCGCAGCGAGCCACTACGGCGTACACGTCACCTGCATCCGCCCCTTCAGCGGGTACGGTGAGGACCAGGACCTCTCCTATCCCGTTCCTTCTCTAGCCGCGCGAGCTGCCAAGAAAGAGAACCCGTTCGAGGTATGGGGCAGTGGCAAACAAGGCCGCGACTTCGTACACATCGACGACGTGCTGGACCTCACGCTCCTCGCCATGGACAAGATCAGCGACGGAACCGCCATCAACATCGGCATGGGCAAGCTCACCAGCTTCCTGGAGCTGATCGAGGTCTTCACCGGCTTCGCGGGGTACAAGCCGACGATCAAACCCTTGCTCGACAAGCCCGTTGGCGTCCACAGCCGCTACTGCGACATGACGTGGGTGGAAGAGAACCTCGGATGGAAAGCGAAGATCAGTATCGAGGAAGGGATGCGTAGGGTGTATGAGGCCGCGAAACAGAGGTTAGGATGATCATCGCGGTGTGCAAAATGCTGCTCATCACCACCATCGCACTTTCCAATGGACTGTTCGCCCAAACACCCTGTAACGATACCATTGCGATCAAATTCGATCGGATCTTCGGAGCGGACCCGCTGGCCGATCTCTGCAATGACACCTTGCGTCTGGAAGGATTTGTTGTTGTTTACTCTTTGAGCGAATGCACCTTAACCGGCATAAGGCTCAATGGTAAACGGAAATGGTCGACACGCTTGGATAAGAAACATACCTGCGAACTTCTCTATTTCAAAACTACCGAGATCGGTAGGCCGGAACTACGGTCCTTTGACATCGCCTTGCAGTTCAGTAATGGGCAGTTTTACGGTCTTCGCGCACGGACTGGGCGACTGAAATGGGTTTGGCTCGAACGCTTCTGATCCATGCACATCATCTGCTTCGGTCCCGGCCCGAAATTCAAAGGCGGCATTGCGCAGTACAACACCGCGTTGGCGCGCTCACTGAAGGATGAAGGCGCGCAGGTCACCATAGTCAGCTGGACGCAGCAGTACCCCGCGATCATCCCGCGCG
>Ga0209181_10002463_pt1 | contig 30220 bp, 1 predicted proteins | sample MAT05_FD_187208 | JGI IMG/M metagenome (GOLD analysis project Ga0209181, IMG submission 187208) | Freshwater microbial communities from Lake Fryxell liftoff mats and glacier meltwater in Antarctica - MAT-05 (SPAdes) (version 2) | ecosystem: Environmental > Aquatic > Freshwater > Ice > Liftoff... | reverse complement strand
TCTTTTGAATCCTTTTCTAGATACCATTGCTGAATGGGGAGTAACCCGCTTTCGCCGGTAAGTATCCCCTGTTCGCCGTTGGAAGCTGTGCCTGAACGGGCTGCTATTGCTGCGGCTAGTCTTGCAATGGTCTGGTGAATAAAGATATCCTTTGGTTGTAATTCATACCCCAGCCGGCGCATGCGGCTTACTACCTGTATCGTTAAAATGGAATCGCCACCCAGCTCAAAGAAATTATCGTGTATGCCTGCACGGGGAATACCCAGCAGTTTCTGCCAGGTTTCTGCCAACTGCTTTTCAAGCTCTGTTACAGGTGCCAGGTATTCATTTGTTACCAGGTCGGTCGCATCTACATCCGGTAGCGCCTTCTTATTGATCTTGCCATTAGCCGTCAATGGAAATTGTTCCAGCTCTACCCATAAACGCGGCACCATGTATTCCGGTAACCGGTTGCCCAGCCAGTCACCCACTGCTTCTTTTGTATATCCATTTGCAGGAACCACATAACCGATCAGTCGCTTTGTGCCTTCGCTGTTTGACTTGGCCAATACTACCGACTGGCTTACTAATCCACTCTCTTGTAACACAGTTTCTATCTCACCTAATTCAATACGGTATCCTCTTATCTTTACCTGGTCGTCGATGCGGCCGAGGTATTCTATATTGCCATCGGGTAACCATCTTCCCAAATCACCGGTCTTGTATAATTTTGATCCCGGCTCAGTGCTGAATGGATTTGATACGAATCGTGCTGTAGTTAGTTCCGGACGGTTTAAATAACCCCGTGCTATACCGGCACCTGCGAGACAGATTTCGCCACTGGCACCAAGGGGCACCAGTCCGCCTTCTTTGCTTAGTATATAAACTTTTGTATTGGCGATGGGCTTACCAATAGTCACGGGTTCATTCTTCGTTAACCGGTACACGGTTGAATAAGTGGTATCCTCCGTAGGACCGTATAAATTCCTAACCGCTATTCGATGGGTATCCAGTGCCTGTTGTACTTCCAGCGGTATTGGTTCACCTGCCATATTCAATACACTCACATTATCCAGGTTGGTCCCTTCCTTTAAAAGGTTGCCAATCACAACCGGTACGGTATTAATCATTACCGCACTGTCGGTATCCAGGTAGTCCGCAATTTGTAGCCCGTTTTCAATGACCCTGATGGGTTTTCCAATGCTGAACGGGTAAAATATTTCAAAGACAGATAAGTCAAAACAAACAGAAGTAACAGCATATACAATGCTGAAGTTATCGGAGTTAAATTCCTGTTGGCACCAGCAAATAAATGTATACACATTGGCGTGTTCAATCATCACCCCCTTGGGTTTACCGGTTGAACCCGATGTATAAATCACATAGGCTAATTGATCAGCCCCGATGGTCAATTGTAAATTACTTTTTGGAGATTTACTGATATTGTTCCATTCTGTATCTATGCAAATTTTTATAACCTGGTCGTTATGACCAAGTTTAGCAAGAGATGAACTGCTGGTTAACACAAGCTTTGCCGCTGTATCTTCCAACATATAGCTAATCCTGTCTTCCGGGTATTCCGGATCGATGGGTACATAGGCTCCACCGGCTTTTAGTATACCCAGAATAGCAACTACCAGGGCGATTCCTCTTTCAATACATACCGGTACCAGGCTTTCTGCAACAACTCCTTTGCTTCTTAAGTAATACGCCAACTGGTTTGAACGTTCATTCAGTTGCCGGTAAGTAATTTGATCCTTTTCAAATACAATTGCAGTTGCTTCGGGTGTTTTTGAAACCTGCGCTTCAAGGAGATCAATGATGGTTTTATCTTTCGGGAAGTTTATATCCGTATTATTAAAATCTACCAATAACTGTTGCTCTTCAGCACTGCCAAGCATTGGCAATTCACTGATTTGCTGGTTGGGGAATTTTACAATTGAACCAAGTAATTCCGTAAAATGCCCGATCATTTTTTCGATGGTACCCGCTTTATACAAATCCGTATTATACTCGATTGCCCCATGAATACCATCGGCTCTTTCTGTTAAATAAAAGGTGAAATCAAACTTGGCGCTATCATTCGTGAAGCTTTCACCGGACAACGCTACATTTTCTAAATTGATGGACTCCGTTTCCGGTGTATTCTGCAGCACAAACATTACCTGGAAAACAGGGCTACGGCCCAGGTCTCTGTCTTTTACAACGGCCTCTACTATCTTTTCAAAAGGCACATCCTGGTGTTCATACGCTTCCAGTGTGGTTTGCTTTACCTGTTGTAAAAGTGAGGTAAATGGCGATGCAGGATCAAGAGTGGAACGCAACGCCAGCGTATTGATAAAAAAGCCGATGAGTGCTTCCACTTCCTGTCTGGTGCGGTTGGCGATGGGACTACCTACACAAATATCTTCCTGCCCGCTATACCGGTAAAGCAATACCTTAAAAGCTGCCAGCAGGGTCATGAAAAGCGTGGCGTGTTGTTGCCTGCCCAATGCCTGTAATTTTTCTGCTAAAACCGGGGCAATTTTGAAACTGGCGACGGTTCCCCGTTGAGTTTGAACCGGTGGCCTGCTATAATCAGTGGGCAGTTGAAGTGCTGAAACTCCATCGAGTTTCAACTTCCAGTAATTAATTCCTGTTGCCAGTAATTCTCCTGCGAGATAATTCCGCTGCCAGATTGCGTAATCCGCATATTGTATCGGCAGTGGTAATAAATGCGCCTCCACGCCATTTGAATTGGCATTATACAATGCAGCCATTTCTTTTACAAGAATGGATAATGACCAGCCATCCGAAGCAATATGGTGCATGGTAAGCACCAATATATGATCGTTCGGTTGAAGCGTGATGAGCTCCGCCCTAAGCATATCATCTTCCAGGAGATTAAAAGGCTTCCTGATGAGGGTTTGAATATATTGTTTTAGATCATTGTAATTATCTTTCCAAACGGTACCATCTGTTACAGTTAAATTCCATCCATCTTTATCCTTCACTGATTGCCAGGCTTTCCCATCTATCTCCGGGAAAACCGTTCTCAGCACTTCATGCCGGTTTACAATCTGCCTGAAGGATTTCATTAACGCATCCTGGTTGATCTCGCCTTTTAAACGCAACACAGCAGGGAGATGATAAGAAACACTTCCTTCCAACCTGTCAATAAACCACAAACGTTCCTGGCTAAAAGACAATGGAATGTTAGCAGGCCTTGAAGCTAAATGCTCAATGGGTGGCAATACAAATACTCCATTACTTTTTTCCTGCAGGTATTCCGCTAATCCCTTGATGGTAGGATGAGCAAACAATGCCCGAATCGGTAATTCAACGGTCAGGTTTTTCCGGATGGCAGACACCACACGGGTTGCCAATAAGGAATGGCCTCCAAGGGCAAAGAAATGATCGTTTGTTCCGATTCCTTTTTTGCCCAATAATTCCTCCCATATTTTAACAAGGCTTAGTTCCAGCGAAGTAGCCGGCATCACATATTCTGTTTCATCAATACCGTTACCTTCCGGATTGGGTAAGGCTTTTTTATCAAGCTTACCATTGGGTGTTAACGGAAACTTTTCCATTAAAATAATATCGGATGGGATCATGTAATCCGGCAACTGCTTTTCGAGCCCGGCCCTTGTTTGCTTTATAATAGCCGCACTGTTCTCAAGCGATATTGTATTGGTATCGATTTCTAAATAAGCACATAGTTTTTTTCCATAAGTGGCTTCATTTTCCAGCAAAATCACTTTGGCATTTTTAACTCCATCCGCCTTGGAAAGGCAGGATTCTATCTCTCCTAATTCTATCCTGAAGCCTCGAATCTTAACCTGCTCGTCTATCCTGCCCAGGTATTCAATATTTCCATCCGGTAACCATCTTCCAAGGTCACCGGTTTTATACATTTTTGCGCCAGGCGTTTTACCAAACGGATCTTTCACAAACTTTTCAGCAGATAATTCCGCCCGGTGCAAATAGCCCCTCGCAACTTGTATGCCTGCAATATTGATTTCACCAATGGCTCCAACCGGAACCATGCCGCCCTGTTTATCCAGGATATAAATGGAAGTATTGGAAACGGGCTTCCCGATGGGTACTACGGGAACTATCGCATTTGTATTATCAAGGCTCCAATAAGTTACATCTATTGCCGCTTCAGTAGGACCATATAAATTATGCAGTTTAGCAGTCCCCAGTTTTTCTGAAAAAAGTGCTACCTGCGATTTATTTAAAGCTTCCCCACTGCACAAAACATTCTTCAACCCGCTGCAATCTCCTGCCTCAATGTCTGCTAAGAACACACTTAACATGGAAGGCACGAAATGAAGCATGGTGATTTTCTCACTTTCAATTACCGACCGCAGGTAGGCCGGGTCTTTATGACCGCCCGGTTTGGCAAATACGAGTTTTGCGCCAACCATTAATGGCCATAATAGTTCCCAAACAGATACATCAAAACTAAAAGTGGTTTTTTGTAAAACGGCATCTTTGTTAGTAAGCTGGAAGTAATCCTGTGCCCAGCATAAACGATTCACCAGTCCGCCATGTTCATTCATTACACCTTTTGGCTTACCGGTAGAACCGGATGTATAAATCACATAGGCAAGGTTGTTAAGCGAACTGGTATTTTTTATTTTTGTTGCAGGTTGTTTGCTGATTTCACTCCAGTCCTCATCCAATGATATCAAATCGTAGTTTCCGTTTGCAGGCAATACTGTTTTACTCATGCCGGTACTCAGTACAACCGGTGCTGCTGTATCTTCCAGCATAAAGGCAATACGGTCTGCAGGATATTCCGGATCGATTGGTACATAGGCTGCACCGGCTTTTAAAATGCCCCATATTCCAACGCTCATTTCGAGGGAACGCTCAAGGCAAAGGGGCACCAATGTTTCTTCCTTAATCCCCTTGTTTCTTAAATAATGTGCAAGGCGATTAGATTTTTCATCCAGTTCCTTATAAGTTACCTGCTGCGCTTCAAACACCAATGCAATGGCATCTGGTGTTTTTACAACCTGCTCTTCAAAGAAGTCTACTACCGATTTATTGTTGGGATATACCGCCTTATTATTGTTGAAATCAAGGATCAATTGATGCTCTTCTACCTTGCTTAGCATTGGTAATGAACCAATACTTCTGCCGGGAAAAGCAACGATGGATTGTAGTAATGTTTTGAAATGTGTAACCATCCGGCTGATGGTTGTTTCAAGGAATAAATCGGTATTGTATTCTACCGTTCCTGCCAGCCCTTTGGTCGTTTCAGTCAAATAAAAACTGATGTCAAACTTGGACGTTTTATGAGCCATCGGTTCCCTTGAAAGCGTTAGTTCTTTCAACTGCAATTCGTTGGCTTCCGCGGCATTTTGCAGGGAGAACATGGATTGAAAGAGCGGACTCCGGCTCATATCCCGTTGCTTTACTACCACTTCCACTACCTTTTCAAATGGTGCTTCCTGGTGACCGTAAGCCTCCATGGTAGTGGTTCTAACCTGCTTCAATAAATCAGCAAATGATTGTTCTGCATTCACTTCCGTCCTCAGGGCAATGGTATTGATAAAAAAGCCCACGAGGTTTTCCAATTCAGCCTGCTGACGGCCTGCAACCGGTGTACCCACACAGATATCCGGCTGGCCGCTATACCGGTAAAGCAATACCTTGAAAGCTGCCAACAGGGTCATGAATAATGTAGCCTGCACCTGCTGTCCTGCTGTTTGAATGAGACCTGATAAGTCGTTGTCAATATTGAAATCTACAATTGCTCCGTTGGATGTTTGAATGGCGGGCCGCACAAAATCGGTGGGTAGTTCGAGCGGTGCCACATCCTGTAATTTTTGTTTCCAGTAGGCCAGTTTCTTATCCAGTACTGTTCCTTTTAGATAACTGCGTTGCCACCATGCGTAATCAGCATATTGTATTTGAAGGGCAGGTAAGGGAGCCGGGCGATTTTCATCATAAGCGCTATATAAAGCGGCCACTTCCTGAATCACAATGGGTAATGACCAGCCATCGGCAGCGATATGATGAATGGTGACCACCAGCAGATTTTCCGCATCGCTGATATTGATAAGGGCGGCCCGGAACATGTAATCTTTTGCAAGATCAAAAGGCTCGCTGATTAAAGCTTCCACCTTGTTTGCCAGGCTCGCAGCATCGCTGGCATATATACTGCCATCGACCAGGGATAATTCCCATTGGCTTTCATCCCGCACTTGTTGAAATACCAGGTCATCTTCCTGGAGGATGACGGTGCGTAATATTTCGTGCCTGCTGATAATATGCAGCAATGCTTTCTTTAAAGCATTTCTGTTTAACTTACCAGTAAGTTTTAATACAGCCGGCAGGTGGTACTGTACCGTACCTTCCAACTGATCGATGAACCATAAGCGCTCCTGGCTAAATGACAGGGGGATATGCTGCACCAGGTTTCGGTCGAACGGAATTATTTCAGTATCGGCACTATCTACCTTCTCCGATTTCCATTGATCATCCTTTAAAAAATCTAGGAGCGACTGCTTATTATCCTTTATTTCCTGGAGCAAAACCGGATCGATGTTGACTCCTTTTGACAATTTTAACTGTAGTTCTCCCTTATTCACAGAAATGTGAATCCCGCTTCGTTTCGCCGCTTGTAATAAATTAATAGCCTTACTTCCCATTCAATATTTTTATAAATTTATTATCTCAAATGTTGATTCATCTTCTTCTGATGAAGAAGAAGTATTCTCCCAATCCATATAGTTCGCCAGTTCACTGATAGTAGGGAACTGGAACAGAACAGGAATTGGAATTGCCAAACCAAAACGTTTTTTTATTAGGGCAACCATTTTAACTACCAATAACGAATGCCCGCCCAACTCAAAGAAATTATCATTCACTCCCACCCTTTCCACTTTTAACAAAACCTGCCAGATTTCGGCAAGTAGTTTTTCTGTTTCCGTTACCGGTGCCACGTATTCTTTTTGCAATAAACCATCCCCTTCCGGATCTGGTAAAGCCTTCCGGTCTATTTTGCCATTTCGTGTAACAGGTAAAAATTCCATCTCCAGAAATTGGGATGGCACCATGTAATCCGGCAACTGTTCTTTCAGATAAGTAAGAATCGCTGTTTTATCAAAAATACCTTCCGGTACGATATAGGCAATGAGGCGTTTGCTTCCAGTATTGTTTTCTTTTGACAGTACGGCAGCCTGCCTTACGAGACTACATTCCTGTAATATACTTTCTATTTCACCCAGCTCAACCCGGAAACCACGGATTTTTACCTGGTCGTCCTTGCGGCCAAGGTATTCAATATTGCCATCCTTCATCCATCGGGCAATATCGCCTGTTCTATATACCCGGTTGCCTGGGTTGTTATTAAACGGATTGTCAAGAAACTTTTCGCTTGTCAATTCCGGCAAATGTAGATAACCCTGCGCTACCTGCACCCCCCCGATAAATAATTCACCCGGTACACCTACAGGAACCAGTTGTCCCATCTCGCCCAATATATACAATTTCGTATTGTCGATTGGTTTGCCAATTGGCGGCAGAACCGGCAGTTTCTCTTTATTACCGACCGGATAACTGCTTACCACATGCGCCTCGGTAGGGCCATACTGGTTGATCAGCCGCACGTCCGACAGCTTCAATAATGACTGAATATCATCCGTTAGCTTCAATTGCTCACCTGCCACGATTATTTCCTCCAATGGAAACGTATCAATTGAAAGCGGAAGTATATATTCTACGAGATTTTTTAGTACGATGTACGGGATAAATAAATGGGACAAGTTGTACTTTCCGATATCCTTTAATAATTCGGCCATATCCCTGCGGCGATCGCCGTTGATCAGGTACAGGGAACTACCATAACAAAGTGTTGAAAATATTTCCTGGAAACTTACATCAAAATTAAGACTGGCAAACTGCAAAACCCGCCGCTTTTTGTTGGAAAACTGCTTTTCCTGCCAGTTTAATAAATTCACCATACCCCTACCTCCCATTTTCACACCTTTTGGCTTACCCGTAGATCCCGAGGTATAGATCACATATACCAGATGGTCTGCATCTACCTTCACCAGCAAATTGGTTGTTGGCTGACTGTTGATACTATCCCGATGCGAACCATCCACTTCAACCAATTTAACACCGGCCGGCAACCGTAGATTTGCCCCGGTTGCCTTGCTGCTGATCACTATTTCAGCACCGGCATCTTCCAGCATATAACTGATTCGATCGGCCGGATATTCAGGATCAACCGGTACATACACCCCTCCTGCCTTTAAGATGGCCAATACGCTGATGATCATCTCCGGGCTTCGTTCTATAGAAACCGGTACCAGCATCCCTGCCCTCACACCATTGCTTTGTAAATAATGCGCCAGTTGATTGGAACGTTCGTTTAACTGTTGGTAGGTTAGCGATTCATTTTCAAAAACAAGCGCTATATCTGAAGGCGTTTTGTTTACCTGGTTTTCAAAAATATCAATACTGGTTTTATCAGTTGGATATTCCACATCGGTATCATTGAATTCGTACAGCAATTGCTTTTCTTCTAATTTACTGAGCATTGGCAATAACCCGATTTTTTGCGCAGGCTGTTGCAGGATAGATTCAAGCAGGTTGCTGAAATGGCCGGTAAGCTTTTGGATGGTATCATCAGCAAATAAATCTGTATTGTACTCCACCGCACATTGTAGCCCTCCTCCTGTTTCTGTTACAAATAACGTAAGGTCGAACTGTGCCGTGGTATGATAGAAATCCTCCCTGGTCAAACTCACATCGCCCAACAAAAACTCCGGTATGTCCGGCGTGTTCCTCAATACAAACATAACCTGGAACAATGGGCTGCGTGACAGGTCCCTTTCTTTGCTAACCGCTTCCACTACTTTTTCAAAAGGTATTTCCTGGTGCTCATAAGCCTCCATGGTGGTATCCTTTATTCGTTGGAGCAGATCCGTAAATGATTCATCGCCATTTAACCCACTGCGCAGTGCCAGTGTGTTTACAAAAAAGCCGACCAGGTTTTCCGTTTCCTGCTGCTGTCTTCCGGCTATTGGAATACCCACGCAAATATCTTCCTGCCCACTGTACCGGTGCAGCAACACTTTAAATGCCGACAATAAAGTCATGAACAAGGTTGCACCGTGTTGCCGGCCCAGTTGCTGCAAGGCCGCTGTAATTGATTCGCTGATACGGAAGGATTGTAATGCGCCCCTGTTGCGCTGAACCGGCGGACGGGTATAATCTGTGGGAAGCTGTAACGGTGCTACACCATGCAACTTCGTTTTCCAATACGCCATCTTTTTATCCAGCACATCGCCCTGTAAATAATTGCGTTGCCAGATGGCAAAGTCCGCATATTGAACAGCGAGTTGGGGAAGTTTAGGTTCCCTTTCTGCTTCATAGGCACTATACAATTCCACCACTTCCTTTACCAACACCGAAGTTGACCAACCATCAGAGGCGATATGGTGTATTACAACTACCAATATACTTTCTGCTTCCGTAAGTGTTATTAGTTCTACCCGCAGCATGTGATCTTTTGACAGGTCAAATGGCTGATCGATTATTTCCCTAACGAATTGCTGCAATGCTTCGGGATGGTTGATATATTTTTCTCCATCCGTTGTGATGAGTTGCCAGGCATTTACAGGATTTACCTGTTGCCAGGCCTGCCCTTCTTCTTCCATAAAAACAGTCCGCAACACTTCATGGCGATTTACAACCTGCTGCATCGTGTTGGCGAGTACTGCTTCATTTAGTTTTCCTTTCAACCGTAAAACTGTTGGCACATGATATTGCACACTGCCTTCCATCCGGTCGATGAACCACAGTCGCTCCTGGCTAAACGAAAGGGGAACCATGGCAGGTCTTGGACTGGCTACCTGTATCACCGGTAACATTTCAATGCCGGAAGGCTTTGCTACCTGGCCGGCCAACATTGCCACCGTTGGATAATCAAATATATCGCCGATGGGCATCTCTATGCTGAAAGCTTTGCGGATAGCTGAGATTAGCCGAACTGCCAGTAAGGAGTGACCACCGAGTTCAAAGAAATCATCGTGTACGCCTACCTGTTCCACCTCGAGTATATCAGCCCAAATTTCTGCCAGTCTTTCTTCCACTTTATTTCGGGGAGCAAGGTATTGACCGCTTGATAATTCGGTGGCCTCCGGATCGGGCAGGGCCTTGCGGTCCACTTTACCATTGGCGGTTAAAGGCAGGCTATACAACTCTACCAGTATGGATGGCACCATGTATTCCGGCATTTTTTCTTTTAGCTCTTCGAGGATAGCTTCCCTTTCAAAAGCATCCTGCGGTACGATATAGCCTACCAATCTTTTGTTGCCCTGCTGATCTTCTTTTGCAAGCACTACGGCTTCCTTCACCCATTGGCTTTGCTGTAGTATACTTTCAATCTCACCCGGTTCCACCCGGTAGCCTCTAATCTTTACCTGGTCATCTACCCGGCCGATAAAACTGATATTGCCATCGGGCAAATATTTTACGAGGTCACCCGTTGCATACATTTTACCACCGGCCTGTTTGTTAAACGGATCAGTAATAAACTTTTCAGTTGTTAATGTTTCATTGTTGAAATAGCCCGTTGCCACGCCATCGCCGGCTATATACAACTGGCCCGGTACTCCAACCGGACAGGGTTGTAATTCTTTAGATAACACATAAACCCTCGTATTGGAAAAAGGTTTCCCGATGGGGATTGTTTTGCCATAACTGTTTCCTGGCTTTACTTCATGCATCAATTTACCAATCGTGGTTTCAGTTGGTCCATAGTGGTTAAATACCCTGCAACCTCCTGCTGCTGATAGGATACTTACAACCAGCTCAGATTGTAATGCTTCACCGCCAAAAATGAGTAGTTTTTTAGGTAGTAACATTCCCTCATCCTGCGACAAGGCCTTCCAATGAGAAGGTACAATTTTCAAACAGTCAATGGCATGTTGGTTAAAATAGCGATGAAGTGCTTCGATATTACTCACCGTCTCTTTGTTGAAAAGATGTAATGCACCGCCAGATAACAGCGATCCGTAAATCACGGTATTACCGAGATCGGTAGCAATCGTAGATACCAGCGCAAATGATTTGCATTGGTCTGTTTGGGTATATTGATTCAATCCGAAATAATAGTCCACCAGGTTGCTATGCGTTACCATTACTCCCTTGGGCCTGCCCGTAGAGCCAGATGTGTAGATCACATAAGCAAGGTTGCTTGGCAGTGGCTTCGCTGATAAATTGCTGTTGGGTAGGAAACTGGTATTGGTACTGTCTGTTTCAATTATTTCAACGCCTGCTGCTTCCAGTTGATTGCTTGTATGGCTGCTGCTCACCACTATTGTTGCATCGGTATCTTCGAGCATATAGCTGATACGATCGGCTGGAAAATCTGTATCGATTGGCACATAGGCTGCTCCGGCTTTTAATATACCCATCATACCAACCATCATTTCTATTCCACGTTCTACATACAGGGGTACCAGGGTATCTTCTTTTACACCACGGCTTCTTAAATAATGCGCCAGTTGGTTGGCCCTTTCATTGAGCTGCTGGTAACTGAGTTGTTCATCTTCAAAAATAATGGCCGGGGAGTCGGGTGTTTTATTCACTTGCTCTTCAAAAAGGTCTACCACCGATTTATCTTTCGGGTAAACAACCGATGCTGTATTACTTCCTTCCAGCAACTGTTGTTTTTCTGATGTGGTAAGCATCGGCAACAGGCCAATTTTTTGTTGAGAAGTCATCACCACGGATTTTAATAATTGCTGGTAATGCTCCATCATTTTTTCAATGGTAGCCGCCTTGTACAGGTCGGTGCTGTATTCTATTGAACATTGCAATCCGATGGGACTTTCGGTAAAAAAATACGTAATGTCAAACTTAGATACCTGGGCATCAAATCCCCATTCCGACAATTCCAGGTCACCCAAACGTAGTTCGGTTATCTCCGGCGTATTTAGTAAAACCAGCATTACCTGGAACAGCGGGCTCCGGCTCATATCCCGGTCTTTTACCACGGCTTCCACCACCTTTTCAAAGGGTACATCCTGGTGCTCATAGGCTCCGAGGGTAGTATCTTTTACTGACTGCAGCAAGTCGGCAAAACTCATATCGCTATCCAGTTCGCTGCGTAAGGTGAGCGTGTTTACAAAAAAGCCTACCAATCCTTCCACTTCTTCCTGGGGGCGGTTGGAGATGGAAGTACCCACACTGATATCTTCCTGTCCGCTATACCGGTACAGCAACACTTTAAAAGCAGATAACAACGTCATAAAAAGAGTTACCCCATTTTGTTGGCTTAACTCCTTTAAACCGGCGGCTAGCGTTGTATCGATTTTAAATCCCGTAGCCGCTCCACGGGTACTACCTGCGGCAGGACGTGGGTAATCAGCGGGCAACTGTAATACTGTATTGCCTTGAAGTTTTTCTTTCCAGTAAGCCAGTTTTTTATCCAATACCTTGCCCTGCAAATAGTTGCGCTGCCAGATGGAATAATCTGCATATTGAACACTCAACTCTGTTAGCCGGGCTGGCCTTTGTTCTGTAAACGAGCTGTATAATTCTGCCACTTCTTTTACCAATATGGAAAGCGACCAGGCGTCGGATGCAATATGATGCATCGTTACCACCACCACATTTTCCAGTTCATCCAGTTTAATCAAATTTGCACGCAGCAGGTAGTCTTTTGATAAATCAAATGGTTTCCTGATCAGTTCAGTGGTACATTTTTTCAGGCCATCCATGTCCTGTATAAAAGAAACACCATCCATTAATTGCATGCTCCAATTTACAGGCTCCATTACGGACTGGTAAACCCGTCCGCCCTGTTCCCGGAATACGGTACGAAGCACTTCATGACGGGCAACGATGGCTTGCAAAGCTGATGAAAGCGCTGCTAGATCGAGGTGGCCCTTGAACAACAATACTACCGGTACATGGTACTGTACGCTTCCTTCCAACTGGTCAATAAACCAAAGCCGCTCCTGGCTATAAGATAAAGGAATGCGTTCAGGCCGGGTGATGATTTCTATGGGTGGCAGTACCACTTCACCGGACAATAACTGCAACTGCACTGCCAACGCAGCAATGGTGGGATGTACAAAGAAATCCTTAATGGCCACTTCAATACCCATTTGGCGGCGAATGGCCGATATTACCCGGGTAACCAATAAAGAATGCCCGCCGATTTCAAAGAAATTATCATGGATACTAACGGATTCAACACCCAGCAACTCCTGCCAGATATTTGCCAGTACCTGCTCGGTGTCGTTTCGCGGTGCTGAATAATTGAATTTATTACCCCTTCCTTTTTCTTCCTTCTGACTTAAAAATTTCCGGTCTACTTTGCCGTTATTGGTCAATGGCAAGTGGCCAACTGAAATTATTTCGGAAGGCACCATGTAATCCGGAAGGCTCTGCTGAAGCAGTACTTTTATCTCCTTTTGAAAGAGCAAACTGATTTCATTGAACAATGGTATATTGGCAAATAAAACTCCGGAGCCAGTTGCTTTTTTATTGTAGGGTTGTTCGATGAATTTGTTGGAGACCGTTGGTTCAAATACCACGTTGACCTTAAAAATATCTTCATCCAATAATAAACGATAATGGTATCCCGCAACCAGCACCGCAGCCAATAGCTCATTTACTTTGATTGTCTCATGATCTTCTTTGTTCATTGTATTCAGCAGGTCGCCTACTGTCCGAAGGGTCTTATCTTCCAGTCCTTTATTTAGCAACCGCTCCTGCCATAATCTTGGATTGGGGACGTCTTTTACTGCTACGAAATTCCCTTGCTGAAGCTGACTAATAATAGCTTGCTGATGGCTGATTCCTTTCCAGTTTTGCCATTGGGGCCGATGCACTTCCGCTTCTATGCCTACATAAATAATTACCGTAAAACGATAGAGGGTCAGCTCATTGATATAGTCCCCCAGTTTCCATTTTATTTCTATATGGGTGATACGGGGAAAGCGTGATTGCAGGTTGTAAAAATAATCGGGTGAAAGACAGAGTTCTTCTTCTTTCAGCATTTCCTGGCCGATGGACCATTTAAACTCTTTGATATCAACCGATTCCTGCAGCTTCTTAATCTGCAGCCTTCCCTTGAACAATTCAAGCAGGCGGTTATCTCTTACATCCCCTACGATGATACGTCCTTTGTCTTTTATAAATGAGATGCTTTTGCCAATTACATCCGTCATATAATCTTCCCCGGGGAAATATTGAATGATGGAATTTAAGATGACGGTATCTACCGGTTCTTCTTCTTTTAATACCACTTCATGAGCGGCGCTTACCTGCAATTCGGTTGGGCCATAATCTCTCCCGCCCTTACTGATCCTGTCCGTAATCTGGCTGATAGAGGACCTTGAAAAATCCGCCCCATTGTATTTTTTTACCTTACCGGCCAATTGGTAATAGATCAGGCCGGTACCACTTCCAATCTCCAATACATACTCCGGCTTTTCAGACATGATTACATCGATGATATCACGTAACCATTCCCGCATGTCGCCGGCCGGGATAGGCTGCCCGGTAAAACTGTCGTTCCAGCCAATGATATTAAACTCATGGTCCACATCATTGTCAACTTCCGTTTTGGCATATTCTGTTTCATACAATTCTTTCCAGCTTGCTACCAGCCGGATATACAGTTCACGCTCTTTTTGTTTTACTTCCTGCCAGTTGGGTACATAATAAGTTACCAGCCTGCTGGCAGCGCTGGTATCTTTTTTTACCACCACGCAACTGCTGTTCACCAGTTCCAGTTTATTGATCGCTGCTTCCACTTCGCCCAGTTCGATGCGGTAGCCCCTTATCTTCACCTGTTCATCTTTACGGCCCAGGTATTCGATGGTTCCATCGGGTAGCCTGCGGCCGAGGTCACCACTCATATACAGTCTTGAGTCATCAGTTGAACCAAGCGGACTATGAACAAATTTCTCCGCAGTTAATTCAGGCCTGTTCAAATACCCTCTTGCCAAACCGGCGCCACCAATGCACAATTCTCCGACTACACCTACGGGTAAAAGATTGCGATGGCCATCTAATATAAAAGCTGATAAGGTTGGTATGGGTTTCCCGATTACACTTTTACCATTCCGGATCTGTTCCCACCCTATTTCCTGGTAGGTTACATGCACGGTTGTTTCGGTGATACCGTACATATTGATCAACCTGCATCCGGGGAATGATTTCTTCCATGGTTGCAGGCGTGCCGGGTTCAGCGCCTCGCCTCCAAAGATGACATATCTTATTGGAACAGTATTTACTTTTTCAACAAGTATATCCTGCAACACATAAAATGCAGAAGGCGTTTGATTGAGGATGGTTACCTGCTGGTCAATCAGGAGATTGGCGAAAAGTGCAATGTCCTTTGTTACTGGTTTTGGAACAATTACCAGCCGTCCTCCATAAAACAAGGCGCCATACATTTCCCAAACCGAAAAGTCAAATGAAGGAGAATGGAACATACACCAAACATCCTTTTCAGTGAATTCATACAAAGGATGCTCATTCACAAATAACCTGATCACATTGCGATGTTCAATCAGCACCCCCTTGGGCATACCGGTTGATCCGGATGTGTAAATAATATAGGCCAGTTGATTGGGTTCAATGACTATTGGCAGGTTAGTGAGTGGTTGCTTACTGATGAGTTCCCAATCGCTATCTATTGTTACAATATTGATTCCAGGATGACCAATCAATTTTGCATGATGTTCCTTGCTGGTGATGACTATTCCTGCGCCAGTGTCATCCAGCATATATTTTATTCTTTCCTCCGGATAATCAGGATCAATGGGCACATACACTCCACCGGCTTTTAAAATACCCAATATGGCAACAATTAATTCGATGCCACGGCCAATGCAGATTGGTACCAGTGTTTCTGCGGCCAGTCCTTTGCTCACTAAATAATGAGCTAATTGGTTTGACCGTTCATTGAGCACTTTGTAGGTGACCTTGTCGTCTTCAAAAATGAGTGCAATATTGGCGGGTGTTTGTTTCACCTGCTCTTCAAAAATGGAGACAATGGTTTTATCTTTCGGGTAAGCAATATCGGCATCATTGAATTCCAACAACAATTGATTGCGTTCGCCGGCAGATAACATTTCCAATGAAGCCAGTTTGTGGTCCGGGTGCGCAATGACTGAGCTGAGCAATTTTGAAAAATGTGATATAAATCTTTCCATTGTTTCTTTGCTATACAGGTCGGTACTGTATTTCACAAATCCTTTCAGTCCATCGGGTGTTTCCACCAGGTTCAGCCAAACCTCAAACAGGGCTGTATTGTCTTCATAACTATCAGCAGATAAAGTGGAGTCGCCCAATTTCAACTCCGGTATATCCGGTGTATTCTGTAATACAAACATTACCTGTACCAGCGGATCGGTACCCAGGTCTCTTTTCCCTATTACTGCGTCCACTACTTTTTCAAAAGGCAGTTCCTGGTGCTCATAAGCATCCAGTGTTGTTTTTTTAACCGATTGTAACAGTGACAGAAAAGTCGCATCCCCATTTACTTCCGTGCGAAGTGCCAGCGTGTTAACAAAAAATCCGATCAGTGCTTCCAGTTGATGGCTTTGGCGGCCAGCGATGGCGGTACCCACGCAGATATCTTCCTGGCCGGTATAACGGTACAACAATACTTTAAAAGCAGCCAGTAAAGTCATGAATAAAGTGCTGCCCTGTTGCCGGCTAAGTAATTTTAATTGCCCGGTAAGTTCTTTGCTGATTTCAACACTTACCATTGCTCCCCTTGTGCTTTGAACCGCGGGCCTGGTATAATCGGTTGAAAGCCGCAGTACTTTTACATCCTGCAATTTATCCTTCCAAAAGGCAAGTTTTGAATCCAGTAATTCGCCCTGTAAATTATTTCTTTGCCAAAGCGAATAATCGGCATATTGAATTTCGAGCGGTGTCAGGACGGGCACGAGGTTTTGATTGTATGCGCTATATAATGCGACTACTTCTTTTACCAAAACGGAAATAGACCAGCCATCGGAAGCGATGTGATGCTGGGTAACAACCAGTACATGCGATTCCTCATTTAAGGTGATCAAATGAGCACGGACCATATAATCATTTGACAGATCGAATGGCTCATTTTTTAGTTGCTCAATATATTGAAGCAGGCTTTGGGCATCCTGCAGGTACATGGAACCATCTACTTCGGTTAACTGCCAGCCATCCCGGTTCATGATGTGCTGGTAAGGACGGCCATCCTTTTCCCTGATTACCGTTCTGAGTACCTCGTGCCGGTTTACAATTTCCTGTAAGGTATTGGCCAATGCCGCATTATTCACATGTCCACTGATGCGCAACACAGTGGACATGTGATACTGAACACTATGCTCCAGGCGGTCAATAAACCATAAACGCTGCTGGCTAAATGACAAGGGAATAAATGGTGGCCTGGTTTGAACTTCTATTACCGGTACCAGTAAACCACTGATTTGGCTTTCGAGGTTGGTTGACAACTCTGCAATAGTGGAATATGTAAAAACAGCTTTTACCGGTATATCTATCTCAAATTCTTTACGAATAGCAGATACCAGCCGCATAACAAGTATGGAATGCCCGCCAAGATCGAAGAAATTATCGTGAACGCCTATGCGTTCCTGCTGTAGCAGTTCCTGCCAGATTTTTACCAATGCAGCCTCTTGTTTATTGCGTGCCGGAACGTATTCATTTACCAGCAGTTCGCCTGAGGCAGGTTCCGGAAGTGCCTTTCTATTGATCTTGCCGTTTGGCATTAAAGGCATGCTTTCCATCTGTACCCAAATTGCAGGAACCATAAAGTCGGGCAGTTTATCTTTTAACCAGGCCATTGCAGGCGCTTTATCAAAAGATTTATCAGCAACAACATAGCCAACTAACTGCCTGCTGCCGCTATTATCTGCCCTGGCTGTTACTACCGCCTGGCTTACCAGGCCGCTTTGCTGTAGTACCGTTTCTATCTCGCCCAATTCTATTCGGTAACCCCTTATTTTTACCTGGTCATCTATACGGCCGAGGTATGCAATATTGCCATCCGGTAACCAACAGCCAAGATCGCCTGTGCGGTACATCCTGGATTCCGGCAAGGCATCAAACGGATTTTGTGCAAATTTTTCTTCAGTCAAATCACGGCGGTTCAAATACCCCCTGGCCACACCTGCACCCGCAATACATATCTCTCCTGCAACTCCTATGGGTACCAGGTTATTTCCGGCATTCACAATTTGAATGATTGTATTGGAAATTGGCTTGCCGATCAGTACAGCTTTACCTGGTTTTAACCTGTAAACGGTGCTATAGGTGGTATCCTCCGTTGGGCCGTATAAATTCCTTACTTCGATCCTGGCGGTGTTGAGGCGTTGCTGTACAAATAAGGGTATGGGCTCTCCGGCCATATTGATTACCGTTATATTTTCCAAATCAGTACCTTCCTTTAATAAATTTTCTACAACTACCGGCACGCAGTTGATCATCACGGCACTATCCCCGGGAAGATACCTCCCAATATGCAGGCCATTTTCAATGATCCTTATGGGCTTACCAACCGTTAACGGGTAAAAGAATTCAAACACCGACAAATCGAAACACATGGATGTGGTGGCATACACTATTTCAAAATCACTGGAAGCAAACTCTTGCCGGCACCAGCAAATAAATGCATATACATTCCGATGTTCAATCATAACACCCTTTGGCCTGCCGGTAGAACCAGAGGTATAAATAACGTAGGCAAGGTTGTGTTCCTCAATACTTACCGATAAGTTTTCAGAAGATGCCTGATTGATTAAAGGCCAGTCACTATCTAACTCCAGAAAATCCACCCCTTGCATAACCGGCAATTTTGATCTTGCCGCTTTACTGCTTATTACCAGTGGTGCACCCGTATCCTCCAGCATGTAACTGATTCTTTCCGATGGATATTCCGGATCTACCGGTACATAGGCTGCTCCTGACTTTAAAACCCCCAACAAGCCCACCAGCATTTCAATACCCCTTTCAATACATATTGGAACCAGCATTTCCTTTCCTATTCCCTTAGCTGCCAGGTAATGTGCCAACTGGTTTGACCGTTCGTTTAATTCCTGGTAGGTTAATTGGTTTCCTTCAAACACAACGGCCACCGCTTCAGGTGCTTTCAATGCCTGCTCTTCAAACAAAGCAATGATTGTTTTGTAGTGGGGATACTCCTGTCTTGTGTTATTAAAGGCACCCTGTAGTTCTTGTTCTTCAGCAGTGGTAAGTAAACTTAAAGTGGATATGCTGCTTTCCTCTTTTTCTATAATTTGCAGTAATATATTTTCAAAATGCCCCCTGATCCTGCTTACCTGCATTTCATCCAAGAATGCCTTATTGAAATTGAACCTGACATTGATCTCTTCCGCACTCTCTATGATCACATTCAAGGGATAATTGGTATGCTCATTCAAATGAACTTTTTCTACTTTCAGTGACCATTGTTTTGATCCCAGCATTTTATTTACGGGGAAATTCTCAAAAGTCATCATGGTATCAAACCAATCTCCATGAATACCAGACCATCCCTGCACCCGGTGCAATGGCGTAAACTGGTATTGGCGGGAATTGACCTGTTCGGCCTGGATATCCTGTAACCATTGTACAATTCCCTTCTCTTTATCTAACACTGAATGAAAGGGCAGTGCGTTGATGTACATGCCCACTCTTTGTTCCACACCGGGCATATCATCCGGGCGGCCCGATACAATCACACCAAATACAATATCGCTGTTACCGGTATATTGGTGCAGGAGGTAAGACCATACACCCTGAATTAATGTATTCACCGTTAAATGCTGGCGTTGTGCAAACTGGTTGATTTTGCCAGTGGTGGCAGTATCCAACAGTAACTCCAGGGTTTGGTATTCACCCACCCCTTTGTTACGGTCTGCGGCAACTTCAATAAAAGGAAGCATGGTACTGTGTTCTATCCCGTTGAGGTAATTACGCCAGTAGTTTTCTTCCTGTACCTTATCAACCCTGTCGATGTAGCGGATATAATCTTCAAAGCGATCTTCTTCACCGGGAACTAATACCTTACCTGATTTTAATTGTTCGTAGGCATTTAAGAATTCACCCATCAAAACAGGCAATGACCAGCCATCAAACAAAATATGATGCGAAGTCCAGATCATGCGGTATCGTTCTTCAGTTAACCGAAGCAATCCAAGACGCATGAGCGGCGCCACATTAAAGTCGAATCCCTTTGCAGTGTCGGCTTTTTCATAGGCCGTTACCGCGGCTGATTGTTCCGCATCGCCCATGCCCCTGAAATCCATTACTTCCACGGGCAATTTCACTGATTGGTGTACACATTGAACAGGCACTTTAAATGCATCGTAGTTAAACGAAGTCCGGAGAATGCTATGTGATTTGATTACATGATCCCAACTTTGATTGAGTATTTCGAGGTCGACGTTCAGGAGGTCGCAACCAAACTGTTCGATGTATGCTTCAGCGCCTTCACCATACAATCCGTGAAACAACATACCCTGCTGCAATCCGCTTAAACGGTAAATAGCCGATATATTTTTTGATCTTTTATCAACCGGATTATTACCTGATAAAAATGAAATGTATTCTATCAAGTCACTTTTATTTTCCTTTATATAATTGATAATAAATTCATTTGACTTTACAGCGTTCAATTCATCTTTGGATAAATTTTTCTTATCGCCCTTTAAAATGAGTTTATCATTTTCGACCGATAAGGTAACATTTGACTGCTTCAGTGTTGCTATAAATTCCTTTATTTCCATAATTCACTTTAATTAAAAACTAATGATATTCTCCGAATCATCTTCTTCTAAAAACTTATCCAGTTCTTCATAACTCACGTCTGCGCCAAGTCCGAAGTCAGATGGTGTAAATACCAGGCCCTGTGTCTGCTGTTGCATACAATGGGCAATCAACTGCTCCAGGTTTGCAACGTATGACTGGGCCAATGAAATGATAGTGGCCGTATCAAAATGCCTGCTACTATAATCCCAATTTACATTTAGCCCTCCTCCCTGCACCATCGCACTTACTGAAAGTGGTTCTTTTATATATTGATCCACACTTTTCCCTGAACCGGTAGATTCATTAACCAGCGAAAACCATTTGCTTTCATTTACCACATTATCTAACTGTCCAAGGTAATTGAAAACAATATCCCAAGGATCTCTACCCAATAATAACGGTTCTTTATTGATATACTTCAACACACCAAAGGCGAGCCCTTTATCGGGTACCTGCCTCAACTGTTCTTTCACTGATTTAATTAACTTGTCATCAGTCCAGCCCTGCTTCACCTCCAGCGATAGCGGGTACAGGTTAGTGAACCAGCCAATGGTACGGGTAGTATCAATTCCTGTTGCGATATCCTCCCTGCCATGCCCTTCCAATCCAATTGATACATGGTCACGACCAGTCCAGGTTACGATGGAACGTGCCAGTGCAGCCAGCAGGATATCGTTAATTTCTGTGTGGTAAATCCGGGGAACTTCCTTTAATAAAAGGCTGGTTTGCTCCGGACTTAGTTTTACCTGGTGTGTCGCCATCTCCTTTACGGTTACCAAACCTGTAACTGATTTGTCAACCGGCAGGGCATCATAATTTTTTATGGCTTTTTGCCAATACGCTGACTGCGATTGTGCCGGTTTGCTTTGTCCGAACTGCTCCAGTGCATTGTACCATTGACGATAGGAGCTGGATTTTTCCCCAAGCCCTTCAGCTACGGTTTTATTTGTTCCAGCCAGTAGAAGTTCCAGGTCTTCCAGCAAAATGCGCCATGAAACTCCGTCAATGGCAAGATGATGTACAACGATGAATAACCTGTTTTGTTGTTCGGAAGGCGGTGTTTGCATCCATACCATCCTCAGCAACTCTCCTTTTTCCAAACTTAGGCTGCGTTGGTAACCGGATGTAATTTCATTTACCTGCGCCGCCAGTAAATGCTGCGGCAGGGTTTGAAGATCGCAGGTGATTACGGATGGGGTGTAATTGCCATATTCCTGTTTCCAGCGGCCTTCCTGTTTAACATATTTAAACCTTAATGCATCATGATGCCGTACAAAAAGCTGCAGGGCATTTTCCAATACTGAAGCGGTAATCAATTTATCAATGCCTACTAATACGGACTGGTTAAAATGATCATTATCCGGCTGGTTGGTTTCCAGGTACCATTGCTGTATTGGAAGCAGTCCGCTCAACCCGGATAAGATGTCTTGCTCGGCCATCACTTGGGCGGTCTTTCGTTCAGCTATTGCTTCGCAAAGCCTTTCAATCGTCTGGTGTATGAAAATATCTTTCGGCTGCAAATCATATCCCATACGCCTTGCCCTGCTGACAACCTGTATCGTTAAAATGGAATCTCCTCCCAATTCAAAAAAACTATCTTTTATTCCAACAGTTTCAATGTCCAGCAACTCCCTCCAGATGCCTGCCAGGTCCTCCTCCAGTTTTGTTTTTGGAGCAATATATTCGTTTGCCAGCAATTCGGTGGCGTCGACCTTTGGCAATGCTCTTTTATTCACCTTACCATTGGAGGTGAGTGGTATTTCCTTCAACTTCATCCACAAAGCAGGTACCATATATTCAGGTAACCTGGTTTTTAACCATGCCTGTATTTCCGCCTTATCAACGGACCCTGCCGCTACAAAATAGGCTACCAAACGCTTATGGCCTGGTGAATCTTCATTTACCAACACGATGGCACGGCTAACTAAACCACTTTGCTGCAATACATTTTCTATCTCACCCAATTCAATGCGGTATCCCCTGATCTTTACCTGGTCGTCTATCCTGCCGAGGTACTCTATATTTCCATCCGGTAACCAACAGCCCAGATCGCCGGTCTTATACATCCTGGCATGCTCTTGCTTACTAAATGGATCTGCAACAAATTTTTCTGCTGTTAATGCAGGCTGGTTTAAATAACCCCTTCCTACCTGCACCCCGCCAATGTGTAACTGGCCAATAACACCAAGCGGCACCAGACCTTTATTTACATTCAATATATACATAGAGGTATTGGCCACCGGCTTGCCAATTGGAACCCTGTTTAGCTTTCCCAACTGAGCCCTGTTATCCTGGAGGCTCCAGTAAGTAACATCAATGGCTGCTTCCGTTGGCCCGTATAAATTATGCAGTTCCACCTGTGGCAACTTCTCTTCGAACAATATTACATGTGATGGCATCAGCGCTTCCCCGCTACACAACACTTTCTTTAAACCCTTGCAATCTCCGGGCTGAATATCGGCCAGGAATACATCGAGCATTGAAGGCACAAAATGTATTATCGTAATTTCGCTGTTGTCGATCACCGATTTCAGGTAATCATTATCCTTTTGGCCTTCGGGTTTTGCAAATACCAGTATTGCCCCTGACAGTAACGGCAACAGCAATTCCCATACAGATACATCAAAACAAAAAGTGGTCTTCTGTAAAATGGCATCTGCATCGGTTACGCCATAATAATCCTGTGCCCAACATAACCTGTTTACCACCCCACGGTGTTCGTTCATTGCTCCTTTGGGCTGGCCGGTAGAACCTGATGTATAGATCACGTATGCCAATTGTGTTGGCTCAATCGGTAGTTGTAAATTGTTTGTTGACTCCTGCCCAATAACAGCCTGGTCGCCATCCAGTGATATTATTTTTACTAGGGAATTTGCTGGTAATTTAAAACGGGCGTCTTCGCTGGTAATCACCAATGATGCTCCGGTATCCTGCAGCATGTAGCTGATTCTTTCCGCAGGATATTGAGGGTCGATGGGTACATAGGCACCACCAGCTTTTAATATGCCCAATATACCAACAATCATTTCAATGCTTCGGTCGATACAAATTGGCACCAGTGATTCTTTGACTACTCCGTTTTTTACGAGGTAATTCGCCAGTTGGTTTGCACGTTGATTTAACTGGATATAAGTAACCTCCTCCAAGCCGAATATCACCGCATTCGCAGTTGGCGTTCTCGCTGCCTGTATTTCAAAAAGATCAACGATTGTTTTATCGGTTGGATAATCCACCGTTGAATCATTGAAATTAAGCAGCAACTGCTTTTCTTCTGTAGCAGTGAGCAGTTGCAGATCGCTGCTGACCGTTTTTCCATTATCGATAATTTGTAATAAAACCGTTTCAAAATGCCCCCTGATTTCTTCCACATAGATTCCTTCCAACAAACTACTGTTGTAACTAAACTTTACGTCTATTTCATCGGCGCTCTGTACCAGGATATTTAACGGGTAATTCGTTTGCTCTTCAGTGACCAGGTTCGCCACCTTCAAGCTCCAGTGCTTACCTGCTATGACTTTACTAACCGGGTAATTTTCAAAAACAAGAATGCTATCAAACAAATCATTGGCTATTCCAGTAAATGAAATGATTTCATTTAATGGGGTATATTGAAATTGCCGGGACGCCACCTGCTCTTCCTGCAGGGATCTAAGCCAGGTAGCTATTTGCTGATCAACCCGCATTTTGGAATGCAACGGAATAGTATTGATGAACATGCCTACCCGGTGTTCCACACCCATGAGTTCGTCGGGACGGCCTGATACCGTAACACCGTAAACTATGTTATCGCTGCCGGTGTAGGTGTGCAACAGGAGTGCCCACACTCCCTGTAAAAGGGTATTTACGGTAATTCGTTCCGCCTGTACAAAACGGTTGATCTTTGCAGTATCAGCTTTGTTAAAATTCAGCGGCAATGTCTCGTATTTACCTGCGCCTTTATTGCGTTCTAAATTGGATTTGATAAATGGAAGTAAACTACCTGTCTCTACACCTTGTAAATATTTTTGCCAATATAATTTTTCTTCTTCCTTGTCCCGGTTTTCTATGTACCGAATATGATCTTCGAAACGATCAGGCACAGTCGGAGTCACTTGTTTGCCTGCCAGCAACAATTCGTATGTATTTAAAAACTCCTCCATCATTACGGGCACCGACCACCCATCAAACAAAATATGATGTGAAGTCCAGATCATGCGGTACGTGGTAGCTGTAGTACGAATTAAACAAATCCGCATTAATGGGGCGGTTTCAAAATCAAATCCACGGGCTTTGTCTTCTTTAGAAAATGATTGGATTGCTTCGTACTGTTCACCTTCTTCCATATTGCTGAAATCCAATATTGAAACGGGCAACACTACTTTCTTTACAACACACTGAACAGGTATATCGAACTGGTTCGGATAAAATGCACTCCGCAGTATGGTATGGTTATGTAAAATATATGACCAGCTATCTTCAAAAATTCTTAGATCAGGATTTTGCAAATCACAGGAGAGCTGCTCAATATAGGTTGCCATTTCACTATCGTACAGACCGTGAAACATTATACCTTGCTGCGAGCCGCTTAGCCGATACATTGTTTCAATGCGCTGACTATTCAATTGGTAGTTGACCCTTTCTGCCATGAACTGATCCAGTTCTTTGTAACTAACCAATGACCCCAATCCAAAATCGGAAGGTGTAAATATTGCCCCGGATTTCTGCTGTTCCAAACAATGGTTAATCAGCAGTTGAAGCCTGTTTAAATATAACCCGGCCAATTTGGCAATCGTACCTTCATCATAGTGCCTGGTGCTATAATTCCAGGACATTACCAGCAACCCATCTTTAACAAGGGCATTAACTGAAATCTTTTCACTTATTGCATGCTCACCACTTCTGCTTTCGCCTGTTGATTCAGCTGCATCGGCGAACAATTTACTTTGGCTTATTACATTGTCTGACTGCCCGAGGTAATTGAATACAATATCCCACGGATCAGTACCTTGTATGGAAGCCTCCTGGTTGATATATTTAAGCACTCCAAAACCCAGCCCTTTGTCGGGAACCTGCCTCAATTGTTCCTTAACGGATTTGATTAAATCTCCATCGTCGCCACTTTCTGGTACTGTCAGTACCAGGGGATAGAGGCTTGTGAACCATCCAATGGTACGGCTGGTGTCTATACCGGTTTCAATATGTTCCCTGCCATGGCCTTCCAGGCCAATGGATACCTTGTGTTTACCGCTCCAGCCGCTGAGTGTTCCAGCAAGCGCTGCCAGCAAAATATCATTGATTTCAGTATGGAAAACGCCAGGGATATCTCTTAATAAAAAACCAGTTAGTCCGGAACCAAGTTGAACAGTAAGTTCTGCCGTTTCCCGGATTTTTACCTGTTCGGTAACATCCTTGTCCACAGGCAGCCGCTCATATCCTTTTACAGCCTTCTGCCAATAAGATAGCTGTCCCATTAAACGACTGCCCGTTCCATATTGCTTCAATGCGTTGTGCCATTGCCGTACAGAACTGGTTTTTCCGCCAAGTCCTGTAGTTATGCCGCTTATTGTCCCACTCAGCAACCGTTCCATATCCTCTACCAGTATTCGCCACGATACGCCATCTATGGCAAGGTGGTGAATCACAATCAATAACCTGTTATTTTTTTCAGTTGCCGGTGTGTGATACAATATCACCCGTACAAGCCCTCCCATTTCAATATCAAGACAGCGCTGTTGATCATCAGCATTTTTCTTTATCAGCGTACCCAACGCTTCCAGAGTTGCTGATTGCAGGTCAACAGATTCTACAAAAGCATTTGAACTACCATATTCCTGCTGCCACTTTGTACTATCTTTTCTATATTTGAACCGAAGGGCGTCATGTTGCATGGTAATTTCCTGAATGGCCTGTTTAAGTACCATCTCTGTTACCGATTTATTTATACCTAACAATACGGACTGATTATAATGGGACACCGGAATAAAATCATTCTCAAGGTACCATTGCTGGATGGGCAAAAGACCACATTCACCATCCAGAACGCCTTGTTCCCTTTTTGTTACAACCGCACTGCGATTGGCAATTGCAGTAGCAAGCTGCCCTATCGACTGATGTAGAAAGATATCTTTTGGTTGCAATTCAAAACCCATGCGGCGCATACGGCTCACTACCTGGATGGTGAGAATTGAATCACCCCCCAACTCAAAGAAATTTTCCCGTATCCCTACCCGGTTTATCCCCAGCAATTTTTGCCAGATTTCGGTGAGGTTTTTTTCCATTTCATTTCTGGGTGCAACATATTCATCCCCGCTTTGCTCGCCGGAAATTGCATCCGGTAGCGCTTTCCTGTCAACTTTCCCATTTGAAGTAAGCGGTAAACGTTCCAATTCCACCCATAACTGAGGAACCATATATTCCGGTAAGCGGATACGCAGGTAAGCGGTAACCGCATCGCGTGTAAAATCTTCTTTCGGTACTATATATCCTATTAATCTTTTATTACCGCCCAGAGTTTCCTTTGCCAACACAACCGACTGGCTCACCAAATTACATTGAAGTAACTCGTTCTCAATCTCCCCCAATTCTATCCTATAGCCACGAATTTTTACCTGGTCATCTACCCGGCCAAAGAATTCAATATTGCCATCCGCCAGCCAACGAACAAGGTCGCCGGTTTTATACAACCTTGCACCTGGATGCTTGTTAAACGGATCGTTGATAAATTTCTCTGCTGTTAGTACGGCCTTGTTTAAATAACCACGGGCTACCTGTGGTCCGCCTATATGTAACTCGCCATATACACCGATAGGACACGTTGATCCTGCCTTGTCCAATACGTATACAGTAGTATTCGCCAGAGGCTTACCTATCGGAACAAAGTAATTTTTAATAACCTTATCGCCCTGCACATGGTAAGCTGTAGCCGTAACGGTCGTTTCAGTTGGACCATAGCAGTTAAAAAAAGTCACATTATTTTTCCAACGTTCAGCCAATTCTTTTTTGCAAACCTCACCTCCTGCAATAATCTTTTTTAAATAAGGAAGCGCTGAGAGATTTAGATTTTCAAGAAAAGAAGGGGTGGCATCAAGGTAAGTTACCTTATTTTCATTCAGAAAACTTTCAAAAAGCTGCAAATCTAATTGAAGTCCCTCGGGCAATAAAACCAATGCAGCTCCAAAAGTAAGGCCTAAAAAGATTTGCTCCACAGATGTGTCAAAACTGAAATTCGAAAATTGAAGTACCCTGTCACCGGCTCCTATTTTGAAATATTCGTTCTGTCCATTTACCAGGTTGGGCAATCCCTTGTGTTCAACTAATACGCCTTTGGGCTTACCGGTAGACCCTGAAGTATAGATAACATAGGCCAACTGCCCTGGTTGAATTATAGACAAGGGTTTACCCGTTGTTTCTTTATCGATCAGCGGCCAATCTGTATCCAATTCAATAAAGATTGTGTTGACGGTTACAGGTAACTTTAGTTTGCTTAACGAACTTGTTATTACCAGTTTTGCTGCAGTATCTTCCAGCATATAATGGATTCTGTCCACCGGGTACGAAGGATCAATGGGAACATACGCCCCCCCGGCTTTTAAAATGCCTAAGATGCCCACAATCATTTCCGGGCCACGTTCTATACAGATGGGTACAAGCATTTCGGCCCTTACACCTTTTGCCGCCAGGTAATGGGCTAATTGATTGGAACGCTCATTTAATTCTCTGTAAGTCCAGGTCTCCTGCCCAAATATCAATGCAATTTCTCCGGGCGTTTTTATCACCTGATTTTCAAATAAATCTACGATAGATTTATCTTCCTGGTAATCAACCTGTGTATTATTAAACTGCACCATTAACTGGTGCTGCTCCGTAGTTGAGAGCATCTCCACTTTTTGTATACTTTCACCAGGAGCAGTCACAAATGATTGCAACAAACGCTTATAATGTTCTATCATTCTCCAGATGGTCTGCTCCTCAAAAAGGTCGGTACTATATTCAAACAACGCCTCCAGGCCATCTTCCGTTTCTTTGATAGATAACGTTAAATCAAACATCGATACCGTATGAACAATTTCTTCTGGTATTAGCTGCACATCGCCCAAACGCAATGTGGGAACAGCCGGCGTGTTCTGTAGTATAAACATCACCTGGAACAAAGGGCTTCTGCTCATGTCCCTTTCTTTAGCAACAGCTTCCACCACTTTTTCAAATGGCACTTCCTGGTGTGCATAAGCTTCAAGTGTAGTATTTCTTACCTGCTGCAGCGTATCAACCAGGGACGCAGATTCATTGAGGATTGTACGCAAGGCAAGCGTGTTTATAAAAAAGCCGATCAGGCTTTCAATCTCTTGTTGCTGCCTGCCTGCTATCGCTGTACCTACGCATATATCCTGCTGACCGCTATACCTATAAAGCAACACTTTGAATGCGGATAAAAGTGTCATAAATAAGGTAGCACCATGCTGCCTGCCCAGGATATCCAACTGGTGTGTCAATTTCTTATTAATTGTGAAATGCACCAACGATCCATTAATTCCCTGGATAGCGGGCCGCTGGTAATCGGTGGGAAGCTGCAAAACAGTCAAGCCTTCCAGGTGCTTCTTCCAAAATGCTATCTTTTCCGTTAAAACCTCCCCTCCTAAATACCTGCGTTGCCAAATGGCATAGTCACTATATTGAATGGTTAAAGGGGATAGTGTGGTGTTGCGCCTTTGTACAAATGCATTGTACAGTTCTACCAATTCGGTTACCAGTATAGCATTTGACCAGCCATCGGATGCAATATGATGAAGTGTTGCTACCAGTAAATGCTCTTCATTATCCAATGCGATGAGCGTTACCCGCAACATATAATCTTCGGAAAGATTAAAGGGCAGATCATTGCATTGCTTAATAAATCGGTTCAGGCTTTCCTGATCTTTCTGATATCCGAATCCGTCTACGATTTGCAGGTTCCAGTCATCGGTTGCTTTGATCAATTGGTAACCTGTTCCCAGGTACTGGCGAATAACAGTGCGAAGCACTTCATGACGATCAATAATTTGCTTTAATGCGTATGATAACGCGGCTGCATCCAACCTACCTTTTAACCGGAGTACGGTAGGTATATTGTATTCGAGGCTACCTCCCAGTTCATCTAAAAACCATAAACGTTCCTGGCTAAATGATAGCGGTATATGGTCAGGCCGTTGAGTTACCCTTTCGACAGCCGGAATTATGGCAGCGCCAGACTGTCCAGCCAATTGACCTGAAAGCAAGGCAATCGTCGGGTAATCAAAAATATCCCCGATGGGCATTTCTACAGCAAATGCTTTGCGTATCGCAGAAATTAGTCTTACGGCCAGCAATGAATGGCCACCCAGTTCAAAGAAATCGTCGTGTACGCCTACCTGTTCCACTTCCAGCACATCTTCCCAGAGGGATGCCAGCCTGGCTTCTGTTTCATTGCGGGGCGCCACATATTGGCCGGTCAAAGACTCCT
>Ga0209181_10002462_pt1 | contig 30220 bp, 28 predicted proteins | sample MAT05_FD_187208 | JGI IMG/M metagenome (GOLD analysis project Ga0209181, IMG submission 187208) | Freshwater microbial communities from Lake Fryxell liftoff mats and glacier meltwater in Antarctica - MAT-05 (SPAdes) (version 2) | ecosystem: Environmental > Aquatic > Freshwater > Ice > Liftoff... | reverse complement strand
GACGGGTCGGTCTGGTACTCGACGCGGTCGGGGTTGCTCATCTCACATCTCCGGTGGATCGCATTGCAATATAGTGCACTATCTGTAAACCAGTACACGCATCATACTGCCTGATACTGTCGGGTCAAGCCACGATATGCACTTTTGTGCTTGTCTCGGCTTTGTCCTCGTCGCTCAGGCCGGCAGCTGCAGGCATTGGCGCACCTGCTGACGCAAGGTCTGGAAGGTGGCCAGCAGCGGCGCCGCGCTGGTGTCCACCGCCAGGTCGGCCTTGGCATAAAACGCGGCGCGGCCGGCCAGGATCTGGCGCAGGTCGCCCATCGCCTCCTTGCTGGCGGCCATCGGGCGCAGGTCGCCCTGGGCGGTCACGCGCAGCATGTGGTCCTCGGGCGCGGCCTGCAGCCACACGGTGGTGCAGTGCGCCAGCAGCAGGTTGAAGGTGGCGGCGTCCGACACCAGGCCGCCGGGCGTGGCGATCACCGCCTCGGGGTAGATCTGGATCGCTTCTTCCAGCGCACGGCGCTCGTAGCGGCGGTAGGCGCTCTGGCCGTACAGCGCCTGGATCTCGGCGATGCTGCAGCCGGCAAACTTCTCGATCTCGCGGCTCAGCTCGACAAAGGGGTAACCCAGGTCGTCGGCCAGCATCTGGCCCAGCGTGGACTTGCCGGCGCCGCGCAGGCCGATCAGCGCCACCTGCTGGTGGTTCTGCCGATGGGTGCTGGCCGCGCCGGGCGCACCGCCGGCGCCCAGGGTGTCGGTGATGGCGATGCGGACGCGGCGCAGCGTGGCCTCGTCGCGCTGCGCCAGCAGCTCGCGGATCAGCAGCCACTCGGGCGACGCGGTGGTGACGTCGCCGATCAGCTCGGCCATGGCGCAGTGCAGCGCCCCGGCCACCTGCTGCAGCACCAGGAAGGACGCGTTGCCGATGCCGTATTCCAGGTTGGCGAGGTGGCGCTCGGACACATCCGCCGCAATCGCCACCGCCTTGCGCGTCATGCCGCGCTGCGCCCGCAGGCTGCGAACACGGTCACCCAGCGCCAGCAGCGAGGGGTTTTTGAGCTCGGCCGGCGGCGGGCTGCCATTGTTGGCGGCAGCAGCGTCAACGGTGGCTGCGACAGCCCCGTCACCGGTTTCCTGCGGTTCAAGTGTTAACCCGGGGGTATGCATTATAGTGCTTGACATGGTGAGGGTGCGGCGATACCGTTCAACGGTCTGCACAATACTTCATATTGTCGAAGCCCGCAAGTCCACTTCATCACCCCATTGCCCGCCCGCCGCATCCCGTGCTGCCCGCCGACCCGGAGAACCCGATGACCGTTGCCCTCCCCGACCGCAGCGCGCCAGCCGCGCCGGTGCCCGGCACGCCATTCAACTTTGCCCAGCACCTGCTCGCGGTCAATGCCCAGCGCCCCGCCAAGGCCGCGTTCATCGACGACCTGGGCACGCTGAGCTACGGCCAACTCGACGAGCGGGTGCGGCGCATGGCCGCCGGCCTGCTGGCGCTGGGCATCAAGCGCGAAGAGCGTGTGCTGCTGCTGATGCAGGACAGCAACGACTGGCCGGTCGCCTTTCTCGGCGCGATCTACGCCGGCCTGGTGCCGGTGGCCGTCAACACCCTGCTGACCGCCGATGACTACGCCTACATGCTGGCGCACAGCCGAGCCCAGGCGGTGCTGGTGTCGGGTGCGCAATTGCCGGCGCTGCTGGCGGCGATGGTCAAGTGCGAGCACGAGGTTCACACGGTGATCGTGTCGAGACCCCAAGCGCCGCTTCATGCGGTGCCCTCCGATGTCTCGCCGCTTCACGCGGTGCCATCCGATGTCTCGCCGCTTCACGCGGTGCCCTCCGATGTCTCGCCATGGCGCCCCGCAGAGGTCGAGTTCGAGGCCTTTGTGCAGGCCCATGCGCCGCTGGCCCAGGGCGCCCGCACCCAGCCCGACGACCCCGGCTTCTGGCTGTATTCGTCCGGCTCCACCGGCCGGCCCAAGGGCACGGTGCATGCCCACGCCAACCCGTACTGGACTTGCGAGCTGTACGGCAAGGCCGTGCTGGGCCTGACCGAAACCGATGTCTGCTTTTCGGCCGCCAAGCTGTTTTTTGCCTACGGCCTGGGCAATGCCCTGACATTTCCGATGAGCGTGGGCGCCACCACGCTGCTGATGGCCGAGCGGCCCACGCCCGAGGCCACCTTCAAGCGCTGGCTCGGCGTCACCGAAACCCAGGCGGGCGTCAAGCCCACCGTGTTCTACGGTGCACCCACCGGCTTTGCCGGCATGCTGGCCCACCCCAGGCTGCCGCAACGCGGTGAGGTGGCGATGCGGCTGGTGTCGTCCGCCGGCGAGGCCCTGCCTGCCGACCTGGGCGAGCGCTTCAAGGCCCATTTCGGTGTCGACATCATCGACGGCATCGGCTCGACCGAGATGCTGCACATCTTTTTGTCCAACGCGCCCGGGCGGGTGCGCTACGGCACCACCGGCTGGCCGGTGCCGGGCTACGGCATCGAGTTGCGCGGCGAGGCCGGCGCGGCGGTGCCGCTGAATCCTGATGGCAGCACCGAGCCGGGCGACCTTTACATCCACGGCCCGTCGGCAGCGCTGATGTACTGGGGCAACCGCGAAAAAACCCGCGAGACCTTCCAGGGCGGCTGGACCAAGAGTGGCGACAAGTACGTGCGCAACAGCGACGGCAGCTACACCTACTCGGGCCGCACCGACGACATGCTCAAGGTCAGCGGCATCTACGTCTCGCCGTTCGAGGTCGAGGCCACGCTGGTGCAGCACCCGGCGGTGCTGGAGGCCGCGGTGATCGGCGTGACGGATGCCGAGGGCCTGACCAAGAGCAAGGCCTTCGTGGTGCGCAAAAACGGCGCGGCCGTGACCGAAGACGAGCTCAAGCAGTTTGTCAAGGACCGGCTGGCGCCCTACAAATACCCGCGCCAGATCGAGTTTGTCGACGACCTGCCCAAGACCGCCACCGGCAAGATCCAGCGCTACAAGCTGCGCGAGCGTGAGCGTGGCCAGGCCTGACGCGCTGCCGGTGGCCGCCATGCCTGCCCAAGCAGCGGCTTGCAGCGCGGCCGCCATCGCCCAGCCGCCCGGCTTGGTCGAAATTTGCTGGCGCGGCCGGCCGGTGCAGGTCGAGCACCAGTGGCTGGGCGACCCTGCCGCCGGACGCCCGCTGATCGTCTTTCTGCACGAGGGCCTGGGGTCGCTGGCGATGTGGCGGGATTTTCCGCAACGGCTGTGCACGGCTGCCGGTTGCCGCGGCCTGGTCTATTCGCGCCCGGGTTATGGCCGATCGTCGCCCCGGGCGGCGGACGAGGCCTGGGGGCCCGACTTCTTGCACCGCCAGGCGCTGGAGGTGCTGCCGGCCCTGCTGGCCGCACTGGGCGTGGACGCGACCCGTGACAAACCCTGGCTGTTCGGCCACAGCGATGGCGGCTCGATCGCGCTGCTGTACGCCGCGCACCGGCCCACGCAGCTGGCCGGCGCGGTGCTGCTGGCGCCGCACATCCGGGTCGAGGATGTGTCGATCAGCAGCATCCAGCGGGCCCGCCAGGCCTATCTGGACACCGACCTGCGGGCCAGGCTGGCGCGCCACCACGACGACCCGGATTCGGCCTTCTGGGGCTGGAACAACATCTGGCTGCACCCCGAGTTCCGCGGCTGGACCCTCGAGGCCGAGATCGCCAGCATCAGCTGCCCGCTGCTGGCGATGCAGGGCGTTGACGACGAATACGGCACCCTGGATCAGATCAACGGCATCGCCCGGCGTGTGCCGGGTACAGAATTGCGCGCTTTCGCCGCTTGCGGCCATTCGCCCCACCGCGACCAGGCCGATGCGGTGATCCGTGAAACCACCGCCTTCATGCAAACCAGGCTCACGCCACTGACCGGAGACTCCCCATGACCCCAACCCTTGCCCCGACCCGCCGCACCCTGCTGGCCACCGTCGCCTGCGCCGCCACGCTGGCAGCCACCCTGGCCGCCCCGCTGGCGGTGCAGGCCCAGACCGCGCCCAAGCTCAAGGTCGGTCTGATGCTGCCCTACACCGGCACCTTCGCCGCACTGGGCAACGCGATCGAAAACGGCTTCCGGCTGCAGATCGCCGAATCCGGCGGCAAGATCGCTGGCCGCGAGGTCGAGTTTTTCAAGGTCGACGACGAGAGCGACCCGAGCAAGGCCACCGACAACGTCAACAAGCTGGTCAAGCGCGACCAGGTGGACGTGCTGGTCGGTACGGTGCATTCGGGCGTGGCGATGGCCATGGCCAAGGTGGCCAAGGACACCGGCACCCTGCTGATCGTGCCCAACGCCGGCGCTGACGCGGTGACCGGCGCGATGTGCGCGCCCAACATCTTCCGCTCCAGTTTCAGCAACTGGCAGCCGGGCTACGCGATGGGCGAGGTGGTGGCCAAGAAGGGCGCCAAGAAGGTCGTCACCATCACCTGGAAATACGCCGCCGGCGATGAGTCGGTCAAGGGCTTCAAGGAGGCGTTCGAAAAAGGCGGCGGACAGGTGGTCAAGGAGTTGAGCCTGCCGTTCCCGGGGGTCGAGTTCCAGGCTTTGCTGACCGAGATTGCCGCGGCCAAGCCCGACGCGGTCTACACCTTTTTTGCCGGCGGTGGCGCGGTCAAGTTTGTCAAGGACTACGCCGCGGCAGGCTTGAAGAAGACCATCCCGCTGTATGGCGCAGGCTTTTTGACCGACGGCACGCTGGAGGCCCAGGGCGACGCCGCCGAAGGCCTGTTCACCACGCTGCACTACGCCGACAGCCTGGGCACACCACGCGACACCGCCTTTCGCCTGGCCTATGCCAAGGCCTACAAGCTGCAGCCCGATGTCTATGCGGTGCAGGGCTACGACGCGGCGCAGATCCTGGCCACCGGCCTGAATGCGGTCAAGGGCGATATCAGCAAGAAGGCCGAGTTTGCGGCTGCCGTCGAGAAGACCAAGATCGACAGCCCGCGCGGCCCGTTCAGCCTGTCCAAGGCGCACAACCCGGTGCAAGACATCTACCTGCGCCAGGTGGTGGGCAAGGAAAACAAGCTGATCAGCGTGGCCAGCAAGGCCCTGACCGACCCGGCTCGAAATTGCAAGATGTAACCCGCCCCCCCCGGAAGCGCCTTCGGCGCATCCGCCCAGGGGGCGCCGCCGGCGGCCCGGCGAAGCCGGTTCCGCGGCGTCCGCTTGCTGGCTTCGGTGACCTGCCGTGGGTGCAGCGTCCGGCCACAGCCGCCCCTAGACCCTGAGACCGCTCGCGATGGACCTGTCCACCTTCCTCATCCAGTGCCTGAACTCGCTGCAGTACGGGCTGCTGCTGTTCCTGGTGGCGTCGGGCCTGACGTTGATCTTCGGCATCATGGGCGTGATCAACCTGGCGCACGGCAGCTTCTACATGATCGGCGCGTACATGGCCTATGCGCTGGCGCCTATCGTCGGCAGCACCTTTGGTGGCGGATTTTTTGCCACGCTGGGGGTGGGCGTGGTGCTGGCGGTGCTGCTGGGCTATGTGCTGGAGTGGGCGTTTTTCAGCTTCCTCTACGAGCGTGAGCACCTGCAGCAGGTGCTGATGACCTACGGCCTGATCCTGGTGTTCGAGGAGCTGCGCAGCCTGCTGGTGGGCGACGACGTGCACGGCGTGCAGCCCCCCGACTTCCTGGCCGGCACGATCCCGCTGGGCGAGCTGATGACCTACCCGGTGTACCGGCTGTTCATCTCGGGGGTCTGCCTGGCGCTGGCGCTGGGCATGTACGTTGTCTTCACCCGCACCCGGCTGGGCATGATGATCCGGGCCGGCAGCAGCAACCGCGAGATGGTGCAAAGCCTGGGCATCGACATCAAGTTTTTGTACCGGGTGGTGTTTGCCGCCGGCCTGGGGCTGGCGGTGCTGGCCGGCATGGTGGCCGCGCCGGTGTCGTCGGTCTACCCCGGCATGGGCAACCAGGTGCTGATCATCTGCTTCGTGGTGGTGGTGATCGGCGGCATCGGCTCGATCCGCGGCGCGCTGCTGGCGTCCTTGCTGATCGGCGTGGTCGACACCTTCGGCAAGGTCGTCTTTCCGCAGGCTGCGGGTGTGCTGGTCTACCTGCTGATGGCGCTGATCCTGCTGTGGAAACCGAACGGCCTGTTCAGGGCGGGATGAGGATTCATGGCTGAATCGTCATCTGGCAACCCCGGCCTCGCGCGCGGTCTGTTCGTCGCACTGTGCGGCCTGGCGCTGGCCGCTTACCCGCTGGTGGCCGGCGCGTTCGGGCTGGACCTGGTCACCAAGATCATGGTCTATGCGATCTTTGCGCTCAGCCTGGAGCTGCTGGTCGGCGCCACCGGCCTGGTGTGTTTTGGTCATGCGGCGTTTTTTGGCATCGGCGCCTATGCCGCGGTGCTGCTGTCGCCGGCCAGCGAACCGGGCAACCTGCTGTGGCTGCTGCCGGCCAGCATGTTGGCGGCTGCAGCGTTTGCGCTGTTCATGGGCGCGCTGTCGCTGCGCACGCAGGGGGTGTACTTCATCATGGTCACACTGGCGTTTGCCCAGATGGCCTATTACGTGGTGCACGACACCCCGCTGGGCGGCGGCACCGACGGCATCTACCTGAACGCCAAGCCGGTGCTGGCGATCGGTGGCCAGGACGCCGGCACCCCCTGGCTGGACCTGAACCAGGCCGGCACGATCTACGGCTTCACGCTGGCCTGCCTGGTGGCCGTGTTCGGCTTTTTGGCGGTGCTGCTGCGCTCACGTTTTGGCCGGGCGCTGGCCGGCATCAAGGCCAACGAGCAGCGCATGCGTGCGACAGGGTTTTCCACCTATCCGTACAAGCTGGCGGCGTTTGTGATCTCCGGCGCCATCGCCGGGCTGGCGGGCTTTTTGTTTGGCGTAAAGGACGGCTTTGTCAACCCCGAGCTGATGAGCTGGCATTTGTCGGGCGCGGTGCTGATCATGATCATCCTGGGCGGCCTGGGCCATTTGCGCGGCGCGCTGATAGGCGCGTTTGCCTTTGCCCTGCTGCAGGAGTTTTTCAAGTCCGAGGTGATCTTCGGCGCCTTCGCCAAGCACTGGACGCTGGGCCTGGGCCTGAGCATCATCGCCAGCGTGGCGCTGATGCCGCGGGGCCTGGTGGGCCTGCCGGGCCAAGTGCGGGCGCGGCTGCTGGGCCGGCCCGGCGCCGTTGCTGACCACACCACCGAGGGCCAGCCATGACCGCCGACCGCAGCCCCATCCTGCTGCGCGGCCGCGGCATCACCCGCCGCTGGGGCGGCCTGGTGGCCGTCAACCAGGTCTCGCTGGACTTGGCACGCGGCCAGGTGCATGCGGTGATCGGCACCAACGGCGCGGGCAAATCCACACTGATCAACATCCTGTCGGGCGAGACCCCGCCGTCCTCGGGGCAGGTGGAGTTGCTGGGCCAGGACGTCACCACCTGGTCGCAGCCCAAACGGGCCCGCGCCGGGCTGGGCCGCAGCTACCAGCGCAACACCATCTACCCCGCATTCACCGTGTTCGAGAACTGCCGGCTGGCGGCGCAGGCGCGCACGCCAAAACCCTGGTTCTGGTGGCAGGACGCCCGGCGCTGCCAGGCCAGCACCGGCGCAGCCCGGGACGCTGCGGCGCGGGCCGGGCTGGACGCGGTGCTGGACCGGCCCGCCGGCCTGCTGTCGCACGGCCAGAAGCGCCAGCTCGAGATCGCCATGTGCCTGGCCACCGCGCCGCAGGTGCTGCTGCTCGACGAGCCGTTGGCCGGCATGGGTGCCGAAGAGACCGAACGCATGCTGGCGCTGCTGGCCGAGCTGAGGGCGGGCCACGCCATCCTGCTGGTCGAGCACGACATGGACGCGGTGTTCCGCATCGCCGACGCCATCACCGTGATGGTCAACGGCACGGTGATCGCCAGCGGCACGCCGGACTTTGTGCGCCACAGCGCCGATGTCCGCACCGCCTACCTGGGAGAGCACTGAGATGAAACCCCCAAGCTCACTGCGTTCGCGGCCCCCCAGAGGGGCGCTCAGTACCTTCGGGACGGCCGGGCGGTACTGAGATGACGCCGACCCCGAACCCCATCCCGACCCCCAGCGCCGACCCGACGGCCGACCGCGCCGACCTGATCGTCGATGCCCGTGCGGTGCACGCCTGGTACGGCTCCAGCCATGTGCTGCACGGCATCGATCTGACCATCCGGCGCGGCAGCACCGTGGGCCTGCTGGGCCGCAACGGCATGGGCAAGAGCACACTGATCCGCACGCTGCTGGGCCATGTCACCCAGCGCAGCGGCCGCATCAGCCTGTTCGGCCAGGACATGTCCAAGGCCAAGCCGCACACTGTTGCCCGCCTGGGCGTGGCCTATGTGCCCGAGGGTCGCGGCGTGTTCCCCAACCTGAGCGTGCGCGAAAACCTGGTGATGGCCGCCCGCCACGGCCGCCACGGCCAGCGCGACTGGACCTGCGAGCGGGTGCTCGACACCTTTCCGCGCCTGAAAGAGCGCTTCAGCAACCTGGGCGCCCAGCTCTCGGGCGGTGAGCAGCAGATGCTGTCGATCGGCCGGGCGCTGATGACGCACCCCGAACTGATCATCCTGGACGAAGCCACCGAAGGCTTAGCGCCGTTGATCGTGGCCGAGATCTGGCGCGTGATCGGCGACATCCGGGCCAGCGGCATCGCCACCCTGATCGTCGACCGCGACTACCGCAAGGTGCTGGCCCGGGCCGACCAGGCGCTGGTGCTGCAAAAAGGCCAGGTGGTGCTGACCGGCACGGCTGACGAGGTGGCGGGCAGCGCAACGCTGGCGGGGTTCCTGGGGGTCTGAGGCCACCGGCCTGTCCGGCGCGGGCAGTTAAAAGTTCGACTTTCGGCGCTGAGCGGTCGGATGACTGCGTGACCTCGAGGCAACTTGGGGTGGGCCGGTTTCGACCCCTATGCACATGTCCCGACTGTGCACAGGTGCCCCGACATTGCTGGCGCCGGCCCCTGAGGCGATGAACCGTTCGGGCCGGCGAGTTCTGCGCACAGTCACAGCGTTTGCAGGAATCTCAGCAGCGAGTCCCGCGCCTTGTAGCGGCCCATCCGGGTGTCGGGCGCGTCGAGCCGCGCCAGCGCCTTCTCCTTCATCGCCAGTTCGGCCTCGACATATCGATGGGTCGTTGTCGTGTTCTCGTGGCCGAGCCACAGCGCGATGACGTTGAACGGCACGCCCGACTGCAGCAAATGCATGGCGCTCGTGTGTCTGAGCGTGTGGGGTGAGACGCGCTGGGTAGCCAGACGCGGTTACGCAGCCGTGGCTCGCGTCACCGCAAGGCTGAGGCGCTGCGTGACGTTCGATCTGGACATGACCTGACCATCTCGGTTGGGCAGCAAGGCTGCCTCGCCGCGCAAGACCGGATTTAGCCGAAGCCAGGCGCGTATCTCGACGCCCATGGACTTCCACAGGGGGATTGATCGCAACTTGCGTCCCTTGCCGTGCAGGTGTACGCAGGCGCCGCCGTCCAGAACGACATCGATCACGCGCACGCCGATCATCTCGGAGACCCGTGCGCCGGTGTTGTAGAGCAGGCCCAGCAGCAGGTGGTCTCACTGCGAGGACCAGCACTCCCCCGGTTGCCCGAGCACCGCCAGCATCTCTGGGCGCGTCAGGAAGCCCAGCATCGGCCGCTCGAAGCGCTTCATCGGAACCGCCAGTGCCCGCTCGATGTCGTGCAGCGCTGTGACGTCACGCCGAGCTGCGAACTTCAGGAACGCGGGCAGGGCCGTGAGCCTCAAGTTGCGGCTGCGGATGGCGTTCTTGCGGCCTTTCTCCAAATGGTCGAGGAATGCCAGGATCAGCTCGGGTCGCATGTCGGCAAGCTGCATTGACCGGTGGACGGGTTCTGGGGCGTGCCTGCAAGCAACTGTTTTTAAGACGATGCTGCTTTGCTTTGATCAGTCCAAGGCAAACCGAAGTTGTGAACCTAAAAGGAGGCGCCGGGCAGGCCCGATACAATCAAGCCATGTGTCGTCGGGTCTTGACCCTCTTCCTCGCGATTGTTCTGCTCTGGTCCGGTTTCAGCACCGTCGAGGCGCCGCGCGCATCTGCGCAGCCTGCGCACGAGCAGAAGCTTGCCATCGCCCATGCCGATGGAAAAGCGGCGGGACACGGAGGCTCGGTGGAGCACCATCACCTCGACGACCTGCCTTCGCAGGCACACAGTGATACGCCGGCAGAACCCCCCGGGTTGCTGCCCGCGACGCTGACGCCCAGCGTCCCCTTGGTGAAGATGGCTCAACCGCGCGCCTTCGCTTCGGCCGCAGCAGAGTTGCCGTTTATCGCCGGACCGTTGCGTCCACCCCGTAACGCCGCCCTCGCGGGCTGATTCGACCCAGCCGCACCGTCTTCGACGGCTTCGCTGACGCAGTCCTTGCCCACGCAGCCCGCCACCCGGCGGCATCGGCACATTCGACCTCACGCATGTTCGGCTGGGCTGCGCCACCCTTGGGGCGCAGCAGGCCCGCAGGTCCCAGACCACCCATCGACAGGAGAACCCATGAACCAGACCACCACCTATGACCCGGTCCAATCCGGCGTTTCCAGCGTAGGAGAACGCAACCGCGTCCTGCGCAACACCTATTGGCTGCTCGCGCTGTCGATGGTGCCTACCGTGCTGGGCGCCTGGATCGGCGTCAGCACAGGCATCACCCGTGCCATGTCGCCCGGCATCGGCCTCGTCGTCTTCCTCGTCGGTGCCTTCGGCTTCATGTTCGCCATCGAGCGCACGAAGAACTCGGCTGCGGGTGTGCCTATCCTGCTGGCCTTCACCTTCTTCATGGGCCTGATGCTGTCGCGCCTGGTGGGCTCGGTGCTGGGCCAGGCCAACGGGGCCTCATTGATCATGACCGCGTTCGCCGGCACAGGCGCCATCTTCCTCGGCATGGCCACGCTGTCGTCGGTCATCAAGCGCGACCTCTCGTCGATGGGCAAGTTTCTCTTTATCGGCGCGATCATGCTGTTGGTGGCCGGGCTGGCGAACTTTTTCATCCAGTCCAGCGCACTGATGATCACGCTATCGGTGCTCGCCATCGGCATCTTCTCGGCCTTCATCCTCTACGACCTGAAGCGCGTGCAGGACGGCCATGAGACCAACTACATCACCGCCACGCTGGGCGTTTATCTGAGCGTGTACAACGTCTTCCAGTCGCTGCTGGCGCTACTGGGCATTGGCGGTAGCCGCGACGAATGAACGACCCTGCGAGTAGACGGCCCATCGCTGGGGCCGCGTGAGCGCCGCCGCATGGGCCGAAGCCGCCTTCCTGGGTCTGCTGCAGAGGCTGACCGAGTTCCTGCCGGGCAATTTGCCGATCGCGCCGCTGGGCCTGCTGTTCAAGGACGCGATCAAGACCTCGCTGCGCAACCTGTACATCACTGCCGCCATGCTGATCGGCTTCGCACTGCTGGTGTGGGCGGCCGACCGCTGGGGCTCGCAGCGCCGCGTGCTGAATTATCTGGGCTGGCGCCACGGCCTTCTGTTCGGGCTGGCGCAGGCGCTTGCGCTCATGCCGGGCGTGTCGCGCCCGGGCGGCGCCCTCACTGCGGGCCTGCTGATGGCTACACGCGTGAGGCCGCCGCCCGCTATTCCTGCTTGCTGGCGGCGCCACTGGCGGCTTGGCTCGAATCGCTGGCTGTACCCCAACCCTATTCGAGCTACGGCGCAACGGGTCTGGTGGTGGTCACGATCACCTACTTTCCCATCGTGGTCGGCGAGCTGGTCCCCAAGCGCATTGGCCAGACCTACCCCGAAACCCTGGCCCGACTGGTGGCCAGGCCCATCTCCGGGCTGGCCATCGCCACCATGCCGTTCGTGAAGCTGCTTTCCATGTCTACCCACGCGCTGCTGCGCCTGCTAGGCGTGAAGGACAACGGTGGCAACGCCGTCACCGAGGAAGAAATCCACGCCATGCTCGCCGAAGGCACGACAGCCGGCGTGATCGAGTCGCACGAGCACACCATGGTGCGCAACGTGTTCCGGCTCGACGACCGGCAGATCGGATCGCTGATGGTGCCGCGCGGCAACATCGTCGTGCTTGACATAGACCTGCCCTTCGAGGTGAACCGGGCGCGCATCGAGGCCAGTGACCCTGCCCGATTCCCGGTGGTCCGGGGTGGCCTGGACCCACTCCAGGGCGTCGTCGCCGCGCGCCAATGGCTGTCACGAGCAATGCGCGATGGCGCCCGCGAGCTTCGTGACCCGCCGCTGGAGCAACCGCTGTACGTGCCAGAAACGCTGAACGGGATGGGACTGCTGGACAACTTCCAGCAGTCCCATGTGCAGATGGCTTTCGCGATCGGTGAGTACGGGGAGGTGCAGGGCCTGGTCACGCCGCAAGACGTGGTCGAGGCCATTGCAGGCGGGCTGATGCTGATGACCGGCCGGCTGCCCAAGGTGGCCGATGCGGTGGACTGGGACGGCTGGCACTTCGAGATCGTCGACATGGACGGCAAGACCATCGACAAGGTGTTGGCGAGCCGCCGGTCAGCGGCCGAGCCGGTCGAGGATGGAACGGATCAGGCGAGGCCATGACCAACGCCCGAGGACTGGCGTTGTCGCGCCAGGCACTGCGCCTTGCGATGATGGCGCTGTGCGTGCTGTCGCTCGCCGCGTGCCCCGTTGGATATCCCATTGAGGACGTTCCGCCGATCGACCCGGCGCGCATGACCCAGGCGCAGTTGCTGGCGGCACTGAACGGACTCGGAGCCGAGCCTGACCAGGGCAAGCGCTGGCGCTATGCCTTGGACGCCGACTGCGAGTTGGAGGTCCGAGCCCGCAATGGTGACGTGCACCGCAGCCGTGTGGCGCTGGAGGGTGCGGCTATCGACACGCGATCGGTGGATGGCCAGACCGCAATCCTGCGGCTTCCCAACGACAGTGACGAAACAGCTGCGGTGGCCGTGCTCGCTGCCCGCGAGTGGACCGATGCGGTGACTGTCAGGTCGCTGCTCACTCACCTCGAAATGCGCTGCGACAGCCCAGCAGCACGCCCGGCATGAACGAGCGCAATGACAGCTCGGCCGGCAAGATCGCGCTGTCTGCCGTGCTGCACGCCCTGGCGATGGACGAAAGCCGCGAACGCATTGCGGTAGGCGATCTGCTGTCCGCGCTGGGTGACCGCGCTCTGGCCGCCATGCTGTTCGTCTTCGCGGTGCCCAACGTCCTGCCCGTGCCGCCGGGCACGTCGGCCATCCTGGGTGCGCCCTTGGTCTTCCTGGCAGCGCAACTGGCCTTCGGCCTTCGCCCCTGGCTGCCGGCCGTGATCGCACGCCGCACGATGACGCGCGCCGACTTCGCTGCAGTGGTGCGGCGCATTGGCCCGTGGCTGGCGCGGGCAGAACGGCTGCTGCGGCCCCGCGTCATGGGGCTGGCGCTGCCGCCCATGGAGTACCTGGTCGGCCTGGTGTGCCTGTTGCTCGCGGTCGTGCTGGTGCTGCCCGTTCCGCTCGGCAACATGCTGCCGGCGCTGGCCATCAGCTTGCTCGCGCTCGGTGTCCTGGAGCGGGACGGTGTGTGGATCCTGGCCGGGCTTGTGACAGCCGCCGTTTCGGCCGTCGTGGTGTGGGGCGTGGTGTTCGCCATGGTCAAGGGGATCATCTACTTTGCCACCGAGGTGCTCCGGTGACGCCACTACCGAAGCTGGCAATGCGCGAGGACGAGATGCGCGGTGGATCAGCGTCGAAGGTTTCTGCAAGCCATGCCGGCCGTGCCCGCTCGCAGCATTCTGCGCCGCGGCTCACAGCCGCCATCGCACTCGCCGCCCTCGCCCTGCTGACGGCCTGCGATCGCGAACCCGATCTGCCGCCCCTGCCGCCGGCGTCACCGGATCGCTCGCAAGCAGAAGCCTTGCAGCGAATGAACACTGCCGGCGCCACCGCATTCGCCGGCTGGACCTGGCGTTACGAGTTTGGCGCTGGGCGCCGAATGCGGGTCATCAAGCGCTACGAGGGCCGGTCGATCCCGGTGGTCGGGTATGTCAGAAGCCGCACTGTGGCCATGCCAGGTCGACCGCCCCAGGCCAGCACCAGGCGTCGCTGCGCTGTCAATGTGGATCCAAGTGTGGTGAACCAGCGCCGCTGGCCATCGTTTTTTGCCCGCCGCTGGCGCGGCGAGGTGCCGATGCACACCGTGCTCTGGAGAGACATGCAGGGCGTGGGCACGAACTGCAAGCGCTCGAGCGTGACACGCAGGTCGTACGCCCCACGTGAGCAATAGCCTTTCGCGTGAAAGTGGTACACGGGATGGCTCGCAACCGGAGAGAAGCTGAATGGCGGATAGAAAGACCGACGGTATTGCCCCGATCTGGCATGCCTTGCCGGTGCAGCAGCTACTGCGCCACTTCGAACTCGATCCGCAGCGGGGCTTGGCGGCGACCGAGGTGCAGCGAGCACAGGCGCGACATGGCCCGAACGCGCTGCCCGAGGCGCCGCCCAAGCCGATCTGGCGCACCGTTGCGCGGCAGTTCAAGAGCCCGCTGATCTACATCCTCTTCGTCGCCGCAGTGCTCGCCGTGGCGCTGGGGCACCGCGGCGATGCAGGCGTCATTCTGGCGGTGGTGCTGGTCAACGCACTGATCGGCAGCTTCCAGGAAGGACGGGCCGAACGGTCGATGGCGGCGCTGCGGCGCCTGGCCGCGCTGCGCGTGCGTGTGCTGCGCGATGGCGGCGAGTCGGTGGTCGAGGCACGCGAACTCGTGCCGGGCGACACCATGCTGCTGGCCGCCGGCGACGCGGTGGCCGCCGATGCGCGCCTGATCGAAGTGGCCCAGTTGCAGGTGGCCGAGGCCGCGCTCACTGGCGAGTCGGTGCCGGTGTCGAAATCGGTGGCGGCGGTGCCCGAGGCCACCGGCCTGGCCGACCGCCATGGCATGGTGTACTCCGGCACCCACGTCACCGCCGGCCGGGCGCGTGCCGTCGTCATCGCCACCGGCACCCACACCGAGGTGGGCCGCATCGCTGGCCTGACAGAAGGTGCCGAGGAGCCGAAGACCCCGCTGGAGGTTCGCCTGGAGCAGTTCGGCCGCGCCCTGGTGGCCGCCGCGCTGGGGCTGTTCGTGCTGGTGGTGCTGCTGGGCCTGTGGCGCGATCTGCCGCTGTCCGAGGTGCTGATGGTGGCCATCAGCCAGATGGTATCGATGGTGCCCGAGGGCCTGCCGGTGGCCATGACGATTGCGCTGGCGGTGGGCATGCAGCGCATGGCCGACCGGGGCGCCATCATCCGGCGCCTGTCGGCGGTGGAGACGCTGGGTTCCACCACGGTCATCTGCAGCGACAAGACCGGCACCCTGACCCGCAACGAGATGACGGTCGTGGCGCTGTGGTTGCCCGACGGCCGGGAGATCACCGTGGGCGGCATCGGCTACGTGCCCGAAGGCGCGTTGGTCGAGGCTGGACGCCCTGCGGACGCGAACCAAGCGCCCCTGAGAGAGTTGCTGCACGCTGCGGCGCTGTGCAACGACGCCGAACTGCTGCCGCCTGACGCTGAACGCGCCGGCTGGTCGGTGTTGGGCGACCCGACCGAGGGAGCGCTGCTGGTAGTGGCGCGCAAGGCCGGTTTCGCGATCGACGGCCTGCGACTTGCCGCACCGCGCGAGGCCGAGCTGCCCTTCGACTCTGACACCAAGCTGATGGCCACGCGGCACGCCGCTGCCGATGCGCCGCGCCGCGTGTGGATCAAGGGCGCACCCGAAGCCGTGTTGCGGCTGTGCGCCGCCGATGGCAACGAGGCCCTGCAGGCCGCGCGCGATGCCGCCGAGGGCATGGCCACGCAGGCACTGCGCGTGCTGGCCTTTGCCACGCTGGAAGACGATGTCCTGGATGCGGGCGCCGGCTTCGACGCACTGGCCGGCCGCGCGCGCCTGCTCGGTCTGGTGGGCCAGATCGACCCGCCACGCGAGGAGGTCAAGCGCTCGGTCGCGGAATGCCGGGTTGCCGGCATCCGCCCGATCATGGTCACCGGCGACCACAAACTCACCGGGCTGGCCATCGCGCGTCAACTGGGCATCGCGCGCGACGGGGACCGTGCGGTCGACGGGCCCGAGCTCGAACGCATGGGCGAAGCCGACCTGCGCGATGCGCTGCGCTCGATCGCCGTCTTCGCCCGCGTGCAGCCGGCGCAGAAGCTGCGCATCGTCGAGGCTCTGCAAGCGCGTGGCGAAGTCGTGGCGATGACTGGCGACGGCGTCAACGACGCGCCGGCGCTGGCCCGCGCGGATGTCGGCGTGGCCATGGGCATCACCGGCACCGAGGTCGCCAAGAGTGCGGCCAAGATCGTCATCTCCGACGACAACTTCTCCACCATCGTCAGCGCCGTGCAGCAGGGGCGCGTGGTGTACGCCAACCTGAAGAAGGTGATCCTGTATCTCTTCGCCACCTCGATGGCCGAAGTGCTGGTGCTGCTGCTGGCGCTGGTGGGCGGCTTCCCGCTGCCCCTGGTGGCGGTGCAGATCCTGTGGATCAACATCGTCACCGAAGGCACGGTGACGGTGAATCTGGTGATGGACCCGGCCGACGGCGACGAGATGCGGCGTGCGCCGGTGCCGCGCAACGACCGCCTTCTTGGCGCTGAGATGCTGCAGCGCGTGGCGCTGATGACGCCGCTGATCGCAGCCGTGACCTTCGGCTGGTTCGCGTGGCGGCTGGACCAGGGCGTGGCGCTGGAGATCGTGCGCACCGAGACCTTCACCGTGCTGGCCATGTGCCAGTGGTTCAACGTGCTCAACTGTCAGTCGGCCCGCGCCTCGGCGCTGGGCTTGCGCATCGTGCGCAACCGCTGGCTGCTGGGCGGGCTCACGCTGTCGATGCTGTTGCAGGCGCTGGTGCTTTATGCGCCGCCGATGAATACGCTGTTCCACACCGTGCCGCTGCCGCCGGCCTCGCTGCTGCCACTGCTGGCGCTGGCCAGCGTGGTGCTGTGGGCCGAGGAGGCCCGCAAACTTTGGGTGCGCACGAAGGACGCGGGCGGGCCATGACGCTGGCGGGGCTGTTGCTGCAGTTCGCCGTCTGCGCCGTGCTGATCGCGCGGGCAGGCTTCGTGCTCAGTCGCAGCGCCGACGCCCTCGCGGAAGCGTATGGCTGGGGACGTGGCTGGGTCGGTCTGGCGCTGCTGGCCACCGTGACCTCGCTGCCCGAGCTCGCATCGGGCATCAGTGCGGTGGCCATCGTCGATGCGCCCAATCTGGCCGTGGGCAATGCACTCGGCGCGTGCGTGGTCAACCTGCTGTTCCTCGTCGTCGTCGATGCCCTGCAGCGCCAACAGCCGATGTACCGCCAGGCGAGCGCAACGCACCTGCTGTCGGCCGGCTTCGGGATCGTGATGCTCGGGTTTGTCGCGATGAGCTTGCTCACCGGCGCGCGCGCCCCTGCGGTGCTGCATGTCGGGGTCTACAGCCCGATGCTGCTGGCGCTGTACCTGCTGGCGTTGAAGGGCGTGCACGGGCACGAACGCGCGGCCATGGCCGCTGCCGCCGGCGGCCCGGCGGCAGCGCGCGCACCCGCCGCGCCGGACCAGACCCGGCGCGACTGGCGCCGTTTCGGCCTGGCCGCGTTGGTGGTGCTGGTGGCCGGCAGCTGGTTGCCGAGCGTGGCCGACGGATTGGCGCAAGCACTGGGACTGTCGCGAAGCTTCGTCGGTACCGTGCTGATGGCCATCGTCACCACGCTGCCGGAGATGGCCGTGACGCTCGGCGCCTTGCGCCTGGGCGCGTTGGACATGGCCATCGGGAATCTGCTGGGCAGCAACCTGTTCAACGTCATGATCCTGGCGGTGGACGATGCCTTCTATGTCAAGGGCCCACTGCTCGCCGACGCCGCGCCCGTGCACGCCGGCACCGCGGTGACGGCGCTGGTGATGACGGGACTGGTCATCATCGGGCTGGTGATGCGGCCGAAGGGCCGAACGCTACGCGTGGTCAGCTGGGTCAGCGTGGGCCTGGTGGCGGCCTACGTCGTGAACGCCGCGCTGGTCTTCCTGGGCGGCGTGTGAGCGAGCGCGCAGGCCCAGGGGAAACGAAGCCATGTTTCATGTCCATGGGGCTGTTACATAAACACATAAGTAACGGAACATGAATATACTTCGGACAACGCCAGCCGGCTTACCGAGGTACACCCATGAGACAGGCCGAATTGCATTTGCTGGAGGCTGATCGGGCGACCGTGGATGCGATTCGCAGCACCGGCGTCCATCGGTCACGGGAAGTCAATCGAGCCCACGCGCTCTCGTGCCTGGATCGCGGCGTGCCGGAGGCGCAAATCTTGGAAGTTCTCGGCATGGGCCGCACAGCTCTGTGGAGGACGAGGACCGCGTACCTGCAGGGCGGTTTGGAGCTGGCGGTGTTCGACGTAGCGCGCTCTGGCCGACCCAAGCAGTACGACACGGATGCCGAGGCTCGGGTGACTGCGCTGGCTTGCTCGCAGCCGCCGCAGGGTCGCCAGCGCTGGACGATCCTCCAACTCGAAGAAGCTGCCCGCCAAGAAGCTGGCCTTGGCACAGTAAGTCGGGAGACGGTGCGCCGCATGCTAAAAAAAACGAACTCAAGCCCTGGCGCCGCTTGATGTGGTGTATTGGCACGCTCACCGAGGAATACCGGCAGCGCATGTACAAGTTGCTGGCGCTCTATGCGAAGCCACTGCGGCACGACGAGCCCGTGGTTTGCATCGACGAGAAAAGCCTGCAACTTGTCGGGCACAGCCGCGAGGCATTGCCGATGACCGCGGGCAATGCAGCAGAGCAGGACTACGAGTACGTTCGCAAGGGAACGACGAACCTGTTCGTGGCGGTCGAACCCAAGGCCGGACAGCGCGTAGTCTGCGTGACCGAACATCGCGGCAAGACCGATTTCGTCGGTTTCGTCCAGTCTTTGCTGACCGACAGCTATGCCGCAGCGAGGCGAGTACACATCGTGCTGGACAACCTGAACACCCATTTCAGAACGTCCTTTGACGACGTGCTGGGCAGGCGCGCCGCAGGCACTTTGCTTCGCCGCGTGACCTTTCACTACACACCCAAGCATGCGAGCTGGCTCAACATGGCCGAGATCGAAATCGGCATCTCGAGTCGGCAATGCCTTGATCGCAGAATCCCCACGCCCAAGCTCCTGGAGACGGAAGTAGATGCATGGCAGACCGATCGAAACGCGCATGGCCGGACTATCGAATGGAAGTTCACTCGCCAGGATGCGGATCGAAAACTCAGTCGGCACTATGTTTCGAAACTTGCGTGTTGATGTACCAGCTCGAACTTCGGCAACATGTTCAGCGTGGTCGGCGCCAGTGCGTTCCTGCCGTTCCTGCCAATGTTGCCGATCCAGGTGCTGACCAACAACCTGCTATACGACTTCTCGCAGACGACCATCCCCACCGACCAGGGGGACGCCGAATGGCTGACCCGGCCGCGCAAGTGGGAGATCGACAGGATCCTGCGCTTCATTTTGTTCATCGGACCGATCAGCTCGATCTTCGACTACCTGACGTTCTTCATGATGCTGTACGTGTTCAATGCCTGGCAGGACCCGGCGCTGTTTCACACCGGCTGGTTCGTCGAGTCGCTCTTCACGCTGACACTGATCATTCACGCCATCCGCACCAACAAGATTCCGTTTCTTCAAAGCCGGGCCAGTTGGCCGCTCATGCTCACTTCGGTGCTGATCGTCACGGTCGGCGCGCTGCTCACGGTTTCGCCGCTGGCCGGTGTGCTCGGGCTCGTCCCGCTGCCCGGTCTTTACTGGTTGCTGCTTGCCGGGATGCTGATGTGCTATCTGACATTGACCCAGTGGGTCAAGAGCTGGTTCTACCGTCGGTTTGGCGAATAGCGAACCGATCGACTGCCCAATAGGGTCAGCAGCACGTTGCTCTACTTGCGAGCCGACCTGCACAGCATCGCCCACCGACACGTGGCCCGCAAAGCGTACCCGCGCCGTCACCCCACCATGCCCGCGCATCGCGTTGTAACCGCCCCGGCCCAACACGGATTCCATCTTCGAGCAGGGATCGCAAGGCCCGGTGATTTCGAGGACAAGGTCGGCGCCGATCCGCAGCCATAGCGGCTGCCCGGCCCAGGGTGAACGGGCGGCCAGCAGGTTCAAGCCCGAGACCACGATGTTGCGCCGCAGTTCGGCCGGGTCGATCACCGCGCGCGCCAGCCAGGCCGCGATGAGCGGCAGGTGCTCGGCCTGGATCAACGTCACTTGGCGTTTGTGGCCCTCGGCTGTTGCGGCCGGTCGCGCTGCGCTTCGGTCACCGTCGAGTCCGCGTGCCACGATCGCCGAGGCCGAAGCCACCGACACGACCGCGGCGCCGCGCTCCGGGCGCAGGAAGATCGCTTCCACCCGACCCGCCAGGGGAAACTGCTGCGTCAGTGTGCGCAGGTCGAGAGTCGTCACCTGAGCAGCGCGTCAGTTGCGCCGCGCGACCCAGAAGGTCGCACCGACCTCGCCGTAAAGCTCCGCATGCGGCTTGTCGCGTTGCAGCGTAAAGCGGTCGCCGCTACGCAGGTGCCGGGTGCTTTCCCCCGGGGTCAGCCACATTTCGCCAGCGACCACCCGCGCCTGCACCGCAAACGGGTGCTCATGCGTACCCAGCACGGTCAGCGGCGCCCGGTGCCGCTCAAGCACTTCGTCGAAACCCGCTGCGCGGGCTGCGGCTTCGAATTCGGAATAGTGAATGTGTTCCATCGGTACGGCGCACAAGTGATCGACGGTTCGAGCTTACCCCGGTCGGCGAATCCTGACCACGGGCAGCATCGCGTCGAGCCCCGATGCCTCACCCGAGACGGCAACGATGCCGCCACCGGCAGCCGACCGGCAGGGTGATTGCGGCGCGTTGACGGGCTTGAGGCGGTGCCAGCACCACGAGCTTGGGAGCAATGCGTGCAATCCTTCGGTCGGCAGCCCACGGGCGTCTGAGGGCGTGCCGGTCCACTACGAGCGCCACCGGCCCGAGAAGACCACGCCGCACCGCCCGGTGCAAGAACATGCCCGGACCGCCCAGGCCACTGGCGCCAGCCTGTCGCAGTTTGTCAGGGACGTGTTGGCGCTGGCGCTGCCAAACGTATTAAACCGGCCGTTGCCCGAGGTGTTTCCCGACACGCTTATGGGCCCATTGGGGGCCAGCGACGACCGGCGCTGCGCGGCAAAGACGGTGCCTGGCTGGAACTGGGCGGCCGCCGCTTGCAGTCGGTGCCCGGCGGCTCGCACTGGGGATGCGGCCTGCCGATCTCGGCGCTCGACCTGGCGCGACTGGGATAGCTGCTGCTGGACAACGGCCGCCAAGGCAACCGGCACTGGGCCGGCTGGCCGGCTTCACGCAGACCGGGCGCACCGCGCTGGCCGCAGCCTGAAAGCCTGTGAATCTTTCTGCTGCGCGAATCGGTTGCAGGCCTGAGGCCCAGGCCAGGGGCCCAGCCCTTCGCCAGACACAAGCTGTCCTCAAAACTATTTTTGCTCGGTCTCTGTCCATCGCCGTACGGCCGTAGGGCTCCGATATTCGACCCGCGCTCGGACCGCGTGCACCGAGATCTTCACAAGCTTTCGGCCTCGACCTCTCTTGGCTCAGGCCGCGAGGCCGGAACACACCGCGTCGATGTGCGCCATCGCCTCGGGCGTCAACTTCTCCAGCACCGCCAGCGCGCCCAGGTTGGACTGCAGCTGGTCGAGCCGCGACGCGCCTGTGATCACGCTGCTGACGCGCGGATTCTTCGCCGCCCAGGCGATCGCCAGCTGCGCGAGCGTGCCGCCCAGCTCGGCGGCGATCGGCTCCAGCCGCGCCACCGCGGCGTTCCTGGCCGGGTTCAGCAGGCCGTCTTGCAGGAAGGCCATGCCGGCCATCGCGCCGCGGCTGCCGGGTGGCACGCCGTCGCGGTACTTGCCGGTCAGCAGGCCCGAGGCCAGCGGGCTCCAGGTGGTCAGGCCCAAGCCCAGGTCGGTACAGAGCCGGGCGTACTCGTGCTCGACGCGCTTGCGGTGAAACAAGTTGTACTGCGTCTGCTCCATCACCGGCTTGTGCCAGCCGTGGCGGTCGGCCACCGCCCAGGCGGCGCGGATGTCATCGGCCGGCCACTCGCTGGTGCCCCAGTACAGCGCCTTGCCCTGGTCGATGATGTCGCTCATCGCCCGGGCGGTTTCTTCCACCGGCGTGTGTGGGTCGGGGCGGTGGCAATAGATCAAGTCGATGTGGTCCAGGCCGAAGCGCCGCAGCGAGCCGTCGATGGCCTGCATCAGGTACTTGCGGTTGAGCGTGTCCTTGCGGTTGACGGCGTCGCCCTGGCGGTCCAGGCCCCAGAAGAACTTGGTCGACACGACGTAGTTCAGTCGCGGCCAGCCCAGTTGCTTGAGTGCCTGGCCCATCACCTCCTCGCTGCGGCCGGCGGCATACCCTTCGGCATTGTCGAAGAAGTTGATGCCGGCGTCGAAGGCGGCGGCCATCATCTCGACGGCCGCGCCGGTGTCGACCTGGTTGTGGTACGTCACCCAGGAGCCGAGCGAGAGGGTGCTGAGGCGCAATCCGGAGGGGCCGAGGCGGCGGTATTGCATGGTGGGTTGGCCCGGTTGTGGTGGTGGCCGCAGCGTATCTCAGTGCCAGGGCTTGCGTTGGGACAGGACGAGACGGTTGAGGAGGTCCACAATCGATGGCAACCCAATTCAAGTCGGCGGCGCACCGCCAGCGGTGCGCGCCATGCCAGGTCCGATGAAATTCGCTGCCGTGCTCACCCTGCTGATGTTGCAGGCCCTGGCCTGTGGGCCGGTCGCGGCCGTGCCCGAGGAGCCCCGCCGCGGCAGGCTGCTCTACGATACCCACTGCCACGCCTGCCACAGTGAGCAGTTGCATTGGCGCGTTGCACGGCAGGCGGCCGACTGGCCGAAGCTGCTGGCGCAGGTGCGCCGCTGGCAGGCCGAGGCGAAGTTGCAGTGGAGCGACGACGACATCGAAGCGGTCGCCCGCCACCTGAACGACAGCATCTACCACCACCCCGCGCCCGAGCGCACGACCCGACGCGCGCCGGTAGCGAGCGCCTTACCGCCGCCGGCGTGAGCGGGGCCCGGGCCTGGCGGGGGGGGCCTGGCGGCCCAGCCCCGAACAGCTCGGCCAGACCCGCAGCGAATAGCCTGTTCTATGCTCCGCCATGCTCGGCCATGAGGCCTATCCGGTACCGCGAGCATGAGACGCCGATCCTGTAGTTTTCGGTATGAGCAGGGTCAATGGTGGAGGGTTGCTGTCGGTTCGACGAGTCGGGTGGCGATGGTTGCCGCACAGGCGAATGGTGGCGCGGTTGCTGCTCCTGGGCGCACTCTGTACCGCCTGATATCAAGACTACGACTATCGGGCGGCGAGCACAGCGCTGTTCAGATCGCTGTCTGTTCGGAAATTTCCTCCACCAAGGGTGGCGCGGTGCTTAACCTGCTCAAACAATGGGTCGGACCGGCGAGCTTCCAGCGCGGGTTGGCCGCCTATATGGCCGACCTGGCCCTGCGCCCGGCCACTGCCGGCGACCTGTGACACCACATCGGCCGCGCCGCCGGTCAGCCCGTCAGCAAAGTTGCCGCCAGCTGGACCGACCATAAAGGGTTGCCGCTGCTGCAGGTGGAAGCCCGTTGCGATAGCGGTCAGACGCTGATCGGCTTGCGCCAGAGCCGCTTCGCGCTCGGTGAGCCCTTGCCTGCCGCGTTGTGGCAACTGCCTGTCACGCTGGCGCGCGGCAGCGTGCGGCGCACGGTGCTGATGACGGGACAGACGCTCGCGCTGCGGGTGCCGATGTCGATCCGGGGCAGTGTGAAACGCGCGGTCGCTCATCTACGGCGGGTTCGAGTCCCTTCTCGACACCTGACCGCCGGCCCACTGCGGAGCTTCGCCAGCCGAGCGTGGCCGCTGCCGCAAGACGCAGCGCCGCGCTGCCGCGGGCCTGGGGGCGCATTTTCAATCGCCCGGAATTTGCGGCGGGTTCAGCAAGACCTTGCGGGCCGAGCGCTTGCGCATATTGATGTTGAGCGCTTCGACGCCCAGCGAAAACGCCATCGCGAAGTACACATAACCCTTGGGCACGTGGTTATCAAAACCCTCGGCGATCAGCACCACGCCCACCACCACCAGGAAGGCCAGCGCCAGCATCTTGATGGTCGGGTGGTCGGACACAAAGCGGCCGATCGGCCCGGCAAACAACATCATCAGCGCGACCGAGGCGATCACCGCGGCGATCATGATGCGCACGTCATCGACCATGCCCACCGCGGTGATGATCGAGTCGAGTGAAAACACCAGGTCCACCAGCATGATCTGCAGGATGACCGAGGTAAACGTGGCCTTGACCGCGCTGGGCCCATGCCCCTCCTCGCCTTCGAGCGACTGGTGGATCTCGCCGGTGCTTTTCCAGATCAGGAACAAGCCGCCGGCGATCAGGATGGCGTCGCGGCCCGAGATCTCCTGCTCCAGCACCGTGAACAGCGGCGTCACCAGGCCGACGATCCAGGCCAGCACCAGCAGCAGGCCGATGCGCATGAACATCGCCATGAACAGGCCGATCCGGCGCCCCAACTCGCGCTGCGCCTTGGGCAGCTTGTCGACCAGGATCGAGATGAAGATGATGTTGTCGATGCCCAGCACCAGCTCCAGCAGCGTGAGCGTGCCAAAGGCGATCCAGGTCTGGGGGTTGGTCAGCAGGTCCATGGGTTCAAGTCGGTAGGTCAGGATTGGCAGGTCGGTGCAGGATAGCGCGACCGGGCGAGAGTGCGGGCCGCGTCGAGCGTTCCATCGAAGATTGCGGCCGGCCGGCCGGCTGATTCTGCCGCCCGCCGCCCTGGGGGAAACGCAGCTTACCTTGCACTACCAAAATCGCCAGAATGACCGGCTGCGCCCCGGCCTGGCCGGCGGCCCTACTCTTTGCCGAAAACCTCCATGCCCTCCGTGAGCACCCCCGCCGCCCTGCCCTGGATCGCCTCCTACCCCCCCGCGCTGCATTGGGACAGCCCGATTCCGCTGCGGCCGGTGCAGTCCCTGCTGGACAACGCGGTAGCGCGCTGGCCGGAGCGGGCTGCGATCGACTTCATGGGCCGGCTGATCCCCTTCCGCGAATTGGGCGATCTGGTGGCCCGCGCCGCCAAGGGCTTGCAGCAACTGGGGGTCAAGCCGGGTGTGCATGTGGGCCTGTTCCTGGCCAACACGCCGCACTACATCGTCAGCTTCTTCGGCGTGCTCAAGGCCGGCGGTGTGGTCGTCAACTACTCGCCACTGGACGCCGAGCGGGTGCTGGAGCACAAGGTGGCCGACAGCCAGACCGACATCCTCATCACCCAGGACCTGGCCTTGCTGTACCCGCAGATGGACCGGCTGCTGCACAGCACCCGGCTCAAGACCCTGGTGATCGGCAACCTGGGCGAGATGAGCGCCCACCCCGCTGGCGTAACCGCCCACCTGAAAGCCGCGGGCCAACTCAGCGAGGTGGTGTTCGATGACCGCCATGTTGCGTTCTCGGCCCTGCTGGACAACAACGGCGCCTACCAGGCGTTTGACATCGGCGACCCGAAAGACGCGCTGGCGGTGCTGCAGTACACCGGCGGCACCACCGGCCACCCCAAGGGCGCGATGCTGACCCACGGCAACCTGACCGCCGCCAACCAGCAGTACTGGCTGACCTGCAGATACGGCGGTGCTGGCCTGTTGGAGGGCGAAGAGGTGGTGCTGGCGGTGTTGCCACCCTTCCACATCTACGCGCTGTCGGTCAACATGCTGCTGGGCGTGCGGCTGGGCGCCACCCAGGTGCTGCACACCCGCTTCGACGCGGAGGCGGTACTCAAGGACCTGGCGGGCAAGAAGGTCACGCTGTTTCCGGGCGTGCCGACGATGTACACCGCGCTCAACAACTTCCCCGGCGTTGAAAACTACGACCTGCGGGCGCTGAAGTTCTGCGGCTCGGGCGGTGCGCCACTGCCAGTGGAGGTGCACCAGCGCTTCATGCAGCTCACCGGCTGCAGCCTGGCCGAGGGCTGGGGCATGACCGAGACCTCGCCCTCGGGCACCTTCTCGCCGCCCATCGGGCCGCAGCATGTGGGCTCGTGCGGACTGCCGATGCCCGGCATCACGATCCGCTTCTGCGACCTCGGCAACCCCGATGCCTACGCCGCGCCCGGCGAGCGCGGCGAGATCTGCATCCAGGGCCCGAACGTGATGAAGGGCTACTGGAACAACCCCGGCGCCACCGCCGAGGCCTTCAATGCCGACGGCTTCATGCGCACCGGCGATGTCGGTTTCATGGACGAGGCCGGCTACATCTCGATCGTCGACCGCACCAAGGACATGCTGCTGTGCAGCGGCTTCAATGTCTACCCGCGCACCATCGAAGAGGCCATCTACGCCCACCCCGACGTGGCCGAGGTCTGCGTGATCGGCATCCCCGATGAGTACCGCGGCCAATCGCCCAAGGCCTTCATCACGTTAAAAGTCGGCGCTGCGCCGCTGACGCTGGCCGCGCTGAAAGACTTCTTGAAAGACCGCATCGGCAAGCACGAGATGATCGGCGCGATGGCGCTGCGGGCCGAGCTGCCCAAGACGCCTGTGGGCAAGCTGTCGAAAAAGACCCTGGTCGATGAAGAGGCGCAGCGCGCCAAACCCGCCGCTGCCTGATCCCCACACCCTGCCGCCACCCCCAGGAGCACCCCATGAAAGACATGGACCACCTCAGCGTTGTTGACGGCGCGTTTTTGCACCTGGAAAGCCCCGAGATGCCGATGCATGTCGGCAGCCTGGCGCTGTTTGAGCCGCCGCCCGGCACCGGCGATGAGTGGTTCGACGCGGTCAAGACCCATGTCGCTGGCCGCATGCACCTGGCGCCGGTGTTCACCCGCAAGTTGGCACTGATGCCGTTCGACCTGGCCAACCCGGTCTGGATCCATGACGACGACATCGACCTGGACTACCACATGCGCCGCACCGTGCTGCCCAAACCCGGCACGATGGCGCAGATGGAGGCGCTGTGCGCGCGCCTGCACTCCAGCCTGCTCGACCGCAGCCGGCCGCTGTGGGAGTTCTACGTGATCGAGGGCATGGCCGACGGGCGGGTCGGGTTCTACTCCAAGGTGCACCACTCGGCAGTGGACGGCCAGGCCGCGGTGGCGATGGCCAACAGCATCTTCGACATGACAGTCGAACCGCGCCGGGTGCGCCCGCCGCGCGCCCAGCGCACCCACCGCTACCAGCTGGGTGTGGCCGAGCTGCTGGGCGCCGCGCTGGGCAACCAGCTGAGCCAGGTGATGCAGTTCGCCAAGCTGCTGCCGCCACTGGCCGGTGCGGCGCTCAAGGCGGCCAAGACCGCGCTGGCCCAGCGCCGCGCCGGCAACCGGACCTCGGCACCGGGCACGCGGCTGAAGTTCGCCCCGGCCACGCCGTTCAACGCCTCGATCACCAACCAGCGCTCGTTTGCCGGCATCGCCCTGCCGCTGCTCGAAGTCAAGGCCATCGGCAAGCAGCACGGCGCCTCGATCAACGACATGGTGATGTGGCTGTGCAGCACCGCGCTGCGCGACTACCTGGCCGACGCGCGTGAGCTGCCTGACAAGACCCTGGTGGCTGGCGTGCCGATCTCGCTGCGCAGCGAAGGCGACACCAGCGCCAACAACCAGGTCTCGGGCACCGTGATCGACCTGGCCACCCAGGTCAAGGACCCGCTGCAGCGCCTGGCCCAGATCATGGCCGGCACCCGCAGCATGAAGGCCCAGATGGGCAGCTTTGGCAACCTGATCCCGAAGGACTTCCCGTCGCTGGGCTCGCCCTGGTTGCTCAGCGGTCTGGCCTCGCTGTACGGCCGATCAAAGCTGGCCGACCGCATCCGCTTTGCCAATGTCACCATCTCCAACGTGCCCGGGCCGCAGGTACCGCTCTACCTGGCCGGCGCCAAGATGGAAGGCCTGTACCCGCTGTCGATCGTGGTGCACGGCGTGGCGCTCAACATCACCGTGCAGAGCTACCGGGGCCAGCTGTGTTTTGGCCTGATCGCCTGCCGCCGGGCGGTGCCCGACATCGGTGAGCTGGCGATGCAGCTCAACCGGGCGATGGAGGCGCTGCGGCAGCTGCCGGTGCCGGCGGCTGCGGAGGTAGCGGCGGTAGCGGCGGTAGCGGAAGTGGCGCCGCCGGCCTCGGCGCCCGACGCCGCTGCCCAGCGCACCCGCAGGCCCGCTGGCCGCGCCAAGCCTCGGTTGGCGGCAGTCGAGGCGGTGGCCGGCGCGGTCGAGCCGCTGGCCCGCATGACCGCCCAAACAACCGCCCAAACGACCAATCAATCGACCACCCAAGCGACCGCCCGCACCCGCCGCAGGCGCCACGTGGCCGCCAGCGCCTGAGCGCAGCGACCAAGCGGTCTGCCGCCCCTGGCACCAGCCCGCAACGTATCCCCAACTCAAGGACTTGATCCATGCCCTTCGATTTCCTCGGCAAACGTGTGCTGGTGGCCGGCGGCAGCCGCGGCATCGGTCGGGCCATCGCGCTCGGTTTTGCCGCCGCCGGCGCCGATGTGTCGATCTGCGCCCGCAGCCCGACAGCCCTGCAGGCCACCCGCGACGATCTCGCCCAGTTGGGGCACCAGGTTCACGCTGCCATCTGCAATCTGGCCGACGGGCCGGCCGTGGCACGCTATGTCGATGCCGCAGCGGCGGTGCTGGGCGGCATCGATGTGCTCGTCAACAACGCCTCGGGCTTCGGCATGGGCGACGACGAGGCCGGCTGGGCAGCAGGCTTGTCGGTGGATGTGATGGCGATGGTGCGCGCGTCCCATGCTGCCGTACCGCACCTGCTGGCCGCACCAGGGGCTTCGATCATCCACATCTCGTCGATCTCGGGCTTGCGGCCGTCCACCCGGTCTGCGGCCTATGCCGCGGTCAAGGCCGCGATGATGAGCTACACCGGCAGCCAGGCGGCGATGCTGGCGCGGCGTGGCGTGCGGGTGAACTGCATCGCCCCCGGATCGGTCGAGTTTGCGGGTGGCGTCTGGGACCAGCGCAAGCTGGCCGGTGATGCGCTGTACGAGCGCACCTTGGCCGGCATCCCGTTTGGCCGCATGGGCACGCCCGACGAGATCGCCGAGGTCGCACTTTTTCTGGCCTCGGGCCATGCGCGCTGGGTCACCGGCCAGGTCATCGCCGTGGACGGCGGACAGCTGCTGGGGGTGTGAGGCCATGACCTCCCGAGCCACCCAAGGCAGCCGCAACAGCACGGCCACGCCCACCGAGAAGCGGCCCGCCATCGGCAGCCGCGGCATGGTGGTCAGCAACCACCCGCTGGCGTCGGCCGCCGGGGCCGAGATGCTGGCGGCCGGCGGCAACGCGGTGGACGCGGCGGTGGCCACGCTGTTCACGCTGTCGGTGGTCGAGCCGATGATGGTCGGCCTGCTGGGCGGTGGATTCGCCAACCTGCGGCTGACTGATGGCCGGCAGACCATCCTGGAGGGCCAGGGCCGTTGCCCGTTGGCGGTGGGCGCCACCACCTTCACGCCCGACCCCGACGCCGCCCCGGGTGCGCTGGACGCGCTGGGCCGGCGCAACAGCGTGGGCCGCGCCGCCGTGGCCACACCCGGCAACCTGATGGCCTGGTGCGAGATGCTGGCGCGCCACGGCCGGCTGTCGCTGGCCGATGTGGTCGAGCCCGCGATCCGCCACGCCACACGCGGCTTTGCCGCCACCCGCTACCTGGCCGATTGCGTGGCCGATTGCGCCGCCGACCTGGCGCTGGACCCCGAGATCGCCCGCGTCTTCCTGCCCGGCGGCAGGCTGCTGGCGCTTGGCGACAGGGTGATGAACCCGGCGTGCGCCGACAGCCTGCGGCTGGTGGTGCAACACGGGGCGGGCGCGCTGTATGGCGGCGCGCTGGGCACGCGGCTGACCGACGACATGCAGCAGCACGGCGGCTACCTGGCCCCAGCCGATCTGCAGGCCTACCGCACGCATGACAGGGACGTGCTGCGCAGCTTTTACCGCGGCTTCGAGATCACCGGCCCGCCGCCGCCCTGCGCCGGCCCGCTGCACATTGGGCAGATGCTCAACATCCTGGAGGGGTTCGATCTGGCCGCCGCCGGCTTTGGCACGACGGACAGCGCCCACCTGCTGGCCGAGGTGTTGAAGATCGCCTTTGCCGACCGCGCGGCCTGCACCGGCGACCCGGATTTCGTGAACGTGCCGGTGGCCCGGCTGTTGTCGGCCGACTACGCGGCGCAACGCCGCGCCGATATCGACCCGCAGCGCG
>Ga0209181_10002461_pt1 | contig 30221 bp, 25 predicted proteins | sample MAT05_FD_187208 | JGI IMG/M metagenome (GOLD analysis project Ga0209181, IMG submission 187208) | Freshwater microbial communities from Lake Fryxell liftoff mats and glacier meltwater in Antarctica - MAT-05 (SPAdes) (version 2) | ecosystem: Environmental > Aquatic > Freshwater > Ice > Liftoff... | reverse complement strand
CATCTTTCACAAATACATCATCAATTACTTCCTTAAAGCCGCCGGTAGTAAATTCAGCAACCAAACTATAACTTCCCGGATGACGGAGATTTGCCTTAGGCGAAAAATTAACCAATGGCTTTCTAAACGGCCATGTCAGTTGGCGGCGTAACAAGTGGAAAAAATTAGCGGCTGTAGTAACATTTGTGATTACCATATTCAGTTCTGCACACATTTGTAAAAAGCGTTCCATCCTTGCACTGCTATGCTCGGGTCCCTGCCCTTCATATCCATGTGGCAATAACATCACTACACCATTCATGCGTTGCCATTTGGTTTCGGCAGCGGCAATAAACTGATCAATCATCGTTTGAGCACCGTTACAAAAATCACCAAACTGCGCTTCCCAGATTACCAACGCATTCGGATTAGCCATAGAATATCCATACTCAAAACCCAGCACCGCATACTCACTCAACAAAGAATTGTATATACGGAAAGGCGCCTGCATTTCTGAAAAATGATTCAGGCGGTTATACTCTGCATTGGTATTCTCATCATAAAGTACTGAATGACGATGACTAAAAGTTCCTCTTTTTACATCTTGCCCACTCATGCGCACATCTTTGCCTTCAATTAACAAACTTCCATAAGCCATCAGCTCACCAGTTGCCCAGTCTACCTTTTGTTCATCTTCAAACAATTTCACTTTATCCTGCAACAATTTCTCCACCTTCCTTAGTGGTTTAAAATCCGCTGGCCATTTCATCAATCCTTTAAAAAGTAAACTAAAATCATTTTCACTGATTGCTGTTACAGGTGAAATTTCAAAATCACCAGCAACCGCTCTTCTCAGGCTTTTCCACCATAGCTCGGGTTTCTGGAAGGTATAAGGTAAAGGATTCTGTTTTACTTCATCCAACCTTTCCTGTAAGTCGGCCAGGAATTGCTTTTCCATTTCCTTTGCCAACGCTTTTGCCTCCGGCTCTCCGTTCTCAATAAGATATTGTGTATATACTTCCCTTGGGTTGGGATGCTTATCAATTAACGCATACAATTGCGGTTGCGTAAATTTAGGCTCGTCTCCCTCGTTGTGTCCGTGCTTACGGTAACACACCATATCAATAAATATATCGCTGTTAAATTCCTGCCGGTAATGTGTCGCTATTTCAACTGCTTTCACCACAGCTTCCGGATCATCCCCATTCACATGGAGTACCGGCGCCTTCACCATTGCAGCCACGGATGTACAATAGTCTGCAGTACGGGCATCATCAAAATCAGTAGTAAATCCAATCTGGTTGTTGATCACAAAATGTATAGTGCCGCCGGTGTAATAACCTTTTAAACCCGACATTTGCAACACTTCGTACACAACTCCCTGTCCTGCAACGGATGCGTCACCATGAATCAGGATGGGTAATATTTTATCAAAATCACTGTTGTATAGTACATCCGCTTTGCAGCGTGAAAATCCAACCACAACAGGGTCTACCGCCTCAAGATGCGACGGATTAGGGCAAAGTTTTAAATTGATTTTGTTGCCTGAAGCAGTAACAATATCGCTGCTGAATCCCAAATGATATTTTACATCACCACTCCCCATGGTAGTATCCGGTGTGGCAGTACCTTCAAATTCGCTGAAGATTTGCTCATAGGTTTTACCCAGGATATTGGCCAGGATATTCAGCCTTCCCCTGTGAGCCATGCCGATTACTACCTCCTGCACATTATTCAATGAAGCTGTATTGATAATGGCGTCCAATGCTGCAATCGTAGTTTCTCCACCTTCCAGGGAAAATCTTTTTTGTCCGATATATTTGGTGTGAAGAAATTTTTCGAACATTACCCCCTCATTCAACTTCTGTAAAATTCTTTTTCTTTGTTCCAACGGCACCGGTTTGAGCATCGTCTTTTCAACAGCCTGTATCATCCAATCCAGTTTCCGGGTGCTGTTATCTGCCCGAAATTCCACTCCAAGATTACTGGTATAACATTTTTGTAAATGGGCGATGATTTCTTGAAGTGTGCTTTTCCCCAGGCCTACAAATTTACCCACTTCAAATGAAGCAGTTAAATCAGCCTGGCTTAATCCAAAATTTTCGATACTCAGGTTCGCCTTCCGATCCTTTCGTTCCCGGACCGGATTGGTTTTTGCAACCAAATGCCCCTTTCGTCTGTAAGCCTGTATCAGTTGATATACACTTAATTCCTTGTCAAGTTGTACCGAATCAAACTGTGATATTGCTATAGTGCTTTTTGCTCCGTTTACGGCTTCGCTTCCGCTGCCATTACTCATTGCAAAATCAAAGCCTTCAAAAAATTTGCGTAATTCCCCATCTACACTTTCAGGGTCCTTTACAAAATCATTGTACAGGCTTTCTATATAGGCGGGGTGGGCGTTGGTGATGTATTGAAAATCCTTCATTTTGAACAGAAAATTTGTAGGTTATGGCAGCGTTATTTTAATTTAAGTATGCAAATATCGGTCATTTATTGTATTAGAAGAAAGAGGCAATTTAGATGATTGATTTAATAAACTTACAATCACCGCACTCATTAAAACATAGGCTGTAAAATAATAAAAGCCCGGTTCAAGCGAAGCGCTTGTATTTCTCATTGCCCTTGCACCCAGGAAAGCAATAAATATACTTACAGCAAACACATCGGCCATGGCCCATTTGCTGATAACACTAACCAACTGATGCCATTTAACGGATACATTTTTAGAAAGCAGTATGTAAAAAACAACCCCTGACTTTAGCAACGGAACAATTATTCCAAATAGGAAAATGAGTAAAAAAGGCAAATAATGGGTACTCTCCCATAAAGTTTGCAATGTGCCCAACACACTTCTCTTTTCATTGAAGAGGTTGATATCAATAAAAAAATTAGCCGTAATATTAATTTTAAGCATATCCATTGCAAGGCCAAAACCTAATAAAACCAGGGAAAGAACATGAAATATCAATAATATGTACCTGTTCATGCCATTGATTTTTAATTGAAAACCATCATTACTGTACTAATTAAATCGATTTTAAAAATTCCTTTCCTGATATTGTTCATTTTCTTATTTCAAATCCCTATCTTCGCAGCCCAAAAATAAGATTTAAATGGCAAACCATTCAGCAACTAAGAAAGATGTGCGTCAGAGCAGCAAGCGTAACGAACGTAACCGTTATTATGGTAAAACAACCCGTAATGCAATACGCGATATTAAAGCGATAGAAGATAAATCAGGTGCTTCTGAAAAGCAACCGATTGTTGCCTCTATGATTGATAAATTAGCAAAGCGTGGTACAATCCACAAAAACAAAGCAGCTAATTTAAAGAGCAAACTGGCTAAAAGAATTAATGCACTGGCAAAGTAATAGTTACTTTTCTTTTATATTATTACAACCCGTTAGGTACAACCTAATGGGTTTTTTTGTTGATACAATTACCCATTTCAATTGTAAATAACCTTCAGCCTGAAAATGTATTTTAAATTAAAATTACAGCTTACATTACCTTTTTGATAGAATCATTTTCTTTACAAAGTAAAAATGGCAGATGGAAATTTAATGTAGCTTGTGAAAAATTTTATCACTGGTATGAAGCAACCCGTTATTATCCTCTTCGTTTTCTTTTTTTTCTCCGTTTCAATTTCCAACGCCCAGCTATGCCGCTTTGAAAAAACCAGTGGGAAGGAAACGGCTACCTATTTTGAAGCCATCGCCTGGTATAAACAATTGGATAAAAAATCTCCATTAGTACGGGTTAAGCAAATGGGAGCAACAGATGCCGGTTACCCATTACACCTGGTTTTGGTCAGCAATGATGCAAATTTTGATATACCGAAATGGCATCAGCAAAAGAAAGTTGTTATCCTGGTTAATAATGGCATTCACCCCGGCGAACCGGATGGCATTGATGCAAGTATGATGCTGGTGAGGGATATCGCAACAAAAAAAATAAAATTACCCGGTAATGTCGCACTCGCTTTTATACCGGTTTACAATATTGGCGGAAGCTTAAACCGCGGTTCGTTCTCGAGGGTAAACCAAAACGGGCCCCTTGAATATGGCTTTAGAGGAAACTCGCAAAACCTCGACCTGAACCGCGATTTCACCAAATACGACAGCAGGGAAGCTAAATCCTTTGCTGAAATTTTTCATTTGCTTGATCCGGATATTTTAATAGATAATCATGTAAGCGATGGCGCAGACTATCAACACACCATGACGCTGATTACCACCCAATACGATAAATTGGGGTATGGTCTCGGTAATTGGGTGAAGCAATTTTTTGAACCTGTTTTATATAAAGGCATGGCGGTAAAAGGTTGGCCCCTGGCTCCTTACGTGAATTTTGAAAGCACCGATATGGAAAGTGGAATGGAAATGTTTTATGATCCACCAAGATATTCTTCGGGGTATGCGGCTCTTTTTCAGACAATTTCTTTTATACCCGAAACCCACATGCTTAAACCTTACAAAGAAAGAGTATTATCCACTTATGCGCTGATGCAAACCATGATGGAACAAGCCAGTATCACTGCTTCTGATTTAATTGAACAACGCAATAACGCTAAAACTGCCGCACAGAAACAACATACGTTCCCGTTAAGCTGGCAATTGGATAGTGCTAAACATTCAACCGTACAATTTATGGGGTATGAACAGGCTTTTAAAACAAGTGAAGCCACTGGTCTGCAAAGAATGTATTATGATCATAGCAAACCATTTACTAAAACGGTGAAGTTTTTTGATGTTTTTAACCCGTCCAACATTGTAAAAAAGCCAATAGCTTATATTATTCCTCAGGGCTGGCATGAAGTAATTGAACTGCTAGAATTGAATAAAGTGAAACTACAGTCATTTTTAAAAGATACCATTATTGACGTGGAAGCCTACCATATTGACGATTACAAATCTTTGGCAAGGCCTTATGAAAAGCATCATAAAAACAGCAGTGTAAAAGTTTCCGCTACAAAACAGGCAGTCAAATTTTTGAAAGGTGACGTTTATATCCTGATGAATCAATCCGCCAACCGCTACATTACAGAAATGCTGGAGCCTACAGGAGATGATAGTTTCTTTGCCTGGAATTTTTTTGATGCTATTTTGCAGCAAAAGGAAGGTTACAGCGATTACCGATGGGAAGATGTAGCCGCCATGGTTTTGAAAAATGATGTGACATTGCAGAAAAAGATTCAAAATAAAAAACTCGCAGATCCTCCATTTGCTTCAAGCTCCACGGCACAATTGAGTTTTATTTATAAAAACTCGCCCTATTACGAACCGGCGCATTTACGCTACCCTGTTTTTCGTAGGGTACAATAAAATATATTTGCTGATAAACTATTATTAATGGGAAATGAAGAATATGTGATTCCAATGCGATATCGCAAAATGGAAAACCTCCACATTGTATTTTGGCTGTTTAAAGACATTAGTTGGTGCATGATCTGGAAGCCCCTGGGCATAGCCATGATATTCCCTACGCTTATCATTGCTGTTGTTATCACCATTCGTACCCGTCGATTCATGAGTGAAGTATGTCACAACCTGGCCATTGTAGTTTGGATAACCGCCAACTCCTACTGGATGGTAAGCGAATTTTTGCATTTTGATACCAATGTATTGTTTGGCGAATATACTTTTAAACATTTAGCCATCATACCATTTATGATGGGCATATTGATACTTTTATTTTATTATTTGTGTTGGAAACCGACACATAAAGATGCAATGGAGACGATGTAAGTTGCCCTGCCGATACTTTTTTAAGCTTTATTTGGGTTCATCTAAACGGGGATTTCTTTTATTGAATGCCCGCCCTTAGTATTCCCTTTGTATATTTGCAGCCGCACAATAAAAGCTAAATAGTAGCACTGCCCTTGAACGGAGCGTCGCAACGATGCTCAACCAGGGCTGTTCCGCTGATAACAAAAAAATTAAAAACACCTTTCAATGTATCGTTCTCACACCTGCGGCGAATTAAGAATTGCCGATAAAAACAAAGAAGTTACCCTTAGCGGATGGGTGCAAACCGTTCGTAAATTTGGCAGCATCACTTTTGTGGATATCCGTGACCGCTATGGTATTACCCAGTTATTGTTTTCAGAGGCATTGAATGCTGACCTGGATGCCAATCCGTTGGGTAGAGAATTTGTGTTGCAGGTAAAGGGAAAGGTGAATGAACGTAGTAATAAAAATGCCAATATCCCAACCGGGGAAATTGAAATAGCTGTATCAGAATTTTCGATCCTGAATAAGTCTGTTGTACCACCCTTTGCCATACAGGACGATACTGATGGAGGAGATGAACTGAGGATGAAGTACCGTTTTTTGGACCTTCGCAGAAATATTGTGAAGAAGAACCTGGAGTTGCGTTATGCAGTAGGCCGCAGCACCCGCAATTATTTGCATGAAAATAATTTCATGGATATTGAAACGCCTTTCCTGATCAAATCTACGCCTGAGGGTGCGAGGGATTTTGTGGTGCCCAGCAGGATGAACGCCGGCCAGTTTTATGCCTTACCCCAATCACCACAAACCTTTAAGCAGTTGCTGATGGTAAGTGGTTATGACCGTTACTACCAGATAGTAAAATGTTTCAGGGATGAGGATTTGCGGGCCGATCGCCAGCCTGAATTTACCCAGATAGACTGTGAAATGAGTTTTGTAGAGCAGGAAGATATTTTAAATATGTTTGAGGGCCTGGTAAAACGCATTTTTAAAGATGTAAAAAATATAGATTACACAGAAGTGGTGAAGCGCATGACATGGGAAGAAGCGATGTGGACATACGGCAACGATAAACCCGATATACGTTTTGACATAAAAATAGGTAACCTCAAATTTCCAGCACATACTTTTCCTGAAAAAGCATCCTTAGCTGGTTTGATTGGGGGCGCTTCTTTTGGTGTTTTTGATGATGCTGAAACTGTATTGGCGATTGCCATACCCGGTTGCAGTGAATATACAAGGAAGCAAACAGATGAACTAGTGGAATGGGTGAAGCGGCCACAGATTGGTATGAAGGGCCTGGTATTTATCAAATGCAATGCGGATGGAACTTACAAGAGCAGTGTAGATAAATTTTATAGTCCTGAAAAATTAAAAGCGATTGCTGATGCAGCCAACGCAAAACCGGGCGACCTGGTGTTAATATTGGCTGGCGCAGAAGAAAAAACAAGAAAGGCAACCAGCGACCTGCGTATGTACATGGCCGATAAACTGGGGATGCGCAAACCGGAAGAGTTTAAATTATTATGGGTGCTGGATTTTCCTTTGTTTGAATATGCGGAAGAAGAAAACCCCGCCAGCGGCGGGACAGGTCGTTGGGTAGCAAGGCATCATCCGTTTACCTCGCCCAAGCCTGATCATATTGATATTATGATCAACAATAACCCTGTAATTGAAAATGCAGCGGAATACCTGGCGCATCCTTATGCCGGCATAAAGGCAAATGCGTACGACATGGTCTTAAACGGAAATGAAATTGGCGGTGGCTCGATCCGTATTTTTCAGCGTGCATTGCAGGAAAAAATGTTTGCCGCCTTAGGAATGGATGCTGAAGAGCAACAACATAAGTTCGGATTTTTATTGGGTGCCTTTGAATATGGCGCCCCACCGCATGGGGGACTGGCTTTTGGTTTTGATCGTTTGTGCGCCATCCTCGGCGGTAGTGAAAGTATCCGGGATTTTATCGCCTTTCCAAAAAATAACAGTGGCCGGGATGTGATGCTGGATGCGCCTTCCAGCATTGATGCCAAACAGTTTGAAGAGTTGCAGATTAAGCTGGATTTGAAATAAAGACCATTTTAATAATACCTTTAATATTCTAAAAGACTGGTTGGCAACCGGTCTTTTCCTTTTTACGTAAACCAAGCCTGTAATCTTATTCGAAAGTTTTATCATTAAAGTAATCGTTAAAAAAGAATTTCGATCAGGTTTGCAGATCATCCTTTTGTAATTATTTCCTAACTTGACAATATGACTAAAAGTCAAATCCCACTGGCAGAACGTTTACGTCCTGCAACACTAAATGACCTGGCTGGCCAGCAGCACCTCACCGGGAAGGGAAGTATTTTACGCACCGCAATTGAAAATGGTAAAGTACCGAGCATGATTTTGTGGGGGCCGCCCGGTGTGGGCAAAACAACTATTGCTAATATTATCGCACAAACACTTCAGGTTCCGTTTTATACATTGAGCGCTATCAGCAGTGGTGTTAAAGAAGTACGGGAAGTAATTGAACATGCTAAAACGCAGCAGAATGTAATCCTGTTTATTGATGAGATACATCGCTTTAATAAAGGGCAGCAGGATGCACTTTTAGGTGCTGTAGAAAAGGGAATCATCACACTGATTGGCGCTACTACAGAAAACCCCTCCTTTGAAGTAAACAGCGCTTTATTGAGTAGATGCCAGGTGTACGTTTTAAAACCTTTGGATGAAGCTGAGTTGGTAACATTGTTACAGCATGCAATTGACAGTGATGAAGTGTTGAGTACAAAGAAAATAACATTACAGGAAACGGCTGCATTAATTAAAATATCCGGGGGAGATGCAAGAAAATTGTTGAACCTGTTGGAACTGGTTACCGAAGTACCGGGAGATAATATTATGATAACGGATGACAAAGTAATGGAGATAGCCCAGCAGCGAATCGCCATTTACGACAAAGGTGGCGACCAGCATTACGATATTATTTCAGCCTTTATAAAATCTATACGCGGCAGTGATCCTAACGCAGCCGTTTACTGGCTGGCCAGAATGATAGAAGGAGGAGAAGATGTAAAGTTTATTGCCAGGCGATTATTGATACTGGCAAGTGAAGATATCGGTAATGCGAATCCCAATGCGCTGCTGCTGGCCAATGCAACCTTTGATGCAGTTAATAAAATTGGTTATCCCGAATCGAGGATTATTTTATCGCAGTGCGTAACTTACCTGGCAAGCTCTGCAAAAAGTAATGCGGCTGTAGTAGCCATTAGTGAAGCGATGGCGGCAGTGCAGCAACATGGCGATCTGCCGGTGCCGTTACATATCCGCAATGCCCCTACTCAAATGATGAAGAACTTAAATTATGGCAAGGATTATGCATACTCACATAATTATGAGAATAATTTTAAGGCTCAGGAATATTTACCCGACCAGTTGAGTGGCAGGGTGTTTTATAAGCCAGGGAAAAATGCCAGGGAACAAGAGCTTCAAAAAAATTTAAAAAATTTGTGGAAAGAGAAATATGGATATTAGTTCGTCAACTAATATTATTTTTACGAATAAATCTTACAAACGTTTATGAAAACTTTCAAACTGGTTCCGTTTATTATATTGTCCGTACTGTTTCTTTCCTGTCAAAAGGAAGTCGTTACCAGTAACAGTAGTAGTACAGCAACCGCAGCTACCTATTTAAATACATCCTATGGAAGCGACCCGTTGCAAAACATGGATATTTATTTACCGGCAGGAAGGACAACTTCTTCTACCAAAGTGATTGTAATGATTCATGGTGGCGCCTGGTCATCGGGTGATAAAGCGGAGCTTACCCAGTTTGTAGATACCTTGAAAAGGAGGCTTCCCGACTATGCGCTATTCAATATTAATTACCGGTTATCAGCGGCTCCCAGCAACTTGTTTCCTACCCAGGAAAATGATGTAAAAGCAGCCATAGAGTTTATTTTTAACAAGGCCACTCAATATGCCATCTCTGATAAATATGCTTTTATTGGCGCCAGTGCGGGTGGCCACTTAGCCATGTTGCAAGGATATAAATACAGTAGTCCCATAAAACCCAAAGCAATTGTTTCCTTCTCGGGCCCTACTGACCTGAATGACATGTACAATAATCCTGCCGGTGGAAACCCCTTACTATCTTTCCTGTTAGCTTCAGCAGTTGGTAAAATTCCTGCGCAGGACCCGTTGCTGTACACCAATTCGAGCCCGGTTAATTTTATTACTACAGGAGCACCAGCCACCCTGCTATTGTATGGTGATTTAGACCCGTTGGTAAGGTATACACAGGCCAACCTGGCTATTACTAAACTAACTGCCGCCGGCGCCACATATCAATCTGTGTTATACAATGGAAGTGCCCATGTAGACACCTGGACCAATGCAGTTTTTTTTGATTCCTTTACCAGGATACAGACTTTTTTAACAACTCATGTTCGATAATCCTGGCTGTTTAAACTTTCTAATAGAATACAACACTTCCAACATCATAAAAATGTGCAATGTTATTTTGCGTAAAACCGGGCTGCTTCGATTGCTTGTATGTATGCTGTGCCGCACCGGTTCAGCAATTGAAAGCCTGGCAGGAACAGGCCGCAGCCCAATGTCATTTAGTTAAGGGATTTTGCACGATAGGGCATTGTGTTTATAGAAATATTTGTCAATGATTGGAACCAGGCTCCGTAGGTGCCACATAGTTTACGAGGCACCTACGGAGCCTGTGCTTAGAATGATGGTTAACTATTAACACGAAGCTCCCATGGAGCTTAACTAAATGACATTGAGCCGCAGCTTGTTGTTTAAACGCTGTAAAAAAATAGGCCTCATCCTTTACAGTTTGGTTTCCAGGCCGGGTGGTAGGAAGTATATACCGGATAATATCTTCGTAAAAGTTAAAAGCAGATAAAACCAAAGTACAAATGTATCTGCAGAAAGGATGGATATTTACTATTCCCTATTTCCTGGATGGATAATGAATACCCATTGCGTATTTTTGCAGTAATGAAAAAAAGTATTGTCCTTATTCTCTTGCTGGTATTGTCATTTCAGTTTGCTTCATTAGCGCAAACAACGGCGCCTGTTTATTTTAATGGAGCCGTCAAAGAAAAAAAGATAGCACTCAAAAAAAGTATTGTTGAAAATACCATCACTAAAAATTTATCCTACCCACTCAATACTGATACAGAAGACTATTGGATTGATGCCTTTTGGGGAATGGAACTGCTTCGCTACCGGTCGCCCTGGGCAGAAGGCAGGATACAACTCGCTTTTGATTCAATTGAAAACAGAACTGCCGTTTTTCAAAGAGCCTTGCTCGAACTGGCTTATACCAATTACACCGGCCGCTTTTTAAAACAGGTTTCAACCTTGCTGAACAAAACCGGCAATGCAAAAGTATTTGCTATGTGTGCCGAATATATACTTTCAAGTAACACATCCCCATTGGCTGGCATTGATCCTGAAAAAATAAAACAACAGCTCATAAAAAATGAAAAGGATGAAGCGATTCTAACGTCGTTATTCTGTAGATTACAAAACCCAGGTCCAAAACAAAACAAGCCTTCCATTAGCCCTGTTCTTAATGCCGGCTTTTTAAAAAACCAAACCATACTGTATAGTTTTCAGCGAAAAAACCGCAACTACCCCGGCCTGGCGATGATCCGTGATTCAGCCGGTAATTTTGTAAGCGATGAGACCGGTCATATTTTTTCTGTACCTCAGTTGGCGAGGAGCATCAGTAATTTGCCCGGCTATTTAACCAATGGAAATACTCCGCAGGGAATTTTCAGGATGTACGGATTTGATACCAGTAAAAATGCTTTTATAGGACCTACTACCAATATCCAACTGACAATGCCCTTTGAAACCAGCCTGCAACATTTTTTTAATGACAGCACCATTACCAATACCATTTGGACGCTGGAATGGTATAAAAAATTATTACCCGCTAAGAGTATCCTTTACGGGCCGTTATTTGAATCGTTTTATGCCGGTAAAGCAGGGCGTACAGAAATAATTGCGCATGGTACTACGGTAGACCCGGACTATTATGCAGGCGAATTATATTATCCTCAAACGCCTACCATGGGCTGCCTGTGTACAAAGGAACTATGGAGTGAGGTGGATGGAAAACGATTGGAAAGCGATCAGCAAAAATTAACAGCCGCATTGCAAAAAGCCGGAGGCACCAAAGGATACTGCGTGGTAATAGAAATTGATGATGCGCAAAAACCTGTAACGCTGTCCGAAATTTTACCATTTATACAACCAGTCCACAGTCAATGAAAACAGATATTACCAGCAGGAATGATATAGTAAAACTGATCGTCCATTTTTATGAAGCCGTAAAACCGGACCCGGTGATTGGTTTTATTTTTAGTGATGTGGTTGATATGGATTGGGAACATCATATCCCTGTAATTGTTGATTTTTGGGAAACAATTTTATTAGATAACCCGGTGTATAAAAAGAATGCCATGGAAGTACACTACGATCTGAATAAAAAAATTGCACTACAAAAAATACATTTTGATACCTGGTTAACGTTATTCACCAATGCAGTGGATGAACTATATGAAGGTAAAATTGCAACCCTTGCCAAAAACCGGGCAAAATCTATTGCCGGGGTAATGCAATTCAAAATGGAAGATATCAATACTAAAAAATCACTTATTTAATGCCCCTCACCTGGAATTTCAATTCTTTCGATCAACTAACCGTAAGGGAATTGTACGCTATCCTTCGTTTGCGCAATGAAGTATTTGTGGTAGAACAAAATTGTGTATACCAGGATGCAGATAATATTGATAAGATCAGCTTTCATTTAACAGGTTGGGATGACGGTACACTGGCCGCCTATTGCCGTTTAATACCACCTGGCGTTTCATTCAGCGATGCCAGTATTGGGAGGGTGGTTACATCACCCAGTTATAGAAAAACAGGTGCCGGAAGAGAATTGATGAAGCTTGGTATAGGATTTACGCTTGAGCGCTTTCACTGTAACAATATCACTATCTCCGCCCAGTTATACCTTCAAAAATTTTATGAATCCCTTGGTTTTGTAAAAATAAGCAGCCCCTATCTCGAGGACAATATTCCGCATATTAAGATGCAATTAACTGTGTAATTTTCCTTTTGTAGTACAATATTTACAGCATCTGGTCGTTTTCATAATTGAGATAGTAGCCTTTTTAGTTATCGCGGTACTGAACTAATAAACTGCATATCTCTTCCAATAGTCCTAAACCAGTTGACACATGAAAAATCTTTTACACTGCTTAAACCGTGTGGGGTTCCTCACACCGCTGATTTCACTCTTCTTATTTTCTACCGCTAACGCACAACACTTTATTTTAGGAAACGAAAAAGTAAAGGTTGAGGCAGGATTAAATTTTGGTCCAACTTTCTTTTTAGGCGACCTGGGTGGCAACCGGGGTAAGGGCACTACTTTTATTAAAGATGTGAATCTCCAGGTTACCAAAGTAATGAAAGGTGCGTTCTTATCCATTTACCCGACTGACTGGTTTGGTTTCAGACTTGCCGCCCAATACACATACGTGGAAGGAAGAGATGTATTGATAGAAAACAAGGGCACTGATGAACTATTTCGCAAACAAAGAAATCTCGATTTTAAAAGCAACATGCTGGAAGCTTATGCAGCGATAGAAATATTTCCGCTGATGTTGCTATATAATAATAGTGAAGACTATCAGCCGAGGTATCGCCCTTATGTTTTCATAGGCGCAGGTATGTTTAAATTCAATCCGAAAGGAACCATTACTGACCAGAATGGAAATGTAACCTGGCACGACCTGCAACCCTTACATACCGAAGGACAGGGTTTTGCAGAATACCCTTCGAGGAAGCCTTACGCTTTAATGCAGTTGAACATCCCAATGGGTGGGGGAATAAAATATATAGCCTCCGAAAGAGTGAATGTGGCGTTTGAATTGTTGTACCGGAAAACTTTCACGGATTACATTGACGATCTTAGCACCGATTATATTGACCCAATATATTTCGATAAATACCTTTCTCCTTCAGATGCCATCATTGCGAAGCAGGTATATGACAAGGCATTTACCAGTTTTGTTGCGGGCTCACCACGCCTTCAGCCTGGTTATCAAAGGGGAAATCCTAAGAATATGGATGCCTACTTTTCCTTTGTTGTAAAATTTGGTATTAGGTTAGGAGATACTTACAGCAGTTCATCTGCCAGGAACGCAGCAAGTAAAACCAGGTGCCCGGCAAGATTTTAATTTTTAATCAATCATTAATAAAGTATGAAAAATAATCTACACACCAATACCTTTTTGTTTAAAATGATTTTCCTGGTTTGCTGTTTTATTCTTCCGATTATCTATAACCAGGTAAAAGCAGCCGAAAAACCAGTTAACAGGCATCGCAGCAGCCTGGTGGAATTTAATTTTAAACAGGATAAAAAGAAAGGTGAGTTATCAATTAAAGTAAAATCTGCCAGCGAAGCAAACATGCAATTCTTCATTTTTACACCTGACGGGATTTTATTAAATGAAATCAATGTTTGTATAAATAAAATCACCACCATAAAAGGTTTAAAAAAGGGCCTTTACTTATACGAATGTTTTGATAACGACAATAGGATGAAAAGTGGCAGTTTAATGATAAAATGATTTGCCAGCTTGTTTTTTGGTGATGATTAATAATAAGTGGCAAAGTAAAATAAAAGAAGTTAACCGGAAACCATTGCAATTACCTCTGCGATGGACACCCCTGAAACCACAACTTTAAACTTCCTTATTAAGCTTTGCTACTTTTTAAAAAGCCCCGGCATCACTGCCGGGGCTTTTCCATTTCAATATATTAATGTTCCCACAATTTTCTTTCTTATCACTGATCATTCATTACTGATTAATCATTACTCTTTCAATGTCGTTTACTTAACACGATTGATTTTGCTGTTGCTCAAAACTTCCTTCGTACAAGTGAGTGACACAACGATGATGCCATGAAAAGTAACTGCTGGTCCACAAATTATTTTCATAAGTCAACGATATTAAATACTCATTTCTCATCATTCATCATTCATCACTCATCACTCATCACTCATCCATCATCGCTCATTCATTATCATCTTCCGGGTTAAAGTTTTCCATAAATCCTTTCGCATCAAACGGTTCATCATCGGCCGGAAAAGTATCCGGGTCATTGAACAAGTGCCACTCATCAGGCAGGTCGTTTTCCTTATCAAAAGCTCCTACCCATTGAATGAATATTTTTCTGAATTTTTCGATCTCCACCTTCAGTACATCCAGGTATTTCTCTTCTATATTATGAAGGGCGCCGCATGCCCACAACTGCGCTTTTAACTGGCAAATATTTACTTTAATAATCACTGCACTTTCCATCACGATACTGTACACTTCATTTACCGCAAGAGCTCCTTTTATTTTAGTTGGAACTATCATTGCATTTTCCAACATCAGCCGCTTTGTAATTTCCGCATGTTCATCTTCCGGCAATAAATCGCAAATTGTTCCTGTAAGATTTAAAATATCAATTGCTTTTTTGAACAGTTCATTTCCATATACCTTTACGGGTTTCCAGTTTTCACTGTTGCCTTCATCACCGCGATCACTAAAGTTTTCGGCATCAAAAAAGTTGCCTAAATTATCATCATCCATAAGGTGAATTTTTATATTAACTCTGCTTTTAAATATTGCCCTGTAAAGCTTCCTTTTACTTTTATCAACGCTTCGGGTACCCCTTCAAATAAAACCAGGCCACCGCCATCGCCACCTTCCGGCCCAATATCAATAATATGATCCGCCACTTTTATAACATCCATATTATGTTCAATCACTAAAACAGTATTCCCTCTTTCCACCAATTTATTCAATACTTCCAGCAAATGCTGAATGTCCTGGAAGTGTAAACCGGTAGTTGGTTCATCTAAGATATAAAAAGTTTTGCCGGTATCCTTCTTTCCGAGCTCGGTTGATAATTTTACCCGCTGTGCCTCTCCGCCGCTCAGCGTTACTGCACTTTGACCCAGCGTAATATAGCCCAGGCCAACTTCTTTCAGCACTTTTATTTTACGGTAAATAAATGGTACCGCCTGGAAAAACTCTACTGCTTCATCCACCGTCATATCCAGTACATCGCTAATAGATTTTCCTTTGTACCGGATCTCCAGTGTTTCCCGGTTATATCTTTTGCCATTGCACTTTTCACAATGCACATACACATCGGGCAAAAAATTCATTTCTATTACCCGCATACCACCACCCTCGCATACATTGCACCGGCCGCTCTTTACATTAAATGAAAAACGGCCTGCATTGTACCCCCGGATTTTTGCCTCAGGTACTGCTGCAAACAAAGTTCTGATATCGGTAAAAAATCCACAGTAGGTGGCAGGATTGCTTCTCGGCGTCCGGCCAATGGGCGACTGGTCAATCTCTATCACTTTATCTACCTGCTCCAGGCCCTTAATAGATTTATATTCCAGCGGGTTCATCTTGCTATCGTAACAATGTTTGCTAAGCAACGGGTACAATGTTTCATTGATTAAAGTTGATTTACCACTGCCGCTTACCCCTGTAATCAAAATCAATTTACCCAAAGGAAACTTCACATCCAGGTTCTTCAAATTATTTCCTTTGGCGCCTTTTAACTCTAAAAAACCGCCATTGCCTTTTCTTCTTTCTGTTGGTACTTCAATGGATTTTTCGCCGCTCAAATAAAGTGCCGTATCCGACCTGGAAGCCAGTACCTGTTTTGGTGTGCCCATGGCCACTATTTCACCGCCATGCTTACCCGCTTTTGGGCCAATATCCACCAGGTAATCGGCTGCCAGCATAATATCTTTATCATGCTCCACCACCAATATGCTGTTGCCAATATTTCTAAGATTTTGTAATGCACCAATCAATCGCTGGTTGTCACGCTGATGTAAACCTATACTCGGCTCATCCAGGATATAGGTGATACCCTGCAGTTGAGAACCAATTTGTGTTGCCAGCCGGATGCGTTGCGATTCGCCACCACTCAGGCTTTTGGAAGAGCGGTTGAGTGTAAGATACGTAAGCCCAACATCCAGCAAAAATTGTAACCGCTCCCTTATTTCTTTTAATACATCTTTTGCAATGGCATTTTGCTTAGTGTTTAATCTTTTTTCGAGCGTCGCAAACCATACAGCGAGTTTATCAAGATTAAGCGAACTTAGTTCTGATATATTTTTTTCATCCACTTTAAACCATAAACTCTCCTTTCTCAACCGGGTGCCGTTGCAGGAGTCACAAGTTTTTAGCTGCATGAATTTCTCCACCCATTCCCTTAATGCCTCGCCGCTTTGCGGAGAAGCAAACCAACGCTTCAACATTGGGATAATACCCTCATAACTTCCGGTAAACTCCATCGGAATGGTTTCGTCGCTGAGATCAAGTTCCAGCGCCGGGCTTATTTCCTGGTCACCATACAGCAGTAAGTCGAGCTGTGCCTGGGGCAATTGCTGCAATGTACTGTTTAAGTTTATTTTATGTTTCCTGGCAAATGCCAGCACCTGCTGAAAAACACTGGCATCCCGTTCTTCGCCCAATGGTACAATGCCACCTTCTTTCACCGTTTTGGATTTATCCGGTAATACAGATTCCATATCAATAGTATATACATTGCCAAGCCCTTTACAAACCGGGCATGCCCCATAAGGACTATTAAACGAGAACGCATTGGGCGATGGCTCTTCGTAACTAATACCGGTATCAATACACATCAACTGCTTGCTATATTGAACTACTTTGTTATCATCATTGATTAATAAAAACATCAGGTCCTTACCAATCTGCAGGGTTTTCTGAACGCTCTGGCTTACCCTTACTTTCATATCATCTGTTACTGCCAAACGATCTACTACCACTTCAATATCATGGATTTTATACCGGTCCACCTGCATTTTAGCTACCAGGTCTTTTACCTCGCCATCAATCCTTACTTTCAAATATCCTTTTTTGCGGATATCTTCAAACAGTTCCCGGTAATGCCCTTTTCGGCCACGTACCAGCGGAGCCAGCAGGCTTATTTTTTTATTTTTAAATTTAGAGAAGACATCAGTTACAATTTCCTCTTCGCTAAACTTCACCATTTTTTTACCCGTGTTGTAGCTGTATGCCTCTCCCACCCTTGCATACAGTAATCGAAGAAAGTCATATATTTCGGTAATGGTACCCACGGTACTTCTTGGGTTCTTATTGGTGGTTTTTTGCTCAATTGAAATTACAGGCGACAGCCCGGTGATTTTATCAACATCCGGCCGCTCCATATCACCCATAAACTGGCGGGCATAGGCACTAAAACTTTCCATATAACGTCGCTGGCCTTCGTTGTAAATGGTATCAAATGCCAGCGACGATTTGCCACTGCCACTTACCCCGGTAAATACAACCAACTGGTTCTTGGGAATTTTAATATCAATGTCTTTCAGATTGTGCTCCCTGGCACCAAATACTTCAATAAAATCTGTATGATTAACTGCTTCCGCAGCGGATTTTTTTTCTTTTACCATGTATGCTTACTTAATGTAAAGGTACAAAACAAAATGTGGGGGATTTAGTTGATAATACCAATGTTTCCTATTTTGCACCCTTAATTAAACTATATGCTATTTAACTTATTTGGTAGTAACGAAGCTGAAAATGAAGAACGGGTTTTTGCGGACAAGGTATTTATGTCTTCCAATGCCAAAATGAATGCCTGTTTACAGCTTGCCAAAGATCAACCAGGCACCTTGTTTATTGCGTGGTTTAGCCATACTGCCAAAACCTGCCAGGATTATTTTATACAAAATGGTTTGAATGAATTTAAACTAACAGAGGCCCGGATATTACACGCCGCCCAACTACAAAACCGTACACCGGTTTTCCTGGAGCATTACCCGTTACATTCAAAAGAAATCGATTTGGTGGCAGACTGGCAACAAAAAAATATTATGGTATTCAGTTCCATGGATGAACCCCTTTTCAAACATTTTGGAAGTGATAAGATGATCCCTTTAATCAGGTTGCTGGGCATGAAAGAAAATGAGGCAATCGAACATTCTTATGTAACGCAATCCATCATTAAAGGCCAGCAAAAAATTGCAGATAAAGTAATTATTGAGCAATCGGCCAACTCACAGGAGGAATGGATGGAGCGTAATTTGTCGTAATGCTCGATAATTTTTGCCAGATAGATGCAATGTATTGCCGACCAGTTAGCGGCTATTAATCGAAACGTCTTAAGTTTGCTGGTGTTTTAAATTAAATTACGGCTGACTGGATTAGTGTTCGGGATTAGAAAGTTTTTCATAATAGTTAATTTCAAATAATATAAAAATGAATAATAAAGCCACATCAATCCGGCCATTCATAGGAGCGAAAGATTATGATTTGTCAAGAGGTTTTTATCGTGACCTGGGTTTTGAAGAAGTGATCCTGTCTAATGATTTGTCTTTATTTAAAACAGATCAACTCGGATTTTATTTGCAAAATGCGTATGTCAAAGACTGGATAGACAACTCAATGATTTTTTTAGAAGTGGACGATGTTGACCGTTATTGGAAAGAACTTTTGGCTTTAGATCTAACAACCAAATATCAGGATGTAAGACTGACTCATGTTCGAGAATTTGATTGGGGAAGAGAATGCTTTATGCATGACCCTTCAGGAATTCTTTGGCACTTTGGACAATTTAAAAGCCGATAACACCGGTAGTAGATTAACAGGCTTAGAGATACTAAGCCAGCTTATGCTCATAGGCATATTTTATTAAACCCAGTACACTATTGGTCTTGGTTTTTCTGAAAATGTTTTTACGGTGTGTTTCCACAGTTCGCTCACTCAGGAACAGGCGGTCGGCAATTAATTTGTTGCTATATTCTTTTTCAATCAGTTTAATAATTTCCACCTCACGGCCCGTGAGGTTTACCTGCACATTTTCCTTTTTTAATTCACTTGCCTTTGTCATTTCATATAAAACCTCGTTGCTGAAATAAACCCCGCCGGAAGAAATTTTTTCGAGCGCTGCAATGAATTCCTGCCTGCCAATGTTTTTTAACACATACCCGGATATATCAGCATCATCGATCATTTGATTTACAAGGTCGCCCTGGCCACTCATAGATAAAGCCAGTATTTTTATGTCGGGGTATTGTCTGCGTACCTCTTTAGCCAGTTGTGCACCGTTCATCACGGGCATCATTACATCTGTTAATAATAAATCGACCTGTTGCTGCTTTAACTTCTCCAACATTTGAAGCGGCTCATTACACTCTGCCACTACCTCAAAATCCTGGTAGCCATGTAGCATTGATTTAAGTCCGTCAATTACGATTTGATGGTCATCCACAATGGCCAATGAAATTTTCCTGGTGCTCATTTTTCCTGTTGTTTGTGAGGCATTTTATATTATAACCGGCATATTAAATAAAACGTCAATATTGCCTGTTTGTTGTAAAAGATAGCAAATAATAATTGTTACTCAACAGGCACATGAATTGCCACAAGGGTTCCCTTGCCAGGCTCTGAATCAAAATCCACTGTTCCTTTCAGATATTTAATTCTTGACTGAATATTTTTAAGCCCAATTCCCTCAAACTTTGACTGATCCATTGTATTAAATCCTTTGCCATTGTCTTCAATCGTTGCTGAAATACCATCCATATCTTTTATCAGTGCTATTTCCAGTGTATTGGCGCCGGAATGTTTTATAACGTTATTTACACATTCCTGGATTACTCTGTAGCATACAGTTTCTACGTTACTATCCAACCGCTCATTCAATCCCTCTGTATGCAGGTTAATTTTAATAATCTTGCTGTCTATTTTATCAATGAATTCCTTCACTGCATTTGACAAACCGCTTTTCAATAATGCATTGGGCATCATCTGGTGGCTGATACTCCGTATTTCTTTACAACTTTCATCTACCAGGCCCATTACTTTTTCATAAGCCAGTTTCTGCTGTTCATTTTTAAAGTTTATATCAGCTTCAAAGGCCGACAAATTCATTTTTGCAACACTCATCATCTGCCCTACTCCATCGTGCAAATCAGCGGCTATTCGTTTACGTTCGTTCTCCTCAGCCTGCAACACCGCCCTGGTGGCCAGATCCTGCTGTTTTATTATTTCTGCCTGGATTTTCTTTTCCTGCCGGAGTTTGTATCGCCTGTACCCGGAATAGCCCAACAGTATACTTACTATCAATAAACTTGCAATAGCAATGAGCCAGTAATTTTTACGGGTGATGTCAAACTGCTGCTCCTGTATTGTCTTTTCTCTTTCCAATGTTTTAAACCGGGTATCCAGTTCTGCAAAGCGCTGGCTCAATTCATTGGTGTATAAAGAATCCTTTGTGGTTGAATACAATTTATACATTTCCAATGCCCGGCCATTTTCACCCTTTGCTTCAAACAACTTAGCCAACGTGAAATATATTTTATTTACTTCCGGTTTGCAATTCACTGCTTTCAACCCCATGCTTAAGGCCTGGTTCAATTTCTGTTCCGCAGTATCGTACATTTTTTTTTGGATATATACGTCTGCCAGGTTATTCAGGCAACTAACCATTCCTTTTGTATCATGAAGGCTATCCCTCAATTGATAGGATTCTAAGATGGGTGCAATGGATTCATCTAGTTTTTTAGTTTGTATATACAGGTTGCCCAGGTTGTTGAGTGCATTTGACAGGTATTCCTTGTCGCCGATTACCCGTGTAATGTTAACCGCCTTTTGATAAAATGATTCCGCCTTTTCATACTGTTTCAGATTGAGGTAACTATTGGCAATATTTACATAAGATCCCGCAAGCCCATATTTATCGCCTATTTCTTCTTTGATCAAAATGGACTTCTGCTGGTACTCAATGGCCTTTTCATACAGGCCCATATTCTGATTTATAATACCAATATTGTTGAGCGAATATGCAATCCCTACCTTGTCTTCCGATTGCTGAAACAAAGCCAATGCCTTAAACTGGTTATCCAATGCCTTATCAAAAAGCCCTTGTTTTTGAAATACGATACCAATTTTATTGTAAAGCCTGGCTATGCCTTTTTCATCTTTTAAACGTTGCCGTATTTTTATTGCATTGGTGTAAAGCTGTATGGCGGTATCATAATTTTCTTTGTCAAAGTAAATAATGCCGAGGTCGTTGTAAGCCTGTGCAATCCCTTTATCGTACTTTAGTTTTGATCCGGCGGCAATGGCCTGGTTTCCATATTCAATTGCTTTATCGCTGTTTACCATCCGGTATTGCCAGGTGAGTTCATTGAGGGTTTGTATAGCGGCGGAATCTTTTTGAACAGCCAACAACTTTTCCAGGCTATCAATAACCGGCTTGTTTTTTTGGGCGAAAAGGGGGAGTGTATTGCCTACGTTTGTCAGTATAATTAAAAGCAGTTGCAAGCCAATCTTGTTCATTCCTTGTGGTTGAAGCGAAAAGATAAACTATTTAACAAAAATTAACAAATTGTACGGAAATAGTTTTTTGCTAGCGGTAACGGGTGGGCAATGGTGATCCACTATCGGATGGGCATTGAATCTATTTTAGTTAATATTTTGAATGCATAACTTACTTCATCCTGATCTTATCTACAGAAATAGTCGGGATGTTCCAACACGGAGGTTCAAGGTCTTATCATCATTATTAATTAATTACTCAATTAGACACTATGTGGCACTCCAGGTTTTTTTACGGCCTCGAATAAAAAGTGTTAGATATTATAAACATAGGTCGTTAAGAAATCATCCGCCGCGGCGGATTGAGCCGGGCAAAAGCTTCATAGTATTGAGCTACTGACGGCGAGTTCCTTGATTTTAGACTTATGTTGAAAATTTCAGCCTTTTTATTCGCAGCCCTGTCCGACTGGCGTCAGCCGGGCGGGCTTGATTTTTTTTGTTTCTTTTTTTTATCAAGATAAAAAAGAAAATAGAGTCTATGTATATTGAAGTCGCCTCCACAACCGACGGGGCTGCGTAACTGGAACGCTGCTTCTTTTGCTTCTTTCATCCCGATAAGGGTTGGGAGCATAGCAACTTCGTCGTTACCGAACCAAAAGAGGCAGCTTATCCAGTGTTGCAATAGCTATGAAAAGCTATATAAATTTTAAATGGCTTAAATAAACGACATTGACTCACGCTTCATGCTTCACGTCTGACGACTCACGACTCACGATTCATTATAATCCCAATACTTCCTTCATACTAAAAATACCTTTTTTTCCTTTAATAAATTCTGCAGCCAATACCGCACCAGTAGCAAAACCCTGGCGGTTATGCGCAGTGTGAATGATTTCAATATCATCTACCGCAGAGCTATATTTTATTTTGTGTGTTCCGGGTGCCGGATCAATTCTTTCGCTGATGATGGACAGATCGTGTGGATTAATGCTACCATGATTGATCCACTCTTTTTTTCTTCCCAAATTTTCCAAAATCTGTTCTGCCAGGGTAATGGCCGTTCCGCTTGGAGCATCCTTTTTTTCTGTATGATGAATCTCTTCCATGCTTACCTCATAATCTGTTTGCTGATCCATCAGGCGGGCCAATAATTTATTCACTTCAAAAAATATATTAACCCCAACGCTATAATTACTGGCATACGTAAGCGCTCCATTCAATTCTGTACAATGATCCTTCACTTCATTCCACCGGGTCAGCCACCCGGTACTTCCACTTACAATTGGTATACCTGCATCCAGGCAGGCCAGTATATTTTCGACAGCACTATGCGGACTGGTAAATTCTATTGCCACATCACATTGCTGCAGGTTTTCTTTTGTAAATTCCTCCGTTGAATTGATGTCTATTTTGAGGCCAATCGTGTGCCCCCTCTGTACAGCGATTGTTTCGATAGCCTTACCCATTTTTCCATAACCAATCAATGCGATATTGAGTTTTTCCGGGCCGGATGAAACATTGGTAACTGAATCCATTGATAGTTGTTTGATTGGTTAAATAAGGCAAATATAATTATTTACCCACTTTCCTTTTTGTTGAATGTATATCAAGCACAAGGCTTATTCCGGTAGTATTCGCCATTGGGCTGTATCCCTGCTTCAGTTGAAGGCTTAGGTTATCGCTTACATTAAATGCCTTAAGGTGGCCATCAACGGTAGCGTCCACTACATTTAATCCCCAGAACACCAAAAAGAAAAGAACGGAGTAATCCACATTCTGACGAAATGAATTTCGGTAGGTACGGATGGCTTCGGCGGAAAGGTTTTTGAACCGTGGATCAATAAGTGCATCATTTGCTGATAGCGTATCTGTTTTATAGATGTACGCCAATCGGAGTAATTTGTAATTTTTTACATTGAAAAAAAACACGCTGCCCGTTACGCCAAGTGCCCCGTAAACAAGCGGAAGTTTCCAATATCGCCTGTTATAAATCTGACCCCAACCCGGAAAAATAGCCGATCGTTTTGTGGCAATGCGGGGATCGAATTTTTTTTTCGTGGTTTCTTTACTGCTACTGTCAGTGATTTTTTTTGAATCAGCAGCAATACTATTTTTTTTTACCTGGGCTTGTACGTTGCCGCAAAAAAGATAAAAAATGATTATAAAAAATATTGACAATAATTTCCTCATCAACTTACTTTGATATTCAATTTATCCAACAAACCATTTAATTCTTCCAATGAATAATATTCAAATGTTACGGCACCAAAGCCTTTTTTGTTGTGTACCAATTTTACCTTGGTATTAAATTGCGACGCTAAATTATCTTCTATCCTTTTAAAGGCAGGCGGCAGTTGGGCTTTTACCGAATTTTTAACAGCGTCGCTTCCGGTGTACATTTTGCGTACCAGGTCTTCAGTTTGCCTTACAGATAATTCCTTACTTTTTATTTCTGAAAAAATGAACAATTGCTTATCAACCACATCCACACTGATCAGCGCCCTAGCGTGCCCCATCGTAATTACACCAGTGCGTACTGCCACCTGAATATCCGGGGGCAATTTTAATAAGCGGATATAATTGGTAATGGTGCTTCGTTCTTTACCCATTCGCTCTGCTACCTGCTCCTGCGTATAATCCAATTCATCCATCAGCCTTTTATAACTCAATGCAATTTCTATGGAGTTTAAATTTTCTCTTTGCAAATTTTCCAGTAATGCAAGCTCCAGCAACTCTGCATCATTTGCCTGGCGTACGTAAACCGGTACGTCTTTTAACCCCGCAATTTTAGCCGCCCTAAAACGCCTTTCACCAGCAATCAGCCGGTACTTACCCGAAGGCATTTTACTAACCGTAAGTGGCTGAATGATATCATGAATTTTTAGGGAAGCCGCCAGTTCGCTTAATGCTGTTTCATCAAAATCTTTGCGTGGCTGCCTGGGATTGACTTCAATCTGGTCCAGGGAAACGCGGTTAGTTGCGGTGGTCTTTTCAACAACATCCATTTTTAATGAACCTGCTGTATTTTTCATATCTGCATCCATGTTTTGTAATAAACTGCGGATACCTTTTCCTAGTGCGTCTTTTTTATTGGGAGGTGTCATAGTTGAATGATAAGTGAATGAATGATGAGTGATGAGTGAATGAGTGATGAATGATGAATGATGAGTGATGAGTGATGAGTGAATGATGAATGATGAATGATGAGTGATGAGTGATGAGTGAATGATGAGTGATGAATTAGGAAAAATGCGTAATGAAATTGATTAGTTATTTTCTAAATACCGTGGGTGTTTACTCCTGATTGGAAATTAAAAAATCAGGTAATACAGAATTCTATAATTACGCATTCTACTCATCAATGATTACTCATTACTGATTACTCATTACTCATCATTCATTACTGATTACTCATCATTCATAACTGATTACTCATTACTCATCATTCATTACTCATTGTATAATCTTATCTGCCTGTTTCATCTTTGTCATATTATTTTTCTGCAAAATTTCTTTAGCAAGGTTCAGGTAATTTACAGATCCCTTGCTTTCGGCATCATACAAAATTACCGGTTTGCCAAAACTGGGCGCCTCACTCAACCTGGTATTCCGGTGAATGATGCTACTAAAAACCATTTCTTCAAAATGCCTTCTTACTTCGGCTACCACCTGGTTGCACAAACGTAAACGGCCATCATACATAGTCATTAAAATACCTTCTATCTGTAATTCAGGATTCAACCTGTTTTGTACTATTTTAATGGTGTTTAGTAATTTGCCCAGCCCTTCCAATGCAAAAAACTCTGTTTGAACAGGAACTGCCACACTATCGGAAGCCACCAGCGCATTCACCGTTATCAGGCCAAGTGAAGGGGAGCAATCAATAACAATAAAATCATATTCATCCCTGATGGGATCGAGTATTTTTTTTAATACGCCCTCCCTGTTGGGATAATTGATCATTTCAATTTCGGCTCCTACCAGGTCAATATGCGAGGGAATGAGGTCGAGATTGGGAACATCCGTTTTTAACAGCACATCCCGGGCGTTCACATCATTTACCATACAATCGTACAGGCTCTGCGTGATGTTGTGTAAATCAAAACCAACTCCTGTAGTGCTGTTTGCCTGTGGATCGGCATCTACCAGTAAGGTTTTATATTCCAGTACGGCCAAACTTGCTGCTAAATTAATTGCCGTAGTTGTTTTGCCAACACCACCTTTCTGGTTCGCTATACCTATTATTCTTGCCATACTTATTCCCTCGGGGAGAATTATTTATTATGATAAAGTTGTTCTTTTATTTAACCGTCCATTTTCCATGCTATTCATAGAAATTACAGAATTGGCAAAGGTAATGTTTGAAAAGCAACTATAATTCTTAAGTTGGGTAAAATGCTCTACTCATTGCCGGAACTATTCCAAATGTACCATAATATTAAGGGCAACTAAATTGAAGATTTTATTAATATTGGTATACTCGTTTTGAGATCCGTTCACATAATCTTAAAGTATATTGGTTTGAGAAAAATGTACAGGTCTCACCCAAACCTCCTCAATGCAGCGTGCTATAAAGCCCTCCATCTACAGAATGGACAATACCCGCAAGAAAAGAAATTAAATTCATTTTCCATAAAAGAAGCAAACGAATATATTTATGACAGCTTGACAAATTTGCGGCTTCGGCATAAATTTGGCAACAATGCAGCTTCTTAATTGTTGAGATGAGAAATCAACTCACTAAAAATTAAATATGTATTTGATAATTTCCGGAACAAACAGGGTGGGCAGTAATACGTTGAAGGTTGCAAAAGAATACCAGCGATTATTAAAAGAAAAATCGATCGACTCCGAATTACTTTCCCTAGAAGGCATTAATTTGTTAAAAAGAGATGCGGATTTTGAAAGGATAGAAAATGAATTGATCATTCCCATCGATCATTACATTTTTATTTCACCTGAGTACAATGGCAGCTTTCCGGGTGCATTGAAAATGTTATTCGACACAGGCAAAACGCACTCTTTATGGTGGCACAAAAAGGCAATGCTAACCGGGGTATCTACAGGCAGGGCCGGCAACTTAAGAGGGATGGATCACCTGGCCGGAGTTTTAAATCACGTAAAAGTTACGGTACTACCCAACCAGTTACCGATTTCTTCAGTAGACAAATTAATGGATGCAGAAGGGCATTTTACAGACCAGAACACATTAAAGGCAATCAACCAGCAATTGGATGAATTCATCAAATGGACTTCCCCAACCCCTGAAAGATAGTTAAATGCAGGCCAGACTGGTTCCGATACCTTTATTATATCGTAGATTTGAGTGCATCCTTACACCAGCGAGTGCATCCAATAAACAGTATAACTTAACTAAAATTATTTCTCATGCGTTCTCCTTTTGGTGCTTTCATTTTTGTGGCAGTAATGCTGATAATGGACACATACGTTTTTCAGGCCATTAAAGCGGTCTGTCAAACAGCATCGCCCAAAACGAAGGCAATCGTTTATAGTATTTATTGGGCCATCACTGCCCTGGCCATTATCGGGTTCCTATTATTTGCATTTACCGACCAGCATTTCCTGCCCCGTAAAGTGAGAAATTATTTGTTTGCCATTGTAATTGGTTTGTTCCTGGCAAAACTCACTACCATTATTTTTGTGTTGGTGGATGATATCCGCAGGGTGATACAATGGACGGCCGGCAAATTGTTTTTCCAAAACACAGAAGGAGATGCAGTGAATAGTGAGGGAATTACCCGATCTGTTTTTTTAAGCTGGTTTGGCCTGGCTGTCGGCGGAAGCTTATTTGGCAGCCTCCTGTATGGTTTTGGTAATAAATACAATTATAATATCAAGCGGGTTCAACTGGCTTTTGATAATTTGCCGAAAGGGTTTAAAGGGATGAGGATCCTGCACATCAGCGATATACACAGTGGAAGTTTTACCGATAAAAAAGCTGTGCATCATGGCGTACAGGAAATACTGAGGGAAAATGCAGATATCATACTTTTTACAGGCGACCTGGTAAACGATAAGGCGACTGAAATGGATAATTACATAGATGTTTTCAACCAGTTGAAAGCCCCGATGGGTGTATATTCCACGCTGGGAAATCATGATTACGGGGATTATGTAAAATGGCCTTCAGATGGCATCAGTAAAACACAGAATTTAGAAAACCTTAAAAATGTACATGCATCAATGGGCTGGAAATTATTAATGAATGAGCACGTAGTCCTTGAAAAAGATGGCGACCAGATTGCCCTGCTCGGCATCGAAAACTGGAGTGCAAAAGCTAATTTTCCCAAGCATGGCAGAATGGACCTTGCCCATACTGGTACTGAAAAATATCCATTTAAGATATTAATGAGTCATGATCCCAGCCATTGGGACGCAGAAATAAAAACCAGCTACAGTGATATAGACCTGATGTTGAGCGGCCATACCCACGGCATGCAGTTTGGCATTGAAATACCCGGTTTTAAATGGAGCCCGGTTCAGTATGTATACAGACAATGGGCAGGCCTCTACGAAGATGTAAAACAAAAATTGTATGTAAACCGTGGCTTTGGTTTCATCGGCTACCCCGGCAGAGTGGGCATATTACCGGAGATTACAGTGATAGAGTTGGTATAAACTGTATATACAATCATAGGATTAGGTATAACATTCGCAAACCTCAACCGGGAGGAGCTTACAGTTCATTTTCCCTGCCAGCGAGCGGGGGAACAAAAAAATCAATCCGCCGCGGCGGATGATTTCTTAACGGATCATATTTAAATTTTTTACCTGTCCCGACGAACGAAGTGGAACTCGGGAGCACCTTTTTTTCGAGACCGATACCAGTTTCTGATTGTGAACTTGTCACCTAATTCTATAAAATAAAAGCTTGCTATTAATTGGTAATTTTTTTGAAGATGGGTTCATGCAAATTATGCTGAACGCGGTTTGTTTAGCTTTTCCTGGAGTAACTTGGCGAATTGGTTTCCATGAGTGGTTTCAAATATATCAGAATGATCTCCCTCCACTTCGAATATCGTAACGCCAGCCGCATAATCGCACCATATATTTTTTGTGTTTTCACTTAAATTAACTTTCTTAAACCGGATATTGTTGCTAACATCGGTAAAATAGTAACGCTCTTTTGCGTAAAATAACAAAATTTCACCACCGTAGGGCTGTAACTTATATTTGTGAATGGCATTTCGATATACCTGTGAAGATTCATTGAAAATTTCTAACCCGGAGTACTCCAATCCCCGTACACTTTTCCCCCTGTTTTTAATTTTCTTAACCATTGTTTTAAATGACTTAACCTTATAACCAATAGCTTTCCTTGTATATTTTCTAAGCAGGTAAGTTTCAAAATCTATTTTCAGAATAGCTTTTGAAATAACCCGTTTTAAAACAGGGGGTATATTATAAAAGTTTTTAAATGAGGCCGGTTGTATATTTTTAACTTTACGAATAACGGTATCAAACATGGCCAGTACATGAACTTTTTTTCCCATAGCCTCTAATTGTTTAGTCATTTCGAAAGCTATAATCCCCCCGGTACAATGTCCTGATAATGCGTATGGCCCGTCCGGGTTACCTATCCTTATTTCTTCAATAAATTTACCGGCGATATCTTCCATAGAATAGCCCATATTTAATTCCTCTTTATCATCCACAATGGGTTGTAAAGCATATACCGGCTGATCTTCATCCATCATTTCGGCAAACTTTTTAAACCGCCGCGCCGTTCCGCCTCCTCCACAAATAATGTAAAGTGGCACTTTTCTTCCACTGGTTTTTATTGGAACCAGGTATTTAATATTTATTTCCGGCTGTAAAGGGTTTCTTGTTTTTTCCAGGATATTATCAGCCAACACAGCAACAGTAGGGTATATAAAAATATCATTCAATGGCAATTCTATCTGCAGGGCTTTGCGGATAGCTGCTACCAATCTTACTGCCAGCAATGAATGACCACCCAGTTCAAAGAAATCGTCGTGTACGCCTACCTGTTCCACTTCCAGCACATCTTCCCAGAGGGATGCCAGCCTGGCTTCTGTTTCATTGCGGGGCGCCACATATTGGCCGGTCAAAGACTCCT
>Ga0209181_10002460_pt1 | contig 30223 bp, 25 predicted proteins | sample MAT05_FD_187208 | JGI IMG/M metagenome (GOLD analysis project Ga0209181, IMG submission 187208) | Freshwater microbial communities from Lake Fryxell liftoff mats and glacier meltwater in Antarctica - MAT-05 (SPAdes) (version 2) | ecosystem: Environmental > Aquatic > Freshwater > Ice > Liftoff... | reverse complement strand
CATCGCTCCCTGCACCGCTCACGTCATTGGACCATGCCGACCCAGCGCCGCATCAATTCGCCAGCCTGGCCTTCATTGCTGTCGCGCAGCGCGAGGATCTGGTCCCATGTCGAGTCCAACAGCGTAACATTGCCGAGGTAACCCATCTTCCATTGCTCGAACATCAATTCACGCACAGGAGCAATGCTCAGTATTGCAACGTCTGTGTGCCTGGGATCGCCTGAAATCCTCAAGAACGTACGCAGCACGTCGAGTTCTCGGCCTTCCAGAACCTGCGCAAAGCACTGGTTCTTGTAGCAAAGCAGGCCGGAAATACCGTCACGCCGGTTGTTGGCGCCGGAAGTCTTCAGGATTTCTTGCACTTCCGTCAGGGTGAATGATCGAGACGCCTTGCTGACGTAGCAAAGGCGAAGCAGAGCGGGCGAAGAATCCATGACGGGCGTGACCAAATGGCATTCAGTAATGTCCTTATCGGCAGCGGGCGCCGGAACTTGAACTTGCCACCCAATTGAATCCTGGCGTCAGCGCAAGGCGGCCATCCTGCGCCAGTACGTCTGTGTTCTATCGGGTCGGCTCGGCTGCTGTTCCTCCGGCAACCGCAAAAGGCGCTGCAGAACCGGATGATTGCAATTGAAAGGTGGTCAATGGGTCCAGTCTCCCGCCCGGCGTCGAGCGCACTGCGCCCAACAAGCATGGCGCCAACAGCTATCGACGGCATGCCGGGCATTGGTTTTGCCCGAAGCGCGCAACGGGAGCCACCCAGAACCCGGCAGCGGAGCACCTCGTGTTCTCTTCCTCATGCCCCAAACCCTCATCTGGCCTGGCTTCACCCCGATTCCACGCTATTGTTCGCGCTGCCATAGCGACGATTGAATCGTCCGATCGCGGCAACTGCCGCACTCATTGCTTCGCGTTCCGCTTCGCTGAGGTAGGGATTCCAGATATCGAAGATCAGCACGACCCGGGTTTGATCGCTGTGATTCCAGGCCTCGTGGACCATCGAGTCGTCGAACACCAGACATCGACCCTGTTCCCACACACGCGCTTCGCCGCCGGCTTTCAGTGCACCGCAGTTTTCCGGAACGACCAGCGGCAGATGCACGGTCAGTCGGCCATTGATCACGCCCGTATGCGGCGGGATATGCGTGCGCGGCTTGAGTACCGAAAACAGCGCTTCCGGCGAATGCTCGGGAATGCGCATGATCGGTAGCGATTCCAGCGCCGCTACAGTCTTCGGACAACGCTGACAATGCGCGTCGATGCGCCGGCCGTGGCGAAACAAATGATAGCTGCTCCAGCGCAAGGAACGATTGAGCTCGCGCCAGACCGGGGCCGCTGGTGCGTCCTCGGCCATGTTCACATAGGGACTCAGTTGCGCCTCATTTTCAAGCACTGCGAGCATTTCTTCACGAATGCCGGCAACCGCGTTCTCCATCAGGATCAGGAACGGGAAGTCTTCACGGTCGAACCATGGTTGCGGCGGAAGGTCGGGAATCAGCAGGAACGTGGGGCGCTGCAACGGATGCGGCCATTCGATCGCGGCCTTGCCCAGATAGACATCCAGCGCTCGCTGGATCCGGGCCAACGCTGCGGGCCCATGGCGCGCACGCAGTGGGCTGAGCACCCGATCAAGTACCTCCTCGCGCGCGTCCTGCACCGTGTCGATCGCTCGACTGATACCGGTTCGATACGTGTCCGGCAATTGCTGACCGCTGCCGAGCAGCCCATTCTTCTGAGCCAGCGACAGCGCCTGGATATAGGTTTGCAGCATTGTCTCGTGCAACCCCAAGACATTTTCCTGCCCGCCGCGGCGAAACAGGGCCTCCAGAAGCTGCGAATCGTTCCCGAACGCTTGATCGAACGCATCCCGGGCCAAGCCATGTTCAGCAGTCGCTTCGAGTGCGCAACCGCGACGAAAATGCAGCAATGCCGAGTCGGGCGTTGCCACCAGTCCCTGTTCGGTGATGGCGCGTGCATGTGCTGCATCGCCCGACTCCAGCGCGCGTATGGCGAGAAAATCCAGCGCTGCTTCGTGCGTGGGCTCAAGCGCAAGCAAACTGCGGCAATGCTGTTCGGCTTCGGCAGGATCACCACGGCGCAAAGCTTTGCGTACTGAACGAATCAGCCGGTAAACTTCACTATTGTCGACCGTGGCGGTAGCAGCGAATAGCATGCGGTGAGTGCGTCGTGGCAAAGTCCGGATACGATATCCATGGCGCTTTTCTTGCGTAGTCTACGCTGCGAGTCCACTCCGTCAAGCGCTCCGGGCGCTTTCCGCGCTACCCGCTGGCGCGCGAATTCCGAGCCCTGCAGCCTGCGGTGCTGGCTTGCGCACCATGCGGCGTTTTCCCGCGAATGGCTTCCAGGCCCAGTTGCCGGGCGCGCCCCGCCTCACCTGGTTCCAGTGCCTGTCTGCGCCGAACGCCAATTTGCGTGCGCAGCTCACAGCATCCGGCTGCGGCAAACGTCGCCCTACGCACGACGAGTCGAGTGCGGCCAACGGCGATCGCCGCAGCCGCGACTAAAAGCGCCGCGCGATGACCGTTGGCGCGGCGCCTCAAGCGCGTCTTCAACATCGATGTGAGCACAGGCGGCCACCGTGGCGGCACGCTACGGATCGTGGCCAGCATCGAACAACCCACCGCCATCCGCGCCATCCCCGCAAGGGGTCATCCATGCCTCGCCCACTTCGCAAAGCATGGCGCGCTGGAGAAAACGCAGCAGCGGTGCTGGTGCGAGCAGACTGCTCATTTGGAATGTATCGGTGGTTCGTTCGATGGCGCCAATGATCTTTGCACGCCCTCCGTGCCCGGCTGCATTCGCCAACAGCTCGACCGCGGTGCAACCCGAATTTGCGCTGGTTCGACCCTTGGCACTCAGCTGCGAAATCTATTCGATCCAGCCCGGTCTGACGCTGCCCTCGGCGAGGCGTTAGACTACAGACATACCGCAGCATCGGAGCCGCCATGAGTCCTCGCGCTTGCTCGTCGTCGATTCCACTGTCGTCGTGCCTGTCTTCGGCACGCTGCTCATATCTTCTTCTTGTCGGCTTCGCCGTGCTGGCACTGATGGCCGGCGTTCCGGCCATTGCCAGCAGCGCGCCTGCACCTGTCCCGGATCATGCCGATCGCAGCCGCATCATCGAGCAGTATGCGCGGCTGCCGCTTTCCTTCATCGAAAACCGCGGCCAGGCTGATGCGCGCATCGACTATTACCTGCAATCGCCGCACTACGATCTCTATTTCGATCGCGGCGGACACAGCCTGCGGCTGACTGACCGGAGTGGCGATACAGCCCGCGCGCATGTGGTCAAGGTGCGATTGCTGGGCGCGAAAACCCGCCGCATCGAGAGCCGTCGGAGCGCGCCCGGCATCGTCAGCTACTTCAAGGGACCCGCGTCGCAATGGCGCACCGGCATCCAGACGCAGGCCGAAATCGGCTACGTGCAGCCCTGGCCCGGCATCGATCTGAGCTACAACGGCAATGGCGGCACGCTGGAATCGGTCTACACGGTGGCTCCTCATGCCGATCCTCGTCGCATCCGTCTGCGCTATTCCGGACACCAATCGCTGCGCATCGACGCGCGCGGCGATCTGGTCTATCGCACCGCGCTGGGCGAAGTGCGCGAGACCGCGCCGATCGTCTATCAGGACATCGACGGCAAGCGCACGCGCGTCGATGGGCGCTATCGATTGATCGACCGCAACACGGTTGGCTTCAAGGTCGCGCGCTACGACCGTGCCCACGCGCTGGTGATCGATCCGAGCCTGGTCTATGCCGGCTTCATCGGCGGCAACAATACCGATGTCGCCCATGGCGTTGCCGTTGATGCCAGTGGCAACGCGTACGTCACCGGTTACACCAGTTCGACGCCGGCCACCTTTCCGCTGGCCGCCGGCCTCGACAACACCTATGGCGGCGGCGTCCGAGACGCCTTTGTCGCCAAGGTCAACGCGGCCGGCACGGCGCTGGTATATGCGGGCTATATCGGCGGTATTGGCGATGACGAAGGCTACGGGATCGCCGTGGATTCGGCCGGCGCTGCCTACATCGCCGGCAATACCAGTTCCACCCAGACCACGTTTCCCGTGCTGGGCGGCCCGGACCTGACCCACAACGGCGGCGGCGACGATGCCTTCGTCGTCAAGATCAACCCGGCCGGTACGGCGCTGGTGTATTCGGGTTATGTCGGCGGTGCCTTGTCCGACAGGGGCCGCGGCATCGCCGTGGACAGTGTCGGCAGTGCCTACATTGCCGGCAACACGTTTTCGAGTCAGACCAGTTTCCCGGTCATCGTCGGACCGGACCTGACTGCCAATTTCAACATCGATGGTTTCATCGCCAAGTTGAGTGTCGATGGCAGTTCGCTGGTGTATGCCGGTTTCATTGGCGGCAACAATATCGACGAAGCCCTCGCGATCGCGGTCGATGGCAGTGGCACTGCTTACGTCACCGGCTATACCGGTTCGTCGGCCGCCAGTTTTCCGATATCGGTCGGGCCCGACCTGACCTTCAATGGCGCCTCTGACGCCTACGTGGTCAAGGTCGATGCGGGCGGCACCGGCTTCGTCTATGGCGGCTACATCGGCGGTAGCGGCAATGACGAGGGGCGCGGCATTGCGGTCGATGGCGCCGGCAATGCCTACGTCAGCGGTTTCACCGCGTCGCCGCAGGCAAGCTTTCCGGTGCTGGTCGGGCCATCACTGGTCTACGGCGGAAATACCGATGCGTTCATTGCCAAGGTCAATGCCACTGGAAGCGCCCTTGTCTATGCCGGCTACATCGGCGGCAACGACTTCGACCAAGGCTCCGGCATTGCGGTCGACACCGCCGGCAACGCCTATGTCGCCGGCTTTACGTGGTCGACGCAAGCAAGCTTTCCGGTTGTCAGCGGGCCGGGGCTCATCTACAACGGCGGCAACGGCGATGCCTTCATCGCCAAGGTCAACACTACCGGCAGCGCCCTTGTCTACGCCGGCTACATTGGTGGCAGCAGCGCCGAAGAAGCTTTCGATGTCGACGTCGATGCCAGCGGCAGTGCCTATGTTGTCGGTAGCACCTCCTCGACCGCCGCGACGTTCCAGACGCTGGTTGGCCCCGACATCACATCGAACGGCGGCTTGGACGTGTTCATCGCGAAGATCGAAGGCGCGAGCACGCTGATCTTCGCGAATGGTTTCGAGTAGCCGTCACGGCTTTCGTGGGAGGCCCGGTTCGGGCCGACCGCACTAGCAGTGCCGAAACGGGGACGGAGGCAATTAAGGGGCGTCGGCGTCTGGTGTCGGTTTGCCCGCGTGGGCGAGCGGCGACGGACTGCAAGGCCGGACTGCCTCCGTCCCCTTCTACGTTGTCCTTTGCGGACCCGCACGCGATGCGCCGCGGCGACTCTGCGTGGCACCAAGCGCCGCGCGGCAGCGGCCTACAGCACAACCGGTCGATCCGACAATTCGTTGCGATCGCCCGGTTGCGGCGGGAAGTGTGCGGCCAGCAGCGCGCCCACGGCTGCGACCGCCGCGATCACGCCTGCGGCTGGATCGGCGCCGGCGAAACGGCGCGCGAGTTCGTCCACGATCGGCTTCCATTCCGCGGCAGACACCCGCGCGGCGATCCCGCGGTCGGCCACCAGCTCGATGCGGCGCTCGCACAGCAATGCGTAGATCAGCACGCCACAGTTGGCATGCGTATCCCACACGCGCAGCGTGCCGAAGGCGTGTTCGGCGCGCTCGCGCACGCTCTGTCCGCGCAGCACCTCGTTGACCGGCCAGCGCGATTCGACCGCGAAAACGATCTCGCCGGCATGCGCACGCTCGCCGGCGGCAACCACTGCCGCGATCTGCGCGAGCACCGGTGCGGGGAACCAGCGCGCGCGGCGGAATCGCGCAGCGAACAGATGCCGGAGGACTCGGGCGAAGGTGCTCATCGCTACCAGCGCCCCGATGCGCCACCGCCGCCAGAGCGGCCGCCACCGCCCGACCAGCTACCGCCTGAAGAACCGCCACCGCCCCAGTTGCCGCCGGACGATCCCCCGCTCCAGCCTCCGGAGCCACCGCGCCCGGATGAGAATCCACCACCACCGGACGTGGACACTGCCATAAAGAACGCCGCGCCTGCCGACACCAGCACGGCCTGGAACATTTTGAAAAGGAACCAGCACATGCCGCCCGCGACCAGCGCGGCCAGCAGTGCCAGACCGAATCCGGGCTTGCCGCGCACACTGACGAACACCGAGCCCAGCACCATGCCGATGAACAACGACACCGGCCAGAAATCGCCCAGCCCGCCGCTGGTGTCCGCCAACGGTGCCGGAAGCTGTTCGCCGTCGATCAGGCCGATCAGGCGGTCCACAGCGGCGTCGATGCCGCCGAAGAAATCACCCTCGCGAAACTTCGGGGTGAGGAACTCGCTGATGATGCGTCCGGCCAGCGCGTCGGGGATCGCGCCTTCCAGGCCGTAGCCGACCTCGATCCTGACCTGCCGCTCGTCCTTGGCCACCACCAGCAGCACGCCGTCGTCGCTGCCCTTGCGCCCGATCGCGTTGTTCCCGAACACGCGCACCGCGTAGTCCTCGATGCCGGCATCACCCGCGCGATCGACCACCAGCACCACGACTTGCGAGCCCTTGCGCTGCTCGAATGCGCGGATCTTTGCGCGCAGCGCCTGCTGCTGGGCCGCGTCGAGCGTGTCGGTGAAATCGGTCACCGGGCTCGTCAGCGTGGGCAGCTCCTGCGCGTGGGCGACCAGTGCGAGCCAGAATCCGAGCAAGCCGAGGGACACGCGCAACCACGCAGGGAACATGACGAGCAACCCGCTGCTCGCGGGTTCAGTCACCGGCCTTGGGCGGCGGCTGGCTGAAATCGACGGTCGGCGGCGTGGCGATCGCGGCCTCGTTCTCGACGCTGAAGTTCGCCTTGGGCTTGTAGCCGAACATCATCGCGGTGAGATTGACCGGAAACTGGCGCACCGTGGTGTTGAATTGCTGCACACTCTGGATGTAACGGTTGCGCGCGACGGTGACCCGGTTCTCGGTGCCTTCGAGCTGCACCTGCAGATCGCGGAAGTTCTGGTCGGACTTGAGCTGCGGGTAGTTCTCGCTCACCGCGAGCAGGCGCGAGAGCGCGCCCGAGAGCTCGCCCTGTGCGGCCTGGAACCTCTTCAGCGCCTCTTCGTCGTTGGCCAGCTCCGGGGTGACCTGGATACTGCCGACGCGCGCACGCGCGTTGGTCACCTCGGTCAGCACGCGCTCTTCCTGCGCGGCGTAACCCTTGACCGTGCTGACCAGATTCGGGATGAGATCCGCCCGGCGCTGATACTGGTTGATCACCTCCGCCCACTGCGCCTTGGTGTCCTCGTCCTGACGCTGGATGTTGTTGTATCCGCAGCCGCTGAGCGTCGCGGCGGCGGCGAGCACCGCGAAGGTGGCGATCAAACGGCGCATGGCAAGCCTCCGGTGGCGGGAGAATCCCGACGATACCGCAACCACGGAAGGAAAGGATAAAGGTGCCAGCATAACGGTGCCAGAAACGCCGACACCAGGCGCACGAATTGTCTGATCCGCAGTAACGGGAGTCAATGAGGCAGCGGCGCTGCCGTGGAAACGTCGCGCAACGGGGACGCAAGCAATCAAGTGGCGAGGGCGCCGGCTGTTCGCTTGCCTGCTTTAGCATGCGCCGAAGAATCGTCAGGCTTGGCAGCCTTCAACCCCTCCGCCTTTTGCCACGACGCGCAGGCGCAGCGTTGCCAGCTGTCGGATCAGGCCCCGCTCAAGCGCGAGTTGGCGGGATGCAGGACGAAAACCCCCTCCCGAAAACAAATGCGGTCGCGCGCTTCGCTGTGCAAACAAGCTGAAGTGCCCAACGAGAAAAACCGCTAGGCCAACTCGGCAATGGAGGATTCAAAACAACTTCAACCGCGATTCGATGTACGGCGAGCGCCGCGCCACAACTGAAGACCCGCCGATGACAGTGCAGGCGGAATCATGTCACGTGGAGATTCAGTGAGATTCAGACGCAAGATCACCACGCAGTCGCCCAACCCTGACCGCGCGAGCAGGACGCAGCTTGGCACCTTTGCAGGCGATCAGCCTGGTCTTGTCCGGGATTGCACCGCAGCGGGATGTGCTGCAGCGGCCGTATCCGTCACCGCTTCGGAAATTGCGGATGAAGCGAAGCAACACTTCAAATCGATGCACAACGCGACCCCGATCAAACTCCACTGGGCAACTTGCGCCCAAGGCAGCAGCTCAAATGCACCGATATCCTCACGACCAGTGTTCAAGCCGGTGACATAGCTAAAACACAGCGCGAACGATGCGACCCATGGCCACAGATCGCGCCCATACACCGCAAACGGCAGCAACCAAAGAAGGTACCAGGCATTTATGACCGGAGAAAAAAGCAGCAACACGCCGAAGACGCGATGCCAGGGCGGGCATGCGTCGGAATGCCTGGCCTGCCATTGAATCAGGAACATCATCGCAATCGCCGCAGCTGCGCAAAGCGGCTTCGCGAGGTCTGGATCGAGAACCGCGCCGAGCAACGCGAATACCGCAGCATTGAACTGCCAATCCTGCGCGAAGGCGAGCAGACCAGGCAGATCACTGTCGGAACCGGCGAATGGCAGATAGGTTGCCAACATTACCGCAATCGCAATCGGCACCGACCATTGCCGTTTTTTCCATAGAAGCCAGGCCATCGTCGGTAGTACGCTGATCTTAATCGCCAGCGCCAGACCGAAAAGTATGCCCTTTAACCATACGCCGCCGACCGCACGCAAATGCCATGCCAGCAATAGCGGCAGTGCGAGCAGGGCGTCCGGATGACCGGTAAGCGCAACTTCCTTGAAGACCAATGGGTTCCACGCATACAGGAGCACCATGCGCGGTGAACCACTGCGCAGCAGCAATGCAATCAGCGCAAGATTGGAAAGCACCAGGAGCACTCTGATCGGCCAGAACGAGCCGGGCGCAATCAAGTAACCGGCGCCGAACAAGTACTGCAGCAGCGGCGCATAGATCGTGGGCAACTCGGGATAGTTGATGCCATCGAGCGCACCCCTCATGGCTACCGGTACGCCGGAGTCGGCGAAGAACGACGCAGGAGCAACTCCATAGGGCGAACCGGAGGTTACGAAGCGGTAACCGTCCCAGACGTAGCGATAGTGGTCGTCCTCTAACAGCGGCAGCCCGAAGAGGCCAACGAGATGGAACAATGCGGCGACCGCAAACACGACCCGGGCCCCGATCGTGACCGCGCTACGGTAGGCGCAGCCAAGCCCGCCGAACGCCAGTAGCATCGCTCCAAGGAACAAATAAACGACACCTTCGCCCACATTTCTCGACAGCGCCACAAGACCGGTGAATGCAGAAAGCATCACCAATACCGGCATCCACAGTGGAGCGACCGAAACCCGTCTCGGCGCAAGCAACATCATGGCTACGGAGAGATGACGCGAGTCGCCCGACGATCCCGTCTATCGCGCATCCACTGCCGAAAAATCATCCCGAGGATGCCGACTCCCGCACCAACCACCCCGCGCAAGGTACCGCTGATCTTCGAGTATCCCAACCGAACGCGCGAATCCACAGGGCACTCACTGACGCGCAAGCCGCACCGAAGCGCCTTGACCTGCATCTCGACGGTCCAACCATAGGTCGGATCCTGCATGTGCAACGTGCGATAGGCCTCCATGCGGATCGCCCGGAACGGCCCGAGATCGGAGTAACGATAACCCCACACCAATGCAATCAATACAACCGCCAGACGATTGCCGAATATCTGCGGCAGAGTAAGAGCACCAGACTCGATGTTACCCTGAGTGCGCGAACCGATCGCCAGGTCGTCTCCCTTCGATATCGCATCGAGCAACCGCAAAGCCTGTGCGGGATACAGCGAGCGGTCGCCGTCAACGAAAACCAGCACGTCGCAGGCGCCTGCGTCTTCGACAGCACGCAGGCACGCACGACCGTAGCCGGCTCTCGGCTCATGGACCACGGTCGCACCGGCTGCGGCGGCGATATCCGCGGTGCGGTCCGTGGAGCCGTTGTCGCAGACGACGATGCGATCGAACACCGATAAGCCGTCTGCGTCAACGGTACCTCCGAGGCCGCGAACGACCTCGGAGATGGCGTGCTCCTCATCACGCGCTGGAATAATCGCGGTGATGTAAAGGCCCCGATACATCTTAGAACGCGTACGTCAATGCGAGGCTCAAGAAATCACTCTTGGCTGTATTGCGGCCGCCAAATTTCCTGCCATAGCCAACGCTTGCAATCCACTGCTCATCGAAATTGATGCTGATGCCGCCATGAACAAGATCGTGTTCCTCTTCGACCTCGGGGAATCGCGGTGGACTGAAACCTGGCCCTCCGATATCGAGCTCACCGTCGCTGCGAACGAATTGATAGCCAGCGTACATCCCGACCGTCCGATTGAATGCGTACGAGGCGGTGGCACTGCCGAAAATATCTTCTGGCACATCGTTACCGCGCGTGCGATAGCCGAGTTCGCCACTGATCGCGAGACCTGATTCGAACACTTTGCCAACCAGCACAGCAACTTCGACGCCACTGCCACCATCACCGATCGCTGTGATTGCTCCGGTATCGTAGCCACCTTCGATGATTGCCGCGCCCCTCAACGTGATCGCGGCGCCATCTTCTCCGTATAGCCAATAGCGCAACCCGATCTTGCTGTCGGCCAGACCGGAAAGCCCGCCCTGCGGCGCAAGCACGGGATCGTCGGTGAACTCGGACTGACCATAAGCGAACTGCCCATCGATGCTCAGACGATCGGTAATGCCATATGACGCCGAAACAAGCATAGTCTGCAGTTCGAGATCTACAGGTAGCGGCATCTCGGTATCGCCTGCATAAAACCGGTCGGCGCTTTGGTCGCCGTAGGCAACCGAAATCTCGCCGGCACCTGCAGCGTTGACCCATGGTGACTGATCCGAAGCCAAGGCACTCGCACTCGCGCAAAGCGCGGCCGCGACGCACGCGGAGATCAGATTCTTTCTTCCCGCATTCATCGGTACTGCTCCTTTCAATTCGATCTGAAACGATTCTTCAGGTAGGCCTTGACGCGCCATCTTTCACCCCAGCTAAGCGCAAATTCTTTCGCATTGATGCGCTCTACCAACGCTGTAGCACCAGCCTTGTCGTGAACGCCACCGGCGACCGGGCAGGCATCGCAGACAATCTTTTCCAGATATATCTGCTTGCCCCTGGCGTACGCGTCGGAGTTGATGGTGGACGATGGTGATCCCGGCATCCGCTGAGGCTGAGAGACCGTGCCGGATGCGAATACCGAACTCGCCAAACCGCAAAGTGCAACGAAAGCGAACGAAAATGTCAGGCGATACTTCATGCAGTTTTCCTTCAGGTACGGATGGCCGAAAGCCCGGGCCGGGCTTGAGAACGAAGTTCAGGATCAATTGTCCATGGTCAGTCGATAGAAGAACTCATGGTCGACAAAATCACGCTCTTCAACAACATGGCGGAAGTGATGGATGTCATGCAACGATTGGCCGAGAGCGATCGCGCCCTGTGTTCCCAACCCATAAAACCCCGACATCCATTTCACAGCCTCGTTTCCAACGAAGCAGTTCGGAAATCGCATGCCGCGCCAGGTGCGATCCTGGATATCGAATCCGCGCAACTCACTGCTTTCTCGCATGATCAGATCCAGATCAAGCGCATGCAGGAGCGCAGTCGCCTCAGAAAACCGGTAGAAGAACCTCGCATTCCTGAACGGCTGCTCTTTTACGACATGATAGAAATAGCCCATCTTCATCAGCAAGTTGCCTACATCCTCAGCCTGCTCCTCGCTGACAAACAAATGATTCGAAAGCCACTCAACGGCCTCGTTGCCGAGAAAGCAGTTCGGATAGACCGTGAGCCGATAGCGTCGGTCTTCACTTACGATGCCTGCGGCACTTCTCATGTCTTCGGCAATGGCCGCCGGGGACTGACCCGTCCCTTCGAGCCTTCGCCACGTCTTCTGAAAACAGGCCGCCCGGTCGACGCTGACATCGAGTGTTCCATGCAGGCCGCCAAGGTATTCGTTGACGCGGGCCGCAGTCGGCTCGATTCCGAAGAAATGCCGCATCGCGTCGAGCAAGGGTCGCATGCTCGATTCGATGCGCAGGTGCGACACCCGACCGATCAGATCATAGGCTCCGTGCTTCATCGCCCACGCGCGAACCGGCGACGAAACATGCAGAAGTGCACTTTGGGTGGCAATCAGATCGACATCACCTACGATCCCCTTCAGCGCCCGGACGAACTGCGGCCAAAGCATCCTCTCCTGAGCAATCCGGGCCAGGTCGGCACACACGACGACACGGCCGCGGGTGGAATCCTTGATCGCCTTTATTTCATGCAGAAGTGGCAGATCCCTGCGAACCTTTCTTACCGCGAGGTTCATCGAAAGATTCGCTGTATACAGCATCATCTCCTGATAGTGATCCGATTGCGCAAGAATCACCGTTCCTTTGACAGAACCTGTCATGGCCCTACTTCCTGTCGTTTAGTGCCCAATCGTATTCTGTGAACTCGATGTCGATGTCGCCATCGAGCAGTGCCTGTCGTTCAGCGCTAGTAAGACCGATCGACAGTGCGTAGCGCGCCAAAAAGCTTTGAAGATCAGCCGCACCAAGGAACCCTTGTTCGAAATCGTCGCGATACCAGTCGAAGATCTGCGAAACGTGGAGCTCGCCGGCCTCGCGCTCGAAGCGGTTGCGGCTGCGGTCTTTCAGGAATCGAAGTGTTTGGTCCTCGAGCTGCGCGGCAAGGTCGACGGCAACGAACGCCTCAGGCCGCAAAGCCGGGCAACCGATCGAAGCGCAGTTCACCGCGAAGTGAATTCTCGGCTCATTGAAGTCTGCCGCGCCGCGCAACATATCGTGCTCGATATTGTCGAGGCTTCGCAGCTCTCCAAGCAACGGATAGACCGCCTTCGACCAGGGTGAACGGAAGATGCTTCCGAGGTCCTTGATCGAGTCAAGATTCGGGTACTTTTCGACTATCAAGTCAACGGTGTAGGCATTGTAGGCATTGATCAGGAACGCATGCTTCTGCTCGCGCGTCCAGCCGTCGTATTCGGCCTGCTTTACGCCCGCGAGTGTTGTGGTGTAAGCCCGCAACGACCCGCGTTCGCGCTTGAATCCCGCATAGTCGGTGACGCTCGCGACGCCGTTCGGGCTGTCAGGAGAGTTCCATGAAACGTGCTTGTTCAATAGTGCGGACCAGTCTGCATGGCTATGGTCGAAGCCCTGTGCGCCTACCAAAGTGGCGAACGATAGCAGCAGAACAAACAATGCCTTGAGCATCTTAAACTTCATGGCCATTCTCCCAATTTAGTTGCCAAGCTACGGACGTCATTTACCTGTGGAAACATCCGTCACCGCACTGGGATCGGCTGAGCGGATCTGCCAGGCGAAGAAGGCTTTGGCGAACTTCAGGATGGGCTTTGGCGCGTGCGCCCGCTTCCATACACCGGCCGCATATTTGTTGGCCTCGGCCATCGTCGGATAGCTATGGATCGTCCCGAGGATCTTGTTCAGGCCAAGACCATGCTTCATCGCCAGAACAAACTCCGCAAGCGTGTCGCCGGCATTTACTCCGACGATGACGGCACCGAGGATTTTGTCCTTGCCAGGGTCCGTGAGCACTTTCACGAAACCGCGGTCTACGCTGTCCGTAATCGCTCGATCGAGATCGTCGAATCGATACTCGCTGAGCTCGTAGGCGATCCCGCGCTCCTTGGCTTCCTCCTCGGACAAACCTACCCGAGCGACCTCAGGGTCGCAGAATGTAGTCCACGGAACGGTGCGATAGTCGACATCGAAACTCCAGAACGGCGAAAGTAGACTGTTCACCGCTGCGTACCAGGCCTGATGCGAAGCGGTATGCGTGAACTGATAGGGTCCGGCGACATCTCCGCACGCATAGACATTCGGGAAGTTCGTCTGCAGCCTTTGGTTGGTGACGACAGTGCCGCGCGTCGATATCGTTACACCAAGCTCCTCGAGACCGAAACCCTCGACGTTCGGCTTACGGCCTAGAGCGAGCAGTACTCTGTCGAATCCGAAACGCACTTCCAACCCGTCGTGCTCACAGACCAATACGTCGCCGTCTGCGTCCTTCTCGAAGCGAAGCGCTTTGTGCGAAGTTGCGACCACAATGCCCTCCTCGATGAAGCTGCGCAGAATCGCCGCGGACACGTCCACGTCTTCGCGCGCTAACAGACGCGGCAGCATTTCGACCTGAGTGACCTGCGACCCGAAGCGCGCGAAGGACTGCGCCAGTTCGCAGCCGAGTGGCCCTCCACCCAGTACCAGCATGCGTTTTGGCAGTTCGCGCAGGCCCCACAGCGTATCGCTGGTGACGTATGGCGCATCGGCCAAACCCGGAATACTGGGTACCAGCGGGCGTGCCCCGGTCGCGATCACGATGCTGCGCGCAGCGATCCGGCGCCCATCCACCTCGACCTCCCACGGAGAAACCAGTCGGGCATTTCCCTGCAAACAGTCCACGCCAAGTCCTGCATAGCGTTCGACCGAGTCGTGTGGCGCGATCTTGCGTACTATCTCGCCCACCCGCGCCATGACATCGGCGAAATCGAAGCCCATCGCCGCGTTCGCGATACCGTACTTGCGGCTTTGTGTGGCCTCGTGCAGCAGCTTCGCGGAGCGGATCAGCGCTTTCGATGGTACGCACCCGGTGTTGAGGCAATCACCACCCATTCTGTGCCTCTCGATCAGCGCGACTCTCGCTTTCACTGCGGCGCCGATATAGGCGGTCACCAGCCCACCGGATCCCGCGCCGATGACGATGAGGTTGTAGTCGTACTTGTCGGGCTTGCGATGTCCGCGATAGACTCGCCGCGCAGCAAGCGATTGGCTCACCTTGCGTAGAACAAGTGGCAGGAAGCCGACAACCGCAAACGCAATCAGCAGCCCAGGCGATATGATATCTGCAGGCGAGTCGATGCGAGCGATCTGTGTCCCCGCATAGACATAGGCTGCCGTACCCAACAGCATTCCGACCTGGCTGATAGCGTAGTATGTCGTCGATTTGATGCTGGTCAATCCCATCACGAGATTGACAACAAAGAAGGGCACCGCTGGGACAAGGCGCAAGGTCAACAGATACAAAGCCCCGTCTTTCTCGATGCCTTTTTCTATCGGCGCTAACCGCTCACCGAACTTCCTCATGACGAAGTCGCGCAGCAGGAAGCGCGCGCTCCAGAACGCGAGCAGGGCACCGATCGAACTGGCGAAGGACACGAGCACCGTGCCGGTACCCATCCCGAACAACGCCCCACCAGCGATGGTCAGTATGCCGGCACCGGGAACCGATAGTGCCGCGGCGACGACATAGATCGCGAAGAAAGCCGCCATCGCCCGAACCGGAGCGGCTTCTACCATGCTCGATAGTGCCTCTCGCTGGGCCTTCAGCGCATCGAAGTTCAGATAGCGACCGAGATCGAAGTACAGAAACGCCGATACCGCTAGGAGCAGCGACGCAATCAGCAGCATGCGCAAGATCGAGCGCCTACGCGGGGAGGAAGCTTCGTCCATTCGTTGATCTGTTCGCCTTTACCGTGGCGCAGATTGTGCGGAGAATGCACTCAGGCCCGATACTCCGGAAGTCCACGCGTTATGTCCGAAAGTCCAGAAGACGATCTCCTGACCGGGATCATCAACCGCCTGAATCTTTCAGCCAAGATCTTCGCGCTGCCTGCGGTGTGCGGACATTGGCAGATCAATACGACAGGGGCGGCTCCTGCGCAGTTTCATCTTGTTTCCCGAGGCAGCTGCTATCTGCACATGCGTCATCTGGAGAAGCCAGCGCCGCTTCGAGCCGGAGATCTCGTGGTGGTCATGCACGGCGATCAGCATCTGCTGAGCGCTTCGCCGGTGCTCGACGGAGAGGGCACCTTGACGCCATCGGGCGCAGGACCTTTCACGAACGTGATCTGCGGACAGTTCGAATTTCCGGAACGCGCGCGTAGGGTCATCCTCGACCTGCTGCCGCCGCTGATCCTCATACGTAGCCAAGACGCCGGCGACCGATTCGGTTCGATCATGCGGATGATGGCGGAGGAAGGCATGCGTCGCGATCAAGGCAGCGGCGTGGTGCTCGACAAGCTCGCTGACGCGCTTTTTGTGATGGTACTGCGTCACCACATTGCGACAACGGATTCGCCGCGTGGCGTGATCGCAGGCCTCACCGACACCAAGTTGCGTGATCTCATCGTCGCGATCCACCGCGACCCCGGCATGGGTTGGACGATTGAGCGAATGATCAAGCTCGCGCCGCTCTCGCGCTCGGCGCTCATTGAGCGCTTCACGGCCGTGCTCAACAGCACGCCGATGAACTACGTTACGAGTTGCAGGATGCTGGAGGCCGAGCGTCTGCTGTCGGAATCCAGAAAAACGATCGCAACGATCGCGACAGATCTTGGCTACTCTACCGATGCTGCTTTTCGGCGGGCGTTCAAGCGGGTCACCGGTAAGAGCACCTCGGAGTTTCGTCGCTCGTCAGGCGACTGAGTGCCTGAACCACGTCGGGAATTGCGGATAGGCACGGAAGATCGACGAGTCGAGAGGGGCAGGAAGTCCACGGCCGGCAAGCGTGGATGCCCGCAGGGACGAACGTTGGCCGAAGTGCGGAAAGCCGTCCCGCACGAGCGCAAGCCAGTCACTTCACGGCTTTATCGACGATCGGGTCGATCGAGCCGTTTCCTTGCGTTTGTTCCGGATTGATGATGTCAAAGTGCTTGCCGTTATCGGGCCGGTAAACCTCGACCGTGAACGACCCGGGCCCCGCCAAAAACGCGGAGGTCAGCAACCTGCTGTACCGCGGCACCATATTGGATTGTGGCTGCCGGCGCACTTACCGTCATCCGATGCAACGCGCCTGGACCGTGGAAGTAGATGCGATAGCCGATGTATCCCGCGACGACCACCACAACTGCGACGACAACGCCGGCACCTACCGCCAATCGTTTGACCCACCTTCCCATGATGCATCCCCGTCGGACCCTCATCACCCAGCCCGCACGCCCTGGACGGGAGCGTATTTCCTGCATGCGGGAGCGACGGCCCAGCGACCGTTGGCGCCGATCGGTGCCACGTGGATGTCCCAGTGACCGACGCCGTTGAACCGTTCGGTCCAAAAATCCAGGGCGTCGTCGGCCGCCATAGCCGGCATCGTTTCGTTGTGAAAAAAGGCGCGCTTCTTGATCGCTCCGGCGCGCGGGCGATTGATGTCGGAAATGGCGAGCGGCTTCGGTACCGCGTGTACTTCGCTTGGTTCGAGGCGGTAGAGATCGAACTCCCTCATGGATGGCCAGATCGGCCTTGTCGGCCCGTGGCGCCGACCAGGAGAACAGCAGGTAGCGCCCGTTCGGCGAGACGCTGGGCCAGTCCACCCGACCATCGGCCGGCAGCGGCGCGAGGAGCGGCGCGCTCCAGCGGACGTTGATCCAGTCGGAGCGCTTCAACCGCTGCGGGCAATCGCCAATCACCGCGCATTCCGACTGCGCGAAATAGATGGTCCGGCCGTCCGGGCTGAATCCGGGCGTCAGCGTGATGCGAGCATCCTGCTGCAGTTCGCATACCGAGAATCAGATCGGCTCGGCTGCTGCTGCTTGGGTAGTCGGGAAGAGCGACATCAAAGCTGGTAACAGGAATCGAAAGGTGATCATCGGGCGCGATCTCTCGCCCGGACTCGAGCCCCAGGCGTGCAACAAGTATGCTGCCGTCACGCATCAGGGGCGTGAACGGGATTGGGCCTGGCGGCCGCGAGCCTCGGCGGTCGCCAAGCCTCTCCCTGACCTTCGCAGGTAAAGAAAGTCGAGTCGTAAGAACGGTATTGCCTGTGGCTGACATGTTGCCGCGCGCCCTCGATCACCGCCGGTTCGCTGCGGCTGCGCCGAGCGATTTCAGCACCGCCAAAGCTTCGACGCGATCGCGCTGCGCCAGGTCATCGCAAAGCAGCATGATGATCCGGTCGTCCTTGCGCACCACCAGCATGGCCACGTCGGTGAGGATGCCGCGCTGGCTGTCCTGTTTCTCCACCACCGCAACCGCCTGCTCGCCGATGTCGGCGATGGATTCATAGCGGATATTGCCGGCCGCGGCGCTGCTCAGCGGATCGATGAAGCCGCTGACCATGTCGCTTGCCTCGGCATCGGCGGTGCGCCCTTTTGCCTGCCAGGTCTGCAGCGCGAGGCGGCCGAAATCGCCGGACCATATACAGGCGCTGATTCCATACTTCTGTCGCGTGCGCTCGGGCTCACCGGCGTGGGCACTGGGAAAAACTTCCTGTACCTGCGCGTTGGACAATAGTCGGCACACGCTGTTCGGATCGGCCGATGCGACCGGATCGCGCGCGGAACCGGCCGCGACCGTGGCCTCGTGCACCGCCTGCGCGTCCGGCACAGGCATCGACGGCGCGTCGGACGATGGCGCGTTGCACGCGACCAGCGCCACGCAGGTCAGCCCGAGCGACAGCAGTGTGCGCGTGCCGCGCAGGGGTTGTTTCGTGGACATGCGGGTTTCCTGATGTGCCGGGCGTTGGTCGCCGGCTTGCATGTTCAGGAACACTGGAGCACGGCCGATCCGGACATCGGCGCTGGTTAGGTAGTTGCACGCTGTGTTGCGCTCGCTCGTTGAATCCAAGCTTGGATGCGCGTCAGCGCTTCCCGCGGCAGCGGCCGGCGCCGCTGCGAACCGGGTCAGTCGCTCGCTGCGCGCACCGCCGCCACGGCGGCGGCAATCGCGGGGCTCGACGGATCGTCATAGCGCCGGCTGGCTTCCAGCGCCTTGACCGCCAGCGCGCGCGCGCCCAATTTGTCGCCGCGCTGCCGCAGCACGCCGCTGCGCAACAGCCACAGCGTGGGCTGCACACGCACGTCGTACAGGCCCGCCACCGGCTCGAGCAGCGACAGCGACAGGCCGCTTTCGCGATCGGCGGCATCGATGTCGCCGCGCAACAGCGCGATACGCGCCAGGCCCGCGTGGGCGAGTGCGGCCTCGGCCGATGGCTGTTCGCCCGGATGGTCCCGCACCGCCTGGAACTCGGCCTCGGCATCGGCAACATCGGCATCGCCGGCGCTTGCATGATCGAGCAGAAAGCGCCCCCAGCGTTCGCGGATGCGCAGCGTCCACTTGGATGTCGCGCCTTCCTTGGCGACGTACTCATCGCGCGAGGCCTTCAGCGCCACGCGGGCATCCTCAGTGCGCCCGACGCGGTCATAGGCATCGCCGAGTTTGCGCCGGCTTTCGCGCATGTCGTACTCGTAGACTGGCCGCTCGCGATAGACCGCGTGCGCGGCTTCCAGCAGCGGGATCGCCGCCGCGGCGCGTCCTTCGGCGGCGAGACGTTCGCCGTAGGTTTCGCGGGCGACGGCGTCATAGATATCGGTGGTCCACTGCGCCGGAATGCTCGCCAGCATGCGTTTGAACAAGGCATCGGCGCGCTGCCGGTCGCCGCGCTGGTGGACCATGTTCGCGTGGTTCGTCAGCACCATCCAGTAACTTGAATGGTGGTCTCCGCGCGTTCGCCGCGCCATCGTCTGCGCCCGCGTGTAGGCGGTTTCCGCGGCGGGAAAATCGCCGATCACCTCGAGCTTGTGGGCGAGGTTGGTCACCAGCGTGGTGATCAGCGCGTCATTGCGATCGGGCACGCTTTCGGCGACCGCCAGCGCCTGCTTCAGCAGTTGCAACCCTTCGGCGTCCTTACCCTGCTCATTGCGGTCGCGCGAGGCCATGTTCAGCGTTGCCGCATATTCGTTGCTTTGCGGCGCCACCTGGGCATAAAGCGCCAGTGCCTTGTCCAGTGCGATCGTCCGCTCGGCCTGGCCGCCGGACACCGAGCCCAGCAGCCGTGCCTTCACGCGCCACCAGTCCCCGCGCATCAGGCTGTGGTTCTGACCCGACGCATTCATCAGCTGATCGGTCTTCTCCAGCAACTGCCTCGCCTTGACGTAGTCGAGCCGAACGCAGGCCGCATCGGCCTCGCTGACCAGGCCCTGGATGACGATTTCATGGGTCGGTCCGTAATACGAACTCGCCAGCTCGATGCGGCGTTTCTGCACCTCGGCGTAACGTTCCTCGTCGGGGAAATTGCCGTAGATGCTCGCGGCCAGCCCGAGCAGTTCGATCTGCAGTTCCGGTTGCCCGGCGAACTCCTGGCCCATGCGCGACACGCTCAGATCCAGCAGCTGTTTTGCCGTGATCGCACCGCGCGGCTGGTCCGAGGCGATGCGCGGATCGTTGGCGCGGAACACGCCGATCAGAAAGTCCTTGGTCGCGGTGGCGCGCTCGGCGAGTTCCTGCGCACGCTGCGCCTGCCACAGCGTGCCGGTCAGACCAGCCGCGAGGCTGGCGATCAGCAGTACCGTCGCGCCCACCGCCCAGCGGTAACGGCGCAGGAAACGGCCGAATACATACAGCCCGGCGCCTTCGCGCGCGGCGATGGGTTCGCCGCGCAGGTGCCGCTCGATGTCGGCGCGCAGACCAGACACGGCCGCGTAGCGGTCGCTGGGGGATTTGCGCAAGGCCCGGCCGATGATCGCGTCCAGATCGCCCGACAGCTGGCGGGCGAGAACCGGTGGCGCGTCGAGCTTGGCGGCGATCGCACTGGGCGCCGGCGCGGCTTCGTTGAGGATCTTGTCGATCGCTACCGCCACCGGCAATGCGGTGCCGCCCCTCGGCAAGCGCGAGGTCAGCAACTCGAAGGCGAGCACACCGAGTGCGTGGATATCGGTCGCGGTGCTGACCGGGCCGCCCTGCAACTGCTCGGGCGCGGCATACGACAGGGTCAGTGGCGTATTGCGCGTGGGTTCGTCCGCCGGTCCGGACAGCAGTTTCGCGATGCCGAAGTCCAGCAGCTTTACCTGTCCCGCGGAGTTGACCAGGATGTTGGCCGGTTTGAGGTCGCTATGGATCACCAGGTTCTGGTGCGCGTATGCGACGGCTTGGCAGACTTGCACCAACAGGTCGAGGCGCTGTTGCAGCGTGGCGCGATGCACGCGGCACCACTCGGTGATCGGCACGCCGTCGACGAGCTCCATGACCATGAAGGGCCGGCCATCTTCGGCAACGCCCGCGTCGTACAAGCGCGCGATGCCCGGGTGCTCGAGCCTGGCGAGGATGCGTCGCTCGCTCACGAACAGGCCCAGGTGCTCGATGGAATCCTGACGCAGCAGCTTCAGTGCGATCTCGTGCTCGAACTGCCCGTCCGCGCGCGCCGCCCGGTAGACCTCGCCCATTCCGCCGCGACCAAGCAATGACACGACGCGATAGGCGCCCACGCGTTCGCCCGCAGACAGCTGTTTCAGCGGCGGCGAGGTCGACAGCGCGGCAAGCGCAGGGCGATCGAGCAGGTCCCCGCGCGTGTCGGCGTTCGCCAGCAGCGACAACACTTCCTGCCGCAGCGCCGCATCCTCGGCAGTCGCGTGTTCGACGAATGCGGTCCGCTGAGCGGGCGGCAGCGCCAGCGCCCGATCGAGCAGTCGATCCACCTGCGCCCACCGTTCGGCCATCACGCGATCGTTCATGCTGTCCCAACGTGCAAGGATCGACGCTAGTATGGCCGCGAACGCTCACAGATGCGGGATGGGCCGTGGCGCCTGTTCCGGCACAACATCCATGCCCAAGGGATCATCGTGAACCAGCCAGCGCTCAGCGTCCCCGCTGCAGAGGGGATTCCGGAGGACATCCGACGCCTGGCGCAGGAACTCATGCCGATGTTCTACGCCGAGGTGAAGAAAATCGCGCGCAGCGAACGGCGTCGCGTGCGTGCCGGCGACACTCTGCAAACCACCGCCTTGATCAACGAAGCCTACCTGAAGCTGCTGCGCTCACCGGAATTCAACGACCGTGCGCATTTTTTGCGCGCCTCGGCGCTGGCGATGCGGCATGTGCTGATCAACCATGCGCGCGACGCACTCGCCGACAAGCGCGGCGGCGGTGCCTTCGTCGAATCGTTGACCGATTCCCACGATATCGGCGTGACCGACGACCAGGGCCTGATCGACGTCCACGAGGCTCTGCAACGGCTCGCGACCTTCGATGATCGCCTCGCACAGGTCGTCGAGTGCCGATTCTTCGCCGGCTACAGCGAAGAGGACACCGCACTGGCCCTCGGCATCACCGACCGCACGGTGCGCCGCGACTGGGTCAAGGCGCGCGCGTGGTTGCGCCGCGAATTGGCCGGCGAGGGCGAGCGCTGACGCGTCGCGAGCCTGGGCTCGCGCATTGCTGCGGCGGCCGGACGGAAAACGGGACGCCGCCAACGAACGAGCGCCGGCTTTCGGTGTCGCTTCGCCCGCGCGGGCGAGTGGCGAAGGACGGCAAGGTTCAACTGCAGCTGACCCTCAGTGCAGAACGAATTGTCCCCAACACGTTTCCGCTCACTCAAACCCATGCCGAAAAATCCCGTCATAGCTCAGCAGCACCACGCGGTTTTCCCGTGGCAATGCCACAATCAGCGTTCGCCTCTGCGGCACCGGATCAGGGTTATAGGCAAAGGTGCCGGCGAAGCCTGCGCCCGCCAAACCGTTGATGCCACCGATGACGCTATTGTTAGCGGTCAACGGGCCAGCCAAATCGGCTGGTGACAGCACGCCGGGCTGCATGGCCAAGCCCTCGCCCAGGCCAAACGTTGTGGCGCCTGCATCGCTCAACGTGGCGGTATCCAGAAATTGACTGCGCAGAACGTAGTTGCCATCGGGTAGAGCGGTGACCGCGGCATCGACGGACTGCTCGCCCCCGAGCTGCTCATTGGTGCGGGTGCCAACAAAGGAGTTGGCCGGGGTAATCACGCCAACGGTGCCGCCTGTTCCGGACCCCCAGGTTGCGGCGCCCGCGTCGACAATCGCGCCATTGTTCCAGCTGCGGCTGCTGACGACGTAGTGGCCGTTGCCGAGCGCGATCACCTTCCCCCCGACGATATCATCGCGCGTACTACCCACCAGCGAATTTGCGGCAGAAACCACGCCGATATTGCCCGTGGTGCCGGATCCCCACGTGGCGGCGCCGGCATCTCTTTCAGCGCCGTTTCGCCAGTTGAAGGACTGCACGACGTAGTTGCCATTGCTCAGGCCGGTCACGCGACTGCCAACGCGGTCAAGGCTATTGCTGCCAATCAGACTATTGGCGGGCGTGACCAGCCCACTGATGCCAGTGATGCCATTGGCAAAGGTCACCGCTCCCACGTCGGTTATCGCGCCGTTGTCCCAGTTGCCGTTGCCGACAACATAGTTGCCATTGCTCAAGGCCGTCACTTTCACCACGTTGCTTGCCGCCATCGCGCCGCTACCTGCCAGCAAGGCCATAGCGGGCGCCAGCACGCCAACGGCGCTGCCATCGCCGCGCGCAAAGATTGCAGCGGCATTGTCCACCACACCATTGAGATCACATAGATCGCAGATGATCACGTAGTTGCCATTGCTCAATGGCGTCACGGTGGGTCGCAGCGACGACCCTATCGTTCCCAGCCGATCCTCAGCCACGCTGCCGATCAATGAATTGCTGGCAGACACTGCCCCCACCGCCCCCGATGTGCCCGAGCCCCAGGTCACCGCCCCGGCATTGACGATGGCCCCGCTATCCCAAAAAGCGGTATAGGTTACGTAGTTGCTGTTGCTCAGCTCCACAAACGCGAATCCGACGCGATCCGCCGCCGTGCTTCCCAGCAGTGAATTGCTGCCCGAGACCGTGCCAGTAATGCCCAAAGTGCCAGAACCCAAGGTCACGGCACCGCGGCCGCCAGAGTATTGCGAGGACAGCACCACATAGTTACCGTTTGCCAACGGCTTGACGTCAAGACCGACTCGATCGCCCGCGTTGCTGCCTACCAACGAATTGCCAGGATTGGCCGTACCGATCAACCCGGTAGTGCCTGAGGCGAAAGTGGCAGCACCGACATCGACGAGCGGGCCGGTCCGCCACGCGGGCTGACTAATCACGTAGTTGCCATTCGTCAGGGCCACCGCCGTCAAAGTGTTGCTGGAGCCGTTCGCGACACCACAGGTGAAGGAATTCAGCGCACTAACCGGGCCGCTAATCCCTGTCATGCCATTGCCAAAGGTAATCGCGCCGGTGTTGACGAAACCGTTGAGCGCGTCATCCCAGAACGGCGATATGACGACGTAGTTGCCGTTACTCAACGCCAGCATGTCGCCGTTGCCGAGGGTGTCACTCGTAGAGCTGCCAACGAGCGAGTTCGCGATCGACACGGGGCCATTGATTCCGGTGATTCCCGAACCCCAGGTCACCGCCCCGGCATTGACGGTGGGACCATTGTCCCAGACGCTGGTGACCACAACGTAGTTGCCATTGGTCAGGGGAAAAATTCGGTTTTCCGTTCCAACGCCGTCGGCGTTTTGGCTGCCGACCAGCGAATTGGCAGCCGACACCACGCCGTCACAGCCGACATCGGCTCGGCAGAACGTCACCGCACCCTGGTCCAAGCTGCCCCAGAATGGACTTGCCACCAGAAAATTTCCATTCGCCAACACAATGATTTTCCGTGCGACCGCATCGTTCGCTGTGGAGCCGCGCAGGGTGCTGATGAGATCGCCGTCAGGACCGAATAAATGCGCAGCACCGACGTTGGCTACGCCAGTAAGTGGGTCGTCAAAACCTGAATCGGTGACCACGAAGTTGCGATTGGGCAAGGCGGTGACGCTGCTGCCAAAGGTGCCGCTGCCGGGCGGCGTAGGCAGGGTGATGCCCGCAGCGAAGGCGGAATGGCTGAGTCCCGAAGCCGCCAGCACCAGTACCGCGCAAGCCGTTGCCGTGGAATAGCGTTCGAGGTACATGAGTGACTCGCGCTGTGGGTAATACATTAATAGAACGGGAAATAAAGGGTGCGGAGGTCATGCCCTATCGGGCAACGCTGCAGCGGTCGCTGAAACTCAGGCGTGCACAACGATCGCTGCTGCTGGGGAACTCACCCAAACCCGCCAAGCCAAGGCTGCAGACCAGGAATGGCATCCGAAATGAGGACGCATCCAATCAAGGTGCGCCGGCGTCCAGCGTCGCTTCGCCCGCGTGGGCGAGAGGCAAACAACTGTCAGGCTTGACCGCCTGCGTCCCCTGACGCCATTCCCACTACGCTCCGTGAGCGTCCTCCGCCCGACGGCGAAGAATCAGGCCGGCTGCAGCAGCCGCAGCCCGAACCAGTCCTGCGCGTCGTTCCAGCGCTGCACTACGGCCAAGCCTGCACTCGCGGCCAGCGCGGCGAAGCCTGCGTCGGTGTACTTGTGACTGTATTCGACCTGCATGGCCTCGCCTGCGGCGAATGCGAAGGACTGGTCGTGCACCGTCACGATCTGGTCGCGCAGGCTGTCGATGAAAGTTTCGATGCGGCCACGCTCGGTCACGTAGACGGCCCGATGGCGGAAGGCGTCGAGGTCGAAGCCGGCGCCAAGCTCGCGGTTCAATCGCACCAGCAGGTTCAGGGTGAAGGCGGCGGTGACACCGGCGGCGTCGTTGTAGGCGGCTTCGATCAGCGCCGGTGATTTCTGCAGATCGATGCCGATCAGTGCGGTGCCACGCGGTCCGATGGTTTTGCGCATGGCCTTGAGCAGGCTTACGGATTCGCTGTCGGTCAGGTTGCCCAGCGTCGAGCCCGGGAAGAACACCAGCACGCGACGGGCGCTGCGCTCGGGCGAGGGCAGCGGCAATGTCTGGGTGAAGTCGCCGAGCACCGGCAACATCTGCACCGGGCCGAACTCGTGGTCCAGTCGTTCGACGCTACCCAGCAGCGCGCTGCGCGAGATCTCCACCGGGGTGTAGGCCACGGGATCTTGCAGCGCATCCAGCAGCAGGTGCGTCTTGCGGCCGCTGCCGCTGCCGTACTCCACCACGTGCGCACGCGGGCCCACGGCGGCCGCGATTCCCGCGGCGCTTTTGGCCAACAGCGCCAGCTCGACGCGCGTCAGGTAATACTCGGGCTGGCGGGTGATTTCCTCGAACAGTTCGGAGCCGCGGCGGTCGTAGAAATACTTCGAGGGCAGGTGTTTTGGCGTGGCCGACAGGCCGGCCAGAATGTCGCCCAGCACGTCGTCGCGGCTCGGCTGCAGGTCGGTCAGTTCATAGGAGTCGGCAGTCAGCGTCATGGCAGGTCCTTGGCCAGTCGCAGGCCGGAAAACTGCCAGCGCGCGTGAGGCGGAAAGAAGTTGCGACAGGTTGCGCGGATGTGGCTGGCCGGTGTGGCGCAGCTGCCGCCGCGCAGGATCATCTGGCCGCTCATGAACTTGCCGTTGTACTCGCCCAGCGCGCCCGGCAGCGGTCGGAAACCCGGATAGGCAGTATAGGCCGAGCTGGTCCACTCCCAGACATCGCCGAACAGCTGCTGCAAGCCGGGGCCGTCGTCACGGCACGCCTGCGGATGCAACGCATCGGCGTCGAGCAAGTTGCCGGACAGTGCTTGTCCGCTTGCCGCATGTTCCCATTCGGCTTCGGTCGGCAGGCGCGCGCCGGCCCAACGCGCGAAGGCATCGGCTTCGTAGCCGCTGAGGTGGCAAACAGGCGCATGCGGGTCGCGTTCGCGCCAGCCCGCGAGGGTAAACTCGCGCACACCGTCTTCGTGCCAGTACAGCGGGCGCTGCCAACCTTCGGCCTGCACGCGGTCCCAGCCGTCGCTCAGCCACAGGCCGGGGTTCAGGTATGCACCGGCGGCGATGAAGTCGTTGAACTCGCCGTTGGTGACGGGCCTGCTGGCCAGCGCATGCGCCGGCAGCGTTACGCGATGGCGCGGCGACTCACCGTCGAAGGCAAACGCGGCGGCATCCGGCCAGGGTGCAGCGCCGATCTGCACGGTCTTCTCCTCGCTGCTGATCCAGCGCAGCAGGCGCGGTTCGCCCCGCGTGATCGCCAGGTCCTTGCGGTAAGCCGGCGCCAACGGATTGCTCCAGAACGCGTGCTTGATATCGGTCAGCAGCAGCTCCTGGTGCTGCTGTTCGTGGTGCGTGCCCAGTTCGAGCACCTGCAGCGTGGCGTCGTCCAGGGGTCCGGCCTGCAGCCGCTCGAGCAGGCGCCCATCCACCTGCCGCCGGTAATCGAGCACTGCGGCCAGCGAAGGCCGCGACAGCAGGCCGCGGAGCGCGCGCGCGTGGAACGGGCCGACGCTGTTGTAGTAGCTGTTGAACAGCACATTCCAATGCGGCTCCACCGGCGCGTAGTGCGGATCGGCGCCCAGCACGAAACGCTCGAAGAACCAGGTGGTATGCGCCAGATGCCATTTCGCCGGGCTGGCGTCGGGCATCGACTGCAGCATCGCGTCCTCGGCCGACAGCGGCGCGGCCAGCACCATGCTGCAGGCGCGGACGGCCCGGTAGCGCGCGACCAGCGTCTGTCCCGCGGGTGCGGGTTCGCGGGTTGCTGCAGTCTGGGAGGCGGATCCACGCATAACGATTCAGGATAGCGCCGCATCGTGAACGATGCATGATTGCGGCGTTTGTCGCCCACACCGCAAGACACGGCCTGCTGCCGTAAGTAGCGGCACGCACCGCGCTGCAACGCCCGCCACGCCAGAACCGGCCCCGGCACCCGTGTCGCTGGGCAAGGCGGCCGCCGCCTGCATGCCGCACGGCGATGTGCTGTACCTGGACTGCGCCGCGCAAGGCCCGCGCCTGCACGCGGTGCACGCCGCAGGATTGGCGGCGCTCGATTCGGCGGCACGGCCATGGCAGCGCGTGTCGCCCACACCCTACGAACAGCGTGAACTGTTACGAAAACTGCTGGCACGTTTGTTCGACAGTGATGCGGAGGCCGTGGCGCTGGTGCCTTCCGCCGCGCATGGTCTGGCCGCGGCCGCCAACAGCTTGCCGCTGGGCACCGATGACGCTGTGCTGGTGCTGGACGGACAGTTCCCGTCGAACCTGCTGTGCTGGCAGCAACGCTGCGCCGATATCGGTGCGCGGCTGTGCGGCGTGTCGCGTGCCGATGACCAGGACTGGACCCGCGCTGTGCTCGACGCGATCGCTGCCGAACCGCGCTTGCGCATCGCCGCCCTGCCGCAGGTTCGCCGGGACGATGGCGCCATGCTCGATCTGGATCGCATCAGTGCGGCGCTGCAGGCCCGCGGCGTCTTTCTGGTGCTCGATCTCAGTCAGAGCCTCGGCGTGCTGGCGCCGGAGGTCACCCGTTGGCGCCCCGATTTCGTGGTGTCGGTGGGCTTGAAGTGGTTGCTGGGCGCGCGCGGCCTGGCCTGCCTGTGGGCAGCGCCGCGCTGGCGCGAGCGGGGGCGACCCATCGAACACCACTGGTACGCGCGCAACCCGGGACCGGACTGGCGATTCCCGGTGCAGTCAGAGATCCCCTGGGCCAGCGGGGCGCGCCGTTTCGATGCCGGCGGACTGGATGACCCGGTGCGGTTGGCAATGGCAATAGTCGGACTGGAACAGGTGCTGGCCTGGGACTCGAACGCCATCGCCATGATGCTGGGCGAAAGTACCCGCGCCCTGCACGATGCGCTCGACAGCGTCGGCCTGACCGCATGGTCCACGCGCGATCATGCGCCGCACCTGCTGGCCCTGCAGCCGCCCGAGGGAATCCTTCTCGCGGCGCACGAAGCGCTGCGCGACGCAAACATCATCTGCACCTGCCGTTACGGTCGTTTGCGTTTGGCACCGCACCTGCACGTCGCCACCAGCGAAATGTCGCGGGTGGCGGATGCACTGGCGCTGTTCGCGTAGACGACGGCTGCTACTGCGTAGGCAGCGATGCGACACGAAACGGGGGCGGAGCCAATCACGGGGCGCCGGAGTTCGGTGTCGCCTTGCCCGCGTGGGCGAGCGTCGAAGCACGACGGCTAACCGGCGACCTTCACACCCTTCCAGAACGCCACCCGTCCACGGATCTCTTCGGCCGCCTGCTTCGGCTCCGGGTAGTACCAGGCCGCGTTGGCGTTGACCGCATCGCCGACCACGACGTCGTAGTAGTGCGCGGTGCCCTTCCATGCGCAGGTGCTGGTATGCGTGGAGTCTCGGAAGTGCTCGCGCGCCAGCGCATCGGCGGGGAAGTATTGGTTGTTCTCGACCACGACGGTATCGTCGCTGCGGGCTATGACAGTGTCGTGCCAGGTGGCGGTCTTCATGGCGTGGCTCCGGGTGGGATCTCGAGCATGCGGCGTGCGGCCGTAAAGCGGCGTAAAGGCGACGCAGTCGCTGCAGTGCGTGCAGGCACTGGTCCGCGCCATGCAGGTTGGTGCGGAAGCCGGCAGCAGCTGGGGGCATCTGCTGCGTGTGCTGAGCGAGCTGGCCGATGCCATCGATGCGGTGCATCGTGCCGGCCTGGTGCATGGCGACATCAAGGCCAGCAACGTGATGCTCGAGGTGCAGGGCCGGGTGATCCTGATGGACTTCGGCGCCGGCTTCGAATCGAGCGAGCAAGGCAGTGCGATCAGCGCCGGCACGCCGCGCTATCTGGCGCCGGAGATCGCGGCCGGCAAGCCCGGAACGCGTGCCGTCGACCGCTACGCCTACGGCGTGCTCGCGCATCTGCTGGCGATCGATCGTTATCCAGAGCAGTCCCGGGCCTCTACGACGCTGCGCCCGCGCGGCTTGCGCAAGCTGATCGTACGGGCGCTGGATCGGGATCCAGGCGCGCGGCCCAGCGCATCCGAGCTGCACCAGCGTTTGCGGCAGCTGATCGACGCGCCGCGACGCACAGCGCGACGCGCCCTGCTGGCATCGGTACTGATCGGCCTGTTCGGCATCACGCTGGCGACCGTGATCGGCCTGCGACGTGAACAGGCGCAGCGCCACGTCGCCGAGCGCGTCTCGGAATTCCTGGCGTCGCTGTATCGCGAGCAGGACCCGCTGGCGCGCGGCAGCAATCAAGCGCAGGCGCCGGCGGCCACCGTCGCCGAAGCGGTCGCGCGCGTCGATCGCGAACTGATCGCCGATCCGCTCACTGCTGCACGCCTGCTCAAGGTGCTCGGCCAAGCCCAGCTCAGCCTGGATGAACTTACCGCCGCCGCTGCGACGCTGGCCCACGCGCACGAACTGGCCACCCGCGCCCACGACGCTCTGCTGGGCACCGAAATCGATGCGATCCGGGGCTCGCTCGCTTTGCGCGAAGGCCGTCAGGACGACGCCGAGCGGCTGTTCGACGGCGCGCACGCGATCGCGGCAGCGAAGCGCGGTGCCGACAGCATTGACGCAGCGCGGATCGATGCACGGCGCGCAATCAGCCTGGT